>OLGY01001541.1_pt1 | contig 11555 bp, 9 predicted proteins | sample 1605951 | NCBI WGS metagenome assembly OLGY01 (sample SAMN03283280) | human gut metagenome | biome: human-associated habitat; material: feces | host: Homo sapiens | place: Peru | collected 2012
TATACAAGCTCATGTATACTTTACCGTCATGCGTTGACAAGCTCTTTTCCACACGCTACAATAGAAATATCCTATAACGATTGCGTAAATGGAGTGTGTGCACATGGCAGAACAGATGCATCCGGAAGACATCTATCAGATGCTGGAATATGAGATCGTCACGCTGAAGATCAAGCCCGGAGAGACCATCAGTGAAAACCAGCTGTGCAAGCGGTTCGGCATCTCGCGCACGCCGGTGCGCGCTGCGCTGCAGCGGCTGGAGCAGAACGGCTTTGTACAGATCATACCCTGCAAGGGCACCATCGTCACCCCCATTGATCTGGATATCGTGGATCAGATCGTGTACCAGCGCACCGCTGTGGAAAGCATGATCCTGCGTGATTTTATCCAGGTGTGTTCCCCCAAGGAGTACATTGAGATCAAGCATAAATACGACCTGCTGGAAGAGATGGCCCAGACCATGACCGACCCGGACAATGTGGACATCAATGCCTTCCTGACGCTGGACCTTGAAATGCACTCCATCTGGTTTTGCAGCATGAACAAGTGGTACATCTGGCAGAACCTGACAAAGCCGCAGCCGGATTATTCCCGCTTTACCCGTCTGGATGTGGTGCGGGCCAACAATGTGCTGGACGTGCTGAGCGAGCACCGGGAAATTTTGCGGGTGATCCGGGAAAAAGATCTGGACGCCATTGAACCGCTGATCCGGCGGCACCTGTACGGCGGCCTGCGCCGCATGGGCACACAGCTCTACGCAGAAAAGTACAGATCCTATTTTACCGGCATCTGAGCCAATGAAAAACAGGCGCATCCGCCAGCCTTCCGGCCTTTGGATGCGCCTGTTTCGTTTTTTGTATGATTTACTGCTTGTGGTACTTGCGGTCTTCTTCCTCGTAAACGGGGTCGCAGGTCAGGTACATACCAAGGCGGTTCAGGGTGCTGGTATCCACACCCGAGAGCAGCACGGTGGAGTGCACATCGCAGCCCTTGAGGTTGGGCAGCTGATGCATGGCCGCTGCAGCCTGCTCGTTGGAAGCAGCCGAGCTGGACAGGGCAATGAGGATCTCATCGGTGTGCAGGCGGGGATTCTTGCCGCCCAGATAGTTGGTCTTAAGGGTCTGGATCGGTTCGATGGAAGCCGCGCTCACAAGGTCGGTCTCCTGCGGGATGCCGGCCAGCACCTTGAGAGCGTTCATCAGGGCAGAAGCCGCTGCACCCAGCAGGGGACCCGTCTTGCCGGTAACAACGGTGCCGTCCGGCAGCTCGATGGCGACAGCAGGTGCACCGCCGGTGCTCTGGCTGCGGGCATGAGCCTGCTTTTCCACCTCGCGCTGGCCCAGTGTCAGCTCAGCCTGATTCATCAGCAGTTCCAGCTTGTAACGCTCGGTCTCCTTCACGGTGCCGGTCACCTTCTGCTCGCACAGGCACTTGAAGTAGCGGCGCAGGATCTCCTTGCGGGAGGCTTCGCGGCAGACCGCATCGTCCACGATGCAGTTGCCCGCCATGTTCACGCCCATGTCCGTGGGGGACTTATACGGGCTTTTACCGGCGATCAGCTCAAACATGGCGTTCACCACCGGGAAGATCTCAATATCGCGGTTATAGTTGACGGTGGTCACGCCGTAGGCTTCCAGATGGAACGGGTCGATCATGTTCACATCATTCAGGTCGGCGGTGGCAGCTTCGTATGCCAGATTCACCGGGTGCTTGAGGGGAATGTTCCAGATGGGGAAGGTCTCGAACTTGGCGTAACCGGCCTTGACCCCGCGCTTGTACTCGTGGTACAGCTGGGAAAGGCAGGTGGCCATTTTGCCGCTGCCGGGGCCGGGGGCCGTAATGACCACCAGCGGGCGCTGCGTTTCGATGTAATCGTTCTTGCCGTAGCCCTCATCGCTGACGATGCGGGCCACATCGTTGGGATAGCCGGGAATTTTGTAGTGGCGGAAGGTGCGGATGCCCAGACCGTTCAGCCGTTTTTCAAAGGCCTCCACCTCGGGCGCGGCGGCGTACTTGGTCACGCACACGCTGCCCACATACAGGCCCACTTCCTGAAAGGCATCGATCAGGCGCAGCACGTCCAGATCGTACGTGATGCCGTAGTCGCCGCGGATCTTGTTGCTGATGATGTCCTCGGCACTGATAACGATGACCACCTCGGCCTGATCCTTGAGCTGCAGCAGCATCTGCAGCTTGGAATCGGGCTGGAAGCCCGGCAGCACGCGGGATGCGTGGTAGTCATCGAACAGCTTTCCGCCAAATTCCAGATAGAGCTTGTTGTCAAATTTCTTGATGCGCTCGCGGATATGTTCCGACTGCATCGAAAGATATTTGTCGTTGTCAAATCCAATTTTCATCGTTCGTTTCCTTTTCCTCTTTGCTGTGCCCGGCACACCGCACCGGAACTTTTCTATAACAGAAACAGTATACCACACTCAAAAACCGGGTGCAATCCAAAAGGGCGGCTGCACAGCTTTTTCCAGCAAATGCGGTGTTTCGCGCTGTTCTTTGCTGCATTTTTTGTGGAAATGGTTCTTGCCGCGTTTTTGACAGCGGGTGTATAATGAAGTTGTTCGGCAAATGCCTTTAAAAACAGAGAGGAAGTCTATCATGAACTCCGCCGAAGATTATACATATCGTTATCTCGAGACCGATGATCTCGACCAGTATAACGCTCTGCTGCGTTACACCTTTCAGGTGACAGAAGAAGAGCTGACCGCCACCGGCTGGAAGGACGACGAGATCAAGCAGTCCAAGTTCCCCGTGCTGGAGCGCGCCGATGTGCTGGGCTGCTTTGACGGCAAGAGCCTTGTCTCGCAGTTCGCGGTCTACCCGCTGAAAATGAACATCTACGATGCCGTATACCATGTAGGCTTTGTGACCAGCGTGTGCACCTACCCGGAGTACACCGGCAACGGCATCATGAAGCGGCTGATGATCCAGGGGCTGACCCAGATGCACAAGGAGGGCAAGAGCTTTGCCCTGCTCTACCCCTACTCCATCCCGCTGTACCATCACCTCGGGTGGGAGATCATCTCCAACAAGATCTCCTTCAACATCAAGGACCGGCAGATCCCTACCAAGGTCTCTGCACCGGGCTATGTGCGCCGCGTGGATTGGGACAACACCGAGTTCCACGAGCTGCACTCACACTTTGCGTCCATCACGCACGGATGTTTGTTCCGCAACGCGCTGGCATGGGAAGAATACTGGCGCTGGGACGAGGACGACACCAACGTTGCCGTCTATTATAATGTAAAAGACAAGCCCTGCGGCTACATGGTGTACCTCATCAAGAACGACATCATGCACATCAAGGAAATGATCTACCTGAACCGCGAGGCACAGAAAGGCCTGTGGGAGTACATCCACGCCCACGATTCCATGATCGACGAGGTGCACGGCAACACTTATTTCAGCGAACCCATCGCCTTTGAGATGGACGACGGCGATATCAAGGAGGCCATCCGCCCCTATGCCATGGGCCGCATCGTGGATGTGGAGGACTTTTTGCGGGATTACCCCTGCGACCCGGACGGCGGTGAGCTGTGCATCGAGCTGGAAATTGAGGACGATCTCCTGCCCTGGAATGACCGCACCTTCCGCATCCGGTTCGCAGATGGCGGCTGTGAGCTGACGAATGCCCCCGCCGAGTACCATTTGAAAATGGGCATCGGCACCCTTTCCACCCTGCTGCTGGGCTACAAGACCGCTGAGCGTTTGTTTGAACTGGAACGCATCGAGGGCCGGGAGGAAGCTGTGGAGCGGCTGGACGATGTGCTGTTCCATAAGATCCCGTACATTTCGGACTATATCTGATGGCTCATGCTTGACAAAGTACACATCAGCGTCTATAATGAAGACAGGAAAAGGCACTGCCCGCAAACGGCAGACCCCTTACCGGCAATTAAATTTCAAAAGAAAAGTAACCGCTTAGATTGGGAGTCGTGGGCGGTTACTTTTTCTTTTTATCCTTCTGATCCTTCGCGCGATCCTGCGTGATGCTCCAGGTGATCTGAAACGTCGCAAACACCACGTTGACCAACAGCGCCAGCAGCGCTATGACCACCGTGAAGATATCTGCTATGGACATCCGGCATCCCTCCCTTCGGCCTAAGCGTCCGGGAGTATGAACTTCAAGAAAAATCCGACCTCCCGGCGTTTTGAAAAAACAAAAACCTGCCGATTGAGGCCGCCGCCTGCGTTTTATGGACAGTGCCTTCCCGCAGTCTTTCAACTGCAGACCCAGCATATCATATTTGAGGCAAAAATGCAATCTTCGCGTGATACAGCAAGCCCCCGGGTCTCCCCGGGGGCTTGCTGAGGCTTTATGAAGTATCTCGAATATGGAGGAAATGGCGTTTATTCTGCGTCGGTACGGTTCTTCTTGAGCAGGCTCAGGATCACGGCACCCAGCACGCTGCCCACGGCCAGAGCCACACAGTACAGAACGGCATGGTCCACGACCGGGAACACGAAGATGCCGCCGTGCGGTGCGCGCAGAGCGCAGCCGAAGGTCATGGACAGGGCACCGGCCACCGCTGCACCGGCCACGCAGCTGGGCAGGATGCGCAGCGGGTCAGCTGCGGCGTAAGGGATCGCGCCCTCGGTGACGAAGCACAGGCCCATGACGTAGTTCACGATGCCGTTGCGGCGCTCGTCGGCAGTCCACTTCTTGGGGCAGAAGGTGGTGGACAGGGCGATGGCGATGGGAGGGACCATGCCGCCCACCATAACGGCGGCCATCACCTCGTAGTTGCCGGAGGCAAGGGCTGCCGTGCCAAAGACGTAAGCTGCCTTGTTGAAGGGACCGCCCATATCAACGCTCATCATACCGGCCACAATGGCACCCAGCAGCACCTTGGAGGTGCCGCCCATGGCGTTCAGGCAATCGGTCATGGCAGTGTTGATCATGCCCATGACCGGGTTGATGCCGCACATCACCACGCCAAGGATGAGCATACCGCCCAGCGGGTAGATGAGCATGGGACGGATGCCGTTCAGGCTGGCAGGCAGCTTTTCGGTGATCTTTTTCAGGAACTGGACGATGTAGCCTGCGGCAAAACCGGCCAGCAGAGCGGCCAGAAAGCCGCCGGAGATGCCGGTGGTCTCACCCGCTGCAATGCCTGCAAAGTTGGTGCCGTTCATGGCCAGCACACCGCCCACAAAGCCCACGGCCAGACCCGGACGGTCTGCGATGGACATGGCGATGAAGGCCGACAGAATGGGCAGCATGTAGCCGAAGGCTGCGTTGCCCACCGTCTTGAAGAAGGCAGCGACCGGGGTGTTCATGCCAAAGTTGGCGGGATCGATGGTGTAATCGTCCAGCAGGAAGGCCAGTGCGATCATAATGCCGCCGCCCACCACGAAGGGCAGCATGTGGGAGACACCGTTCATCAGGTTCTTGTACAGGGTGCGGCCAAAGCTGTCCTTGCCGGAAGCATCCTCGGCAGCCTGTGCACCGCCCTCGGCGTGGTAGACCGGCACTTCACCGTGCACGATCTTTTTGATCAGCTCCTCCGGCTTATGGATGCCGTCGTCCACGCGGGTGAACAGCACCGGCTTGCCGTCGAAGCGGGCGGTCTCCACCTTCTTTTCTGCCGCCACGATGATGCCGTCGCAGTTTGCGATCTCTTCTCTGGTGAGGATGTTCTTGGCACCATCGGAGCCATTGGTCTCCACCTTGGTTGGCAGGCCCAGCTTATCGCCGGCTTTGGTGAGGGCTTCCGCTGCCATGTAGGTGTGGGCGATGCCGTTGACGCAGGCGGTCACGGCCAGAATGCGGTAGCCGTTCTGCGGGATCTCCTGCTGGGTAAAGCTCTCTGTGCCAAACTGTGCTTCTTCCTGCGCGTCGATGCAGTCCAAAAACTCTGCCGGGGTCTTGGCGGCCTTCAGCTTGGCCACAAAGTCCTCGTTCATCAGCATCTGCATCATGCGGGCCAGCATGTCCACATGCAGGCTGCCGTTTTCCGGGGCCGCAATGGCAAACAGCAGGTCAGTGGTGCCGTCGTCCTCGGCGTTGTACTGCACGGGGCTGCTCAGCCGCAGCGCCGCCAGACTGGGCCGGGTGACTACGTTGGTCTTGGCGTGGGGCACCGTGATGCCGTTGTCCACATAGGTGGAGCCCTCCGCCTCACGGGCATAAAGGGCCTTTTTGTAGGCATCCTTGTCGGTAATGTTGCCGTGGGTGGCCTGCAGCTCCACCAGACGGCTGATGATCTGCTCCTGATTTTCCAGCGCTTCGTCCAGTGCAATGGACTGTGCGGTAAATAACTCGGTGATACGCATACTTTGTGCTCCCTTCTCTATCAGATCTGCTTCATCAGTTCGTCGATTTTTTCTTTGGTGGCAAGGCCAAGGCTGAACGCCGTTGCGCTGCCGCAGGCTGTGCCCAGACGCAGGGCGTTCCGGTAGCTGCCGCTGCGCAGCCAGCCGGCCACAAAACCGGCCACCATGCTGTCGCCTGCGCCCACGCTGTTTACGACCTTGCCCTTGGGGCAGCCGATGCGGTACACCTCACCGTTTTCGTCCACCAGCAGGGCACCGTCACCTGCCATGCTCACCAGCACGTTGCGTGCACCCTTTTGCTGCAGAGCGCGGGCAGCGGCAATGATCTCTTCGTCCGTAGTCAGCGCCCTGCCCACGATCTCGCCCAGTTCGTGGTTATTGGGCTTGATAAGGAAGGGGTGGTACTGCAGCACATTCACCAGCAGGTCGCGGGTGGCATCCACCACGGCACGCACGCCCCTGCCCTGCAGCCGGGCCAGCAGCAGCTCGTAGGTATCCTGCGAAAGGCTTGCCGGGATGCTGCCTGCCAGAATGAGGATATCGTCCGCGCCAAGGGTATCCAGCTGAGCTTCCAGCTGCTGCATGGCGCTTTCCGGGATGTTGGGGCCTGCGCCGTTCAGTTCGGTCTCCTGCCCAGCCTTGATCTTTACATTGATGCGGGTCATGCCCTGTTCCAGATGCACAAAATCGGTCTTTAAGCCCTGTGCAGCAAGGCCGCGTTCCAGCCATGCACCGGTCTCACCAGCCACAAAGCCGAGTGCCACGCTCTCGCAGCCCAGCTGAGCCAGCACACCGGACACGTTGATGCCCTTGCCGCCCAGCACGCAGTCCTCACCTTTGGCGCGGTTCACCTCGCCTACTTCCAGCGGTGCATCCAGACGCACCACATAATCAATGGCCGGGTTGAATGTTACGGTATAGATCATAATTCCGTCTCCTTTACCAGCGTGAATTGTTTGTATTTGGGGTTGGGGCACCGGTTGGTGAGAATGGCGCCGCCCTGCAGGTCGGCAATGACTGCCGGGTAGATGCGGGAAAACTTGGCATCATCCACAAGGAACCATGCTTCCCGTGCACGGTGCACTGCCGTTGCTTTCACGGCAGCTTCCTCGGGGTCCGGCGTGGTAAAACCGGCATCCAGCGCCACACCGTTGGCACCTATGAACGCCTTGGTAAAATTGTAGCGCTGCAGGCTGGTGACTGTGGGTGCACCCACAATGGCTTCGGTCTGGGGGCGCAGCAGCCCGCCGGGCAGGTATACCCGGCAGCCCTTTCGGGCCAGTGCCCGGGCATGGGCCACACCGCTGGTCACATAGCTGGCCTTGAGGGCATCCCCCGCCAGTGCACGCACCAGCTCCAGCGTGGTGGAGCCTGCATCGATGAACACAAAATCATCGGCGTTGATGAGTTTTGCCGCTGCCTGCGCGATGCTGCGCTTCTGCTCCACAGCCTGCGACTCCTTGGCTTCCATGGTGGGTTCATCCGCCAGAAACCGGCTGTCCGGCAGGGTGGCGCCTCCGTGCACCTTGTTCAGCTTGCCCAGCCGGTCCAGTTCGGTCAGGTCACGCCGGATGGTTGATTCGCTGGTGTTCAGCGCCTCGCACAGTTCCTGCACCGTCACGGTGCGCTTGCGGTCCAGCTGTTCCATGATCAGGCTGAAGCGTTCTTCGGCCAGCATCGGCATCCTCTCCTTTGGTTTGATCTTATTTTTGACGGTTCATGACCGTTTGTGAAGTGTTTTGGTTGATTGCATCTTTATTATAGCAAATCCTCCGTCAAAATCAATCAGTTTCCGTCAGTTTCATTCACAAAGAATCGCAATGATTTTTGTGCAGAGTACACAACAAGTGGGATACAAGAAAAGGACCCCCGGCCAGAGCAAGCTCTGTTCAGGGATCCTTTTGACCGTTTTTGATCGTTTACGCGTCCGAACGGGAGTATGCGTTCTTCATCTGACAGCTCAGCTCAAACAGCACCTTATCCAGCGTATCGGCAGCCTTCTCTTTCAGCATGGCGGCAATGGCCTCGTTGGCTTCCAGCCGCAGGGCCGCGCTCTTGGCGGCATCCGGTTCGGCAGCAAGCTTTGCGTCGTACTCGTTCACCAGTGCGCGGGCAGCGGAGACTACCGATTCCTCGTAGCGCTCCACATGAATGAGCGATTTGCGGTAGGATGCATCGGTCATGGCTGCGATCATGCGGCTGACCCAGTAGAAGTTATCCGTGGACACTGTGCCGGTGGTGTTGGCAAGGTAGTCCGGAGTGCTCTCCACATTGGCGTAGAAGGGCACCATAGTGTTGAATGCGTTGGACGCATAGGCGATCCACTCGATGGCGCGGAACTGCTCCGGCACATCCGGGCGCAGCTGCATCAGGGCCATGAAGTCATTGCGGTTGATGCCGATGGAGCGGTACATGCCGCTGCTGGCCTTGTCGCCGTAGCTCAGGTAGGGATCGTAAGGCGTGCCCTGATAGTGGCCGGACAGCACATACTTGACCTCTTCGGGCGTGATCTTCTTTTCCGGCACCATGCACCAGGGCAGGTCGTCGGACTGGGGGCCGTAGTCGGCATCCGGGCCGTCCCACACCCATGTGGCGGGGTTCAGGTGGCGCAGCATCCACCATGCACGGGGCGTATTGTACACATGGTCGGAGTCATCGTGGCTGCCAAAGGCATCGCGCGGGTTCAGGCTGCCATCCATGGAGAGGTTCAGATGGTGCTTTGCCACAAACTCGGCCATATCGGCAGAGCACATATGCTCCTTCTGTGCACCGAAGGCATCTTCCAGATCAAAGCTGTCGATGCCAAGCTGGTTGGGCATGACCACATAGCTGTCGTCCGGCACGCGGCGGGCGATCCAGTGGTGGCCGCCGATGGTCTCCAGCCACCAGATCTCGTCCACATCCTGAAATGCGATGCCGTTCATCTCATACGTGCCGTAGGTCTCTAGCAGGCGGCCCAGCCGCTGCACGCCCTCGCGGGCCGAATGGATGTAGGGCAGGGTCAAGTAGACGATATCCTCCTCGCCGATGCCGCCGGGCACCTCGGGCTGTCCGCCCTGTGCAGGCTGATACACCACCAGCGGGTCTGCACCCAGCACACGCGGGTTCGAGGTGATGGTCTCGGTGGCAGTCATGGCCACATTGGCCGCATTGACACCGCCTGCGGCCCAGATGCCCTTGCCCTCCACGGCATTGGGCATGGCGGTAAAGCGCAGCGCGCCCTCCGGCATGGGAACCTCCACATGGGAGAGCACACTGCGGTAGGTCTCTGGCAGCTGTTCCGGGTGGACCACCGCGAACTTTTTGGCGGTGAAGTGCCCCGCGCCGGAATCGTCGTTGCGGGCGATCATGGTGGAGCCATCGTAAGAAGCATTTTTGCCGACTAAAATCGTGGTACAAGCCATATCTATTTCCTCCGTTTCGGTTTGTTGCGGTTTACTAGAGCTATTGTAGTCTTTTTAATTCAGAAAAGCAAGGGCATTGCCACCGCCTGCTCCGTCCTGCTTCCGCTCGCCAGTCCATCCAGCGTGAGAAGCCCTCGCACTTCCCGTAAAGGTACAGCGTCGATTTTAATTGCAGCCTACTCTTTAGACCGTGGCTTCGCGTCATCCTGCCGGAGCAGCCGGTGCCGATGCCGGCCTGCCCGAATTACCGGTGAACTGCTTTCACTCCTGTAATGAATTGCATGAAAAATCAGAAGGCCCTGTTCTATTGACTTTGCCCTTGCGGGGGAGTATACTCCATGTCACCAAGAATATTACGGCTATGACGAGAAAGAGTACCCGGAAGGAATGCTGCAGAGAGCTGCCGGTTGGTGCAAGGCAGTGCAGGGCATCCGTGGGAAGATCCTCTCCGAGCTTTTCGGCTGAATGGGCGGTATGCGCCCCAGTAAGCAGGAACGGCAGGCCTCCGTTATCACGGGCCGCGCGTTGTTGGACGTGCACTGAGTGGTCAGCGTTGTGCTGGCAATAAGAGTGGTACCGCAGAGGATATTACACGCCTTTGTCTCTTACAGACCGTAGGGGACAAGGGCGTTTTGTTTTTGCGGATGCTTTTGTCCCAGAGCATGTCAGAAGGAAAAGGAGAAACGATCATGAAAACACTGGAAAAAGTAAGCGACTTTGTGGGCAAGTACATGGCTGCCATCGTTATTGTGGTGGCCGCGGGTGCCCTGTTCTTCCCCGGCCCGTTCAGCGTGGTAAAGACCGCGTGGGTCAATAACCTGCTGGGCATCGTGATGTTCGGCATGGGCCTTACCCTGAAGCCGGAGGACTTCAAGGTGGTGTTCAGCCGCCCGAAGGATGTGGTCGTGGGCTGCGTTGCACAGTTCACCCTCATGCCGTTTCTGGCATGGGCGCTCACGCAGGTGTTCCACCTGCCCACCGAGCTGGCCATTGGCGTGATCCTGGTTGGCACCTGCCCCGGCGGCACCTCTTCCAACGTGATGACCTACCTTTCCAAGGGCGACGTTGCACTGTCCGTTGGCATGACCGCTGTTTCCACCGTGCTGGCTCCGTTCCTCACCCCGCTGCTCACCCTGCTGTACGCTGGCCAGCGTGTTGACGTGAACCCCATGAGCATGTTCATGTCCATCGTCAAGGTGGTGCTGGTGCCCATCGCACTGGGCTTTGTGGTCAATCACTTCTTCCATAAGTTCACCGAGGAAGCCGTCCGTGTGCTGCCTCTGGTCTCCACTACCGCCATCGTTCTGATCATCTGCGCCGTAGTCTCTGCCAACAGCGCCAAGATCATGACCAGCGGCCTGCTGATCCTTGTGGTGGTCATCCTGCACAATGTGCTGGGCTACCTCACCGGCTTTGGCGTGGGCAAGCTGCTCAAGCTGGACTCCACCAAGTGCCGCGCGATCTCCATCGAGGTGGGTATGCAGAACTCCGGCCTTGCAACCAGTCTGGCCGCCGCACACTTTGCACAGTATCCGCTGGCTACCATCCCCGGCGCTGTGTTCTCTGTGTGGCATAACATTTCCGGTGCGATCCTCGCCAACTTCTTTGCCCGCACAGCAGAGAAGAAGGATTGATCTTTCATAACACAGCAAAGCCCCCCGGCAGACGAAAGCCTGCCGGGGGGCTTTCGTCTGCCTGCGGGACGGACATCTGCAACAGAACCGGCACAAATCGTGCTTTTCACGCTGTTTTCAGGGCGATTCACGCAGATTTGCTTCCAAAATGCGGAAAAATATGAGATACTCAGAACAGAGAAACATACCCCCCCCCGTAATAATTTCCGCAAAGGAGGAACCCCTATGA
>OLGY01001547.1_pt1 | contig 11521 bp, 11 predicted proteins | sample 1605951 | NCBI WGS metagenome assembly OLGY01 (sample SAMN03283280) | human gut metagenome | biome: human-associated habitat; material: feces | host: Homo sapiens | place: Peru | collected 2012
GATAATCAAAGAAGAATTAGCTAAATATGAAAAAGGACTTCCTTCTAAGATCTATCTAGTAAATGATTTTAAGATGAGAGGAGCTGATGAAGATGGTGCCTTTGTAGTTAGAAAGAATTTCATTATTCTTAATAATTCAAAGGACATTAAATCAGAACTTCATCATCAAATGGGCCATTCAATTGAAAACAAGTCTTATGACTTATTAAGCTTCTTTAAATTCAGAACTGTAAAATCATCATGTAATCTAGTATCTGATAAAGCCTGTGAAAACAATAATGAACTATTCGCAGAAACTTGGAAGACTAAGGTATATGATAATAAGACTACTGATTATTCAAATGCTTTAAGTGCTATATTTGATACATATTTAAAATAAAAGAAAAACGCGGTTTATTTAATTAATTAATAAATCGCGTTTTTAAAAACATATTTTAATTTTATCTATTAAAGTTCCTTACCCTTACCACAGATCTTTCTAGTGATAATACCAACAATCATTGCGACAGCTAATGAAGTGATAGAGATAAGAGGTCCTTCAGTAACAGGATTGTAACCAAAGTTTAATACTAGGCCACCTATACCGCATACAAAGATTGCAGCTACTGGATATAGGTTCTTATTATCGCTTAGATCTACTTTAGCTAATAGTTGAAGACCACTTGCTGCGATAAAGCCGTATAGAGCAACACAAGCACCACCCATTACACACTTAGGAATTGAATTGATCAATGTGATAAATGGAGTGAAGAATGATAGTAGGATACAACCAAATGATGTATAGAATAGTGTGCTTACAGAAGCGTTACCAGTAATAGCTACACATGCTACTGATTCTCCATATGTAGTATTAGCACAACAACCAAATACTGTACCAACGAATGAACCAATACCATCACCCATTAAAGTCTTATCTAGACCTGGATCTGTAATTAAGTCTTTGTTGATAATGTTACTTACGTTCTTATGGTCACCAATATGTTCACATAATAGAACTACTGAAAGTGGAGCGAATACTAAGATTAAGTTAATGATTGCAGTTAAGTCAATTGGAAGATATTCACCGTTTGTTTGAATTGCTCTTAGAAGGAAAATCTTTGGATAATCCACAATTGAACTTAATGTAAATGGAACAAATGTTTTAGTAAATACTGAGAAATCTAAGATTTGTAAAGCAGCATTACCAGTTGCGTTACCAATTAGAGTAAGTACAAGAGCTACTACATAACCAACACCAATACCAATTACGAATGGGAATAGTTGCATAGACTTGCTTCCCTTAACTGATGCAACAACAATTGAGAAGAAAGTAATAAGACCAATTGCGATAGTAATCAAGCTATATTCACTACCACCATTAGTACTCATCCAGCTTGTAGCTGTACCTGATAAAGATAAACCGATTAAAGATACAATTGGTCCAGCAATAACTGCAGGAAGTAGTTTGTTTACCCAACCAGAGCCAACAGCTTTAATAATTAGTGCGAAGATTACATATACTAGAGCTGCGATACCAACACCGATTATGACACCCCAATAACCATAACCTGATGAAATAGAAGTAGCATAAGCACCTAAGAAGGCAAATGAGCTTCCTAAGAATACAGGGCTCTTTTTCTTAGTGCAGAAGATATATACTAGAGTACCAATACCAGCACCTAGTAATGCAGCAGCAGGATCACTTGGTAGTCCGTATTGAGTCATTAGAATTGGAACTAATAGAGTAGCTGCCATAATAGCGATCATTTCCTGTAACGCAAACATTAAGTTTTGTTTTACAGTAGGTTTGTCATTAATGTCATAAACAAGTTTCATAAATATCACCTTTCTCTAACAAAAAACCTTGCCCTAATCTGATAGGCAAGGCTATATTTCCTTATAAAAAATATCTAATTTTAGTGCCCTTGCTGATATCTCGTATCAGATTAAAGATGCTTTTTATCTTTGCCATGTTACCACCGATAAGGGGATGTGTCAATCATAATTAAATATATTAAAATATACATGGATAAAGGAGAATTCTAAAATATGAATAAAGTAATTAACAGTGAAAAAGCACCAGCTGCAATTGGCCCTTATTCACAAGCAATCGAATCAAACGGTTTTATCTATGTATCAGGACAATTACCTATTAATGTAGAAACAGGCACAATGCCAGAAACTATTGAGGAACAAACAGCTCAATCATTAAGCAACATCAAGTCAATTCTTGAAGCTGCAGGTCTTTCAATGGATAATGTAGTTAAGACTACAGTACTAATGACTAACTTAGGTGATTTTACTAAGATGAATGAAGTATATGGTACTTTCTTCTCTGGTGCATATCCTGCTAGAGCTGCTTACCAAGTAGTGGCACTACCTAAGGGTGCTATGGTTGAAATAGAAGCTGTTGTGTCTAAGTAAAATAAATTTATAAAATCAACAAAGTCGGACATAATCTTTATTTAGGACTATGACCGACTTTTAATTAGCGCATTAATAAAAAAATATAAACTTATAATACATGTAGCATTATTTAACGAATTTAATAGAATTCAATACTTCTGAATATGTGTTACATTGTATTAAATTAGATAAGTAGACTGGTGAACATAGTATTTTTGCTAGATGTTCATATATTTTAGAAAACTCAGAAACTTCATTGTTTTTAACGGCAATTAAAATGACTAATTTAATATTGTTGTTGTCCCATTGAATTCCTTTACGGTTTATTAATAAGGCTAACATAGTTTCCTTTGCGTTCATTGTTAATGCGTGAGGAATTGCAAAAGAATTAAAAAAGCAAGTGGATGACAATCTTTCTCTTTCCATTACAGAATCAAAAAAACTATCCGAGACTATCCCAAATTCTTCCATCTTAGAACATAAGAAAGAAATTGCTTTTTCTTTTGTATCTATGGTGTTTTCTATGAAGAAAAGTTTTGGATTAAAACAGTACATCAAAAACTCGTTGTTACGTTTAAGTTCTTTTTTATGTAAACATTTATTAACTTCTTCATCTATTTTATTTAAATCATCTTTTGTTAAAAATGGAGAAATCATAATAACCTTTTTTCCAATAATTTCTAAATGGACTGTAGATATTATGATGTCAAAATTTTGTTCAGGCAGAGCATCCTTATCAGAGTTAACAACATGAATAGAAATTAAATTCTTATACTTTTCTATTAGACTGTCTTTAATATTGTTGGCAATGTGATGATAATTATTAGCGTATAAAAGTACTTGAATAGTGTTTGTATGTTCTTTGGTGCTTTCGATTATAAAACCTATATAAACACTTAAAAAACCAATTTCTTCATCTGGAATTGTAATATTAAATGTTGTTTCTATTCGTTTGGCAAACGAAACGGATATATCGTAAATCAAAGGGCAATTTTCTTTGATTGTTGTTTTAATTTGGTTTGATGCATAGCTATTGTGTTCTGCGCGTTTTATTAGTTCGTATATATGCAAGGCTAAATTGTGTATTGGTTGGGAAACATCAACCGTAATCATGTATTGATTAAGCACTACAAACAAAATTTCTCTAATTTGATTAATAAAGTCTTCAGAGTAAACCGCACTTCCAGATCTAGTTGTAGAAAATATATTTCCTTTCAAAAGATTTGTTATATATAAAACGTCTTGTTGTTGTACATGTATTCCATAATGAAGCCCAAATCGATCACACACATCACAAGCTAGTTTATATTCTGAAGAATGCGATTCCTTTTCTAATAAGATGTTGTTTAGTTTAGGCATATGCATTCCATTGCTAATTCGATACAATGCGATTATGACATTGAATAGTAAACTAGATGAGTAGCTTTCTTGAATATGATAACCATTTGCTTCAATGGAAGTGACTATTATTTCATGGATTCTTTCAACATCAAAATCTTTAAAATAGAAAGAAAGGTTTTCAATATTAATAACATTTGAAGGTAATTTGGAATAAATGATTTGTTTTAATAACTGCCGTTTATTAAATTCTGTACCATCAATTGTAACAGTGTTATTTTTAATAACCAATGAGAGATGTTTATTGTTAAAATCTTTTTTGATTTTAGAAAATTCTAATTGAAGTGAAGACTCACTAATATAAAGCTTATCAGCAAGGTTAAAAATATCTAATGGTTTATTAGAAGATAGTAGATATTGAAGTATTGTTGACTTTCTGTCATCATTATCAATGCGAGTTAAATTGGTATTATCTTCAGTAAGTGTATATCCAGTTTTGTCGGAGTTAACTATTCCAATTCTTTTGAGTTCATTCATTTCGTTTTGAACAGTTCTTAAAGAAACATTTAGTGTATCAGCAATAACTTTACCACTAATGCTCTCTGAAGAACCTTGAAGGATTTTTATAATATTTTTTTGACGCGTTGTAAACTCGTGCATAAGCATAACTTCCTATATAAAGATTATAAAATCTATATAATTTGTTCAATTAATTTTTTTCGCAATGATATGAAAAAGTTAATTTGAAAGAAAAAATAAGAAAAAAGTATAGTGAAGATAGAAGAAAGGAGGTAAAGCACAATATGTCAAAGGACGAAATACAACAAATTGCCTGTAATGTTATTGCAAACGCAGGCAGCGCATTCGACTGTTTCGTACAAGCGGTGCGAGCAGCAATTGAAAACAAATTTGATGAAGCCGATAATCTAATAAAAGAAGGGGACTGTTTATTGATTAAAGCACATCAAGTCCAAACCGATTTATTAAATAATGAAATACGAGGAGAGGACATACCGGTAGGAATTTTAATGGTTCATGCTCAGGACCATTATATGCATGCTATGACGTATAAACAAATAGCACTTGATTTGATAGCGTTAAACAAAAAAATCGCAAATATTAGTGATAAGGAGGAAAAATAATGAATCGTCTATCATCGTTTTTAGAGAAAAAAATGTTGCCTTTGGCAAACAAAATGTCAAGCCAAAAATATTTAAAAGCTATTTCAGCTTCATTTATGACATTAATTCCTTTTTTGACAATTGGTAGTATTGCGTTTCTTGAAAGAAAAAAAGATTGGTTATATTTCGCTAGAAGGAAAGGGCGTTCCTGAAGCATTAACAGAAAGTTTTGCACTACTAGTACCAACTTTAATAGTTTTGGTTGTTATGGCAATAATTCACACAATCATATTGAATACAACAGGTAATGTTACACCAGCGTTGATTGCAGTACTATTAGAACCATTAATTCGATTTACAAACAGTCTTCCAGGAGTTCTTTTCTTAGCATTCTTAGTAATGACATTTTGGTGGTTTGGAATTCATGATACTTGTATAACAGGACCAATGAAAGCTTTCTGGTATACAACATTAGCGGCTAATATTGCAGCTTATAGTGCAGGTACACCAACAACAAATGTTCCGTATATTATGACTTACCCATTCTGGTTTATGTTCTTAATGATTGGAGGTAGTGGCGCGACATTTGGATTATGTTTGCTATTGCTGTTTGGTTGTAAATCAAAACAATTAAAAACAGTTGGTAAACTAGGAATTATACCAGGTTTATTTAATATCAATGAACCAATTATTTTCGGAGTCCCACTTATGTTAAATCCATTAATGTATGTTCCTTTTGTTGGATCGGTTATGGTAAATGGTTTAATTACTTACTTATGCATGGATTTCGGAATTATTGGAAGAACAATAGCTGATCCAAGTTGGAATATGTTCTGTCCTATCGGAGCGTTAATTTCAACAATGGATATTAAAGCTGCGCTATTGGTGGTTATATTAATTGTTATAGATATTGTGGTTTACTTCCCATTTATTAAAGTATATGATAATCAAAAATTACAAGAAGAAAATGAAGCAGAAAAAGCTTAATTAAAAAAGGGGGATAACCAATTATGAAATGTTTGTTACTTTGCTTTGGTGGTTTCTCAACGGGTTTAATGAAAACAAAGTTAGAAGAACAAGCGAAAAAGCAAGGATTTGTAGACACTACTTTTTACGCTACGGCTATAAGTGAAGCTGAGGCTGATATAGGCGACTATGATGTATATCTTTTAGGACCTCAAGTGAGATATGCTTATGAAGATATAAAAAAATTAACGAAAGATAAGCCTCTAATTCAAATCTCTACACAAGATTTTGGATTAATGCGTGCAGATAATGTGTGGAAACAAATAGAAGAAGCTATTGGTGTAAATAAAGCGTGAAAATGATTTCTTTGTTTCATACTGGATTTAAAAATACATCATTAAGTTTTGTTTATAAACGAACTTGAAGATGTAAATTATGGTCTTACTTTATGATTATATTAATTTTTTTAAAAGTATAAGTAAGGCCATTTAGTTAGAAAGGATAAATAAAATGACAGATAAATTTTTATGGGGAGGAGCTACGGCATCTTACCAGTGTGAAGGTGCTTGGAACGAAGATGGAAAAGGACCGTCTAACTGGGATTATTTCTTCCATAACACAGAAAAAGGAAAAGGGTTAGTTAGTGGGGATGTTGCGTGCGATTTTTATCATCATTATAAAGAAGATATTAGAATGATGAAAGAATCAAATCAAAATACATTCCGCATGTCGTTGTCTTGGCCAAGAATCTTTCCAAATGGGCAGGGGGAAATCAATAAAGAAGGAGTCGAATTCTATCATAACGTATTTAAAGAATTAAGATCTAACGGAATAGAACCGATGGTAACCCTTTATCACTGGGATTTACCGTTATCTTTGGATGAGAAAGGCGGCTGGTTAAATATCGAAACTGTGAAAGCTTTTGTGGAATATGTGAAGTTTTGTTTCGGCGAATTCAAAGATGAAGTAACGCTATGGTCAACATTTAATGAACCATACTATTCATTACAGTGTATGTATTTAGCTGGAAACTATCCACCTAACGAAAAAGACGTTAGCAAATTTTATAAAGCTGGTTATTATCAGTTGTATGCATCTGCTCTAGCTGTAATTGAATTTAGAAAAGGTAATTATCCAGGAGAAATTGGCCTGGTAGCTGATATTCATCCATGCTATCCAAAAGATGATAGTGAAGAATGCAAAAAAGCTCTTCACTTAGCAGATAATTTTTTGAATAATTGGGTACTAGATACGATTATTAAGGGAAGCTATCCACAAGACTTTATTGAATTTTTAAGTAAAGATTACGATTTATCTTACATGAAAAAAGAACATGAAGAAGCTTTTAAAAAAGGTGTTGTAGATTTTGTTGGAATTAACTATTACAATAGTTTCTTGATTCAGCCATATACTTCAGGAGAAACTGAAATATTAGTAAATAATTCAGGAATACGTTCTTCTAGTGTCAAGGAAAGTTCAGAAGGAAAGAAAATGTTGGTAGTAAAGGGTATGTTCGAAAGAATTGAAAACCCTAACGTTGAGAGAACTGATTGGGATTTTGAAGTATATCCTGAAGGCATCTATGATGTATTAATGATGTTTAAAGAAAAGTACAACAACATAACAACATATATTACAGAAAATGGAATTGGTGTAAAAGAAGAGCTGCAAGAAGGAAATATAATTAATGATCAATACAGAATTAAATTTATGGATGATCATATTAGAGAACTTTTGAGAGCTAAAAAAGAAGGAGCTAATATAAAAGGTTACTATGTATGGTCAAGTATGGATCTTTATAGTTGGATTAATGGTACGGTTAAACGTTATGGATTGGTATATGTAGATTTTGATAAAGATCTAAAACGTTACCCTAAACAAAGTTATTATTGGTATAGAGACTTTATTAAAAAATACCAAGATGAAAATGAGTAGAATAACCAACGATTTAAAAGAATTAGCAGGCTTAGCCTGCTAATTCTTTTAAATAAACATGATGTAATAGATAGGAAGATGAACAATCTTATCTTTAACGAGTACTTCTCTATTATTAGATAAGACATAACCTTGTTTTATACGATAATTTTTATCTTCTACTAGTTTTGGTAAAGCACGATATTCGTATCCTTCTTTACCTGATTTTATTTCTAGAGGAAGAATAGATAAATTATCATAGTCGTTCACAAGAAAATCAACTTCGCCAACTTTTCTTCTATCATAATAGAACAAGTCATGTCCATGAGCTTTTAATTCTTCAGAAACAACCGTTTCATATATAGCACCTAAATTAACACCTGTTTTAGACTTTAAAATCGCATTTATATTATTTCTATACAACAAATAAGATAATAAACCTACATCATTCATATATAGTTTGATTAAATTTTTAACACTAGATTGAGCTAAAGGAAACTTTGGCTCGCTTACCGCATTACAAGCTAGGGCAATACCTGAATTAATTAGATAATCAAATTCTTCAGCATAATTAGAGAAACTATCTTTCTTATTGTCGCTGATATCCGAATACTTAATTCTCTTAACCTTGTTATCGATAGAAGAGATCATCATCTCATAAATTCTCTTTATTTTTAATCTATTCTCTAAATCGTATTTAGCAGCGTCGTCACTGTAAAAATCATAAATATCTTTTTGAATCTCTTTTATCTTAAAGACATTCTTTTCTTCTACATAAGACTTAACCGCATCTGGTAGACCACCGACATACAAATATGTAAGAAAATAATTCAATAAAGTATTATGTAAAGATTCATTTAGACTAGTCTTATTTTCATATGATTGTCTTACGTGCTCTATGGCATCTTTGCCAAAATTGTTCGCAATCAAAAATTCTTCAAAATCCATTGGATACATTTCTTTCCTAATAATGGAACCCATAGGAGTTAAACCTGTTTTTAATAATTCGATACCTAATAAAGAACCCGAACAAATATAACGATACTTATTATCGATTCTAAGTTGTTTCAATAAAGAAAAGAATTGAGGATAAATAGAAATCTCATCTATAAAAATTAAAGTATCATCTCTAGTATTTAACTTATTACCATATAAAGCACTTAATTGGATATAAAAATCATCACAAGTCTTAACATCCTCAAATACCTTATCGCCCTTATTATCAGCATCCAAGTTAATCGAAATAAAATTAGGATAGTATTCCTTACCAATCTTTTCGATAATATAAGTCTTACCAACCTGTCTTGCTCCATCGATGACAAGGATTTTTTCTTCCTTACTACTAAAATAATTCTTTAAATACTCTTCTATTTTTCTATACATAATAAGAACCTCTAAACTAATTATATAAGAAAAAGGGAGTTTTCAATAAAAATTAAGGTCAAAAATGGGTAGTTTTCAATAAAAAATTGGCATCAAAAAGGGTAGTTTTCAAAAATGCTATAATTAGAGAATGGAAAAGATAGAGAAAGTAATTGCTGAAAAAGTTAAACAAGAAGGAGGCAGAACCTTCTATGTTGGCGGTTATGTAAGAGACAAGCTGTTAGGAATAGACAATAAAGATGTAGACATAGAAGTTCATGGTATTGATGCTGATAAGCTATATTCAATACTAGAGACAATAGAGAAACCTCTAACTTATGGCAATAGCTTTGGTATCTATTCTTTAAAAGGACACAATATTGATATAGCCTTACCAAGAAGTGAAAAGTGTATTGGCAATAAACACACAGACTTTAGAATTGATGTTGATCCTTTCATCGGCTATAAGAAGGCTGCTAAAAGAAGAGACATCACTATCAATGCTCTTATGCAAGATGTTTTAACAGATGAAATATTAGACTATTATCATGGTTTAGATGATTTAAAGAATAAGATAATTAGACATGTTGATGATGAAAGCTTTATCGAAGATCCATTAAGAGTCTTACGTGTTGCTCAATTTGCAAGTAGATTCGAGTTCACTGTGGCAAGTGATACTATGTCTTTATGTAGGACAATGGACCTATCATCATTATCTAGAGAAAGAGTAGAAGAAGAACTAAGAAAAGCATTACTAAAGGGTAAGAAACCCTCAACCTTTTTTGATGTCTTAAAAGAAATGAATCAACTAGATTATTGGTTTAAAGAAATAAAAGAACTAGAAAACATTCCCCAAGATCCTATCTACCATCCTGAGGGTAATGTCTATATCCATACAATGCAAGTAATTGATAGGGGAGTTTTGTATAATCCCACTTTTGAATTCATGTTGTTATGTTTAACACATGACTTTGGAAAGATTGTATGTACTACGGTGGATTCGAGCCCAGATTCGAGCTCAGTCCGCATCCATTCCTATGGCCATGAGATAGAAGGACTACCAATAATTGATACCTTCATTAAAAGAATCACCAACAAGAAAGATATTATTAAGTATCTTAAAAACATGGTACCTCTACATATGGCACCAAATAAATACGCAGCTGATAAGTCAGCAATCAAAAAGACCAACAAGATGTTTTATGATGCCTATAACGAATTGGACTTAATCGACTTTTCATTTTGTGATAGAGGAAATGAAAACAATAAAGAATTTCTAATGGAAAGATATAATCATTATCTAGAAATGCTAAAGAAACCATATGTTAGTGGCGATGATTTGGTTGAAGCCGGCTTTATACCAGATGATAAATTTAAAAAGTTAATTGAATATGCCAATAAATTAAGAATGGCCGAAGTAGACAAAGAAAGTGCTCTTAAACAAATAAAAAGTTACTACTTGAGTAACTTGTTATAAGCATTTGTCTTATGACTTGAATACATAATCATAAACACACCCACCGCAATCATTAGAAAGAATAGGGCAACACCTAATTCATCTAGATATAAAGGTTCAAGAATCATAATAGGCACAAATGAGAAACAACATAAGATAATGCCGATTGTTCTTAATTTAGATGCCTGCTTTTTAAGTGGATACAATTCATCATTTAAATAATCATGGGTTGCGCTAGTTAAAGAAGGTACTTCATCAATTGAATCTTTAAACACCTCATTAGCATTCTTTATAAGTAATACACCAACCGCAATCATCACAAACATCAAGATGATTGATAAGTTTTCTAATAAATCAATATCAATCATAGAACCAAGTGTCGGAAAGATTACAGATGATATAAAACAAGCTACTGCAGCAGCGATTTTAGTCTTCTTTAAACTATACGCCTCAATATATCTGTAAGCATCAGCTGTCATTACTTCCTTATTGTACTTATCATAAATATCCTTAAGCGTAGTTATTGGTTCTTCAAATGTCTCTTCTTTAATCAAAACTTTCTTTTCTGTCATGCAAATATTATAGAATATTTATATGCTTAAAGATAAATATATAGAAGAAATTGATATAAAAGAACTTGCTGATTTACATCCATCTACTTATGTTCTAGTAGATATAAGAGATGTAATAAGTCATGACTATGGTGCTATGCCTAATTCTATTAGTAAACCTAACATCTTAGATGAAGAACTAGATAAGGATAAATCGTATGTTTTGTATTGTATGAAGGGGATTGAATCTTTAGATTGGGCACGAATCCTGCGTGGAAAGGGTTACGACTGTATAAGTCTAAAAGGTGGCTACAGCGCCTACTTAAAATCATGTCTAGGCAAAGCTGATAAAGATCTAAACGAGAAATGTGAACACTCAATCACCACAACCTATCGTAAACAATTATTATCACCATTCTTGAAAGCTA
>OLGY01001550.1_pt1 | contig 11514 bp, 10 predicted proteins | sample 1605951 | NCBI WGS metagenome assembly OLGY01 (sample SAMN03283280) | human gut metagenome | biome: human-associated habitat; material: feces | host: Homo sapiens | place: Peru | collected 2012
AGCGTTTATCTCAGTCGGAGATTGGACTCCCACTGAGACAAATTTGCTATTACTCGCCACCTGAAGAGGTGGGAGTCTTCTCGACTGAGATAAAAGCGTTTACTTTAATCTTACAGCAAATGCTTTCTCAATTCAGCTCCGCTCTTTGCACTCAAATATGCAGGTGCAATATCAAACACTGTCTTACATCCAGACTGACCTTCCTGCGCCAGTTTGTAAGCTGCTCTTGCATAAGCAACGATCACAGATGCTGTAAACTCCGGATTAGAATCCAGCTTCAAGCTATACTCGATAAGATGCTTATTCTCTCCATCCCATCCTGTCTTTCCACTGCGAAGCACGAATCCACCATGTGGGATTCCACTGTGATTTGCTTTCAACTCTTCCTCACTGATAAAATGTACGGTTGTATCATAATCTGAGAAATAGTTTGGCATTGTCTTAATCTCTTCTTCAACCTTCGCTGCATCTGCACCCTCTTCAAGCACTACAAAGCACTCTCTTGTATGCTTCTGTCTTGTTGTCAGCTCCGGATTCTCCCCGTTACGAACTGCTTCCAGCGCAGCCTCTACCGGAATTGTATACTGCTTTCCATCTTTGACACCTTCCACGCGGCGGATTGCATCCGAATGTCCCTGACTAACACCCTTGCCCCAGAAAGTATAGTCCTTACCTTCCGGCAAGATTGCATTTGCATAAAGTCTGTTCAAAGAGAACATACCAGGATCCCAGCCTACAGAAATAATGCCGACATTGCCACCTTTTTTAGCTGCCGCATCAACATCCTCAAAATGTTCCGGAATTCTTGCATGTGTATCAAAGCTGTCAATGACATTGAACATCTCTGCATACACTGGTGTCTGCTTTGGAAGATCTGTTGCACTTCCTCCACAAAGAATCATTACATCGATCTTATCTTTCCAATCCTGCACATCCGCAATACGGCATACAGGAACATCCTCTGTTAAAATCTGAACTGTCGCAGGATCTCTACGTGTAAATACTGCCGCCAGTTCCATATCTGCATTCTGTTTAATTGCACACTCTACACCTCTTCCAAGGTTACCATATCCTAAAATACCAATTCTAATGCTCATATTGATTCCTCCTGTGTTTCTTAACCGAGTCTTATTATAAACCCGTTAAGAGTTTATGTGCAATAATTTTTTCTATCCTTTTGGGATGGTTTTATTCCATAATCGGCTCCCCAAAGAGCCAGAAACCCCGTCCCTAACGGCTTTCCGATAGACAATCACATGAAAATACTTTATACTCAAATTATTAGCTTAGAACCCTACACCGGTTCAAGCACACAGAAAGAGAGGTCCTATACATTGAACCACCTGGCTATGATATCAATTATCACAGTAATCGCTCATCTTTTTTGGTTTGCTGTGATGACAGAGCGAAAATATTCTCTCAAAAAAACCTTACTGTTCTATGGACTTTATGCTGTATTTTTTACCATTTGGTCCTTGTTGGCATTTTCTTTGCTAGGCAAAGATTCCCCATATGTAGTACCATTTTCGTTTATCGGAACTATATTACCTGCTATTTTGCTGTTTCTGTATACTTCTTCTGATACCTTCTGCAAAAAAATATTTTTGGTCATCACTTATGCAAACTTATTTTGTATTTTTATTTGCATTTCTATTTTAATCTGTGATGGGTTGTTTTTGAATTTATCGACCATCCACCAGATGTATGCCAGAAGCATTGTAAGAATATTGCTAAATCTCCCTGCATTATTGCTGTACTTCTATTTTGTCCGGCCTTATATGCACGCTGTACCTGGAAACAAGAAGCAAACATGGTACTCGATCACGCTTGTGTCTATCCTGTTTCTGATAGTATTTGCAACGCTTGTCGATTTTCTCATGCATACTGCTCATCCCGTCGAGTACCTTCTCCTATTTGTCACAACCTTGATGATTTATTGTGCTGTACTGTGGATAGTATTCGGCACGATCCAGCATCTGAACGAGGAAGTTAAAATGGAGCTGATCCGACAAAATGTACAATACTTACAAGGGCAACTTGCACTGACCAGAGATAATGAATCAGCAGCTAAAGCTATGCGCCATGATTTCCGACATCATATGCAGAATATCAATCTTCTTATAAAGCAGGAGAAATCGCAGGAAGCGATCCATTACATTGAAAATTTCATTCAAAGTCTAGATACGGCAAATCAGACTGATTTTTGCCAACAGGTTACAGTCAATGCGATTTTAAACAACTTTTACAATAGGGCTCAGAAAGAAAATCTCTCCCTTTCTGTTGTAGCTGACATACCTGAAAATATAGCAGTCGCAGATATGGACTTTGTAGCAATTCTCTCAAATCTTTTAGAAAATGCGATAAACGGTTGCCTGGCATGTAACTCTCACGATAAGATTACCGTAAATCTTCGCACAAAAAAGGGAAAGCTGATCATTGTATGCAGTAACCCGTGCAGATCTGACCTTGTGATTGAAAATGATTTGATCATGCCAAAGGGAACAGGTATCGAAAGTATCCTGATGGCTATTGATAAATATGATGGAAATATCTGTTATCAACGAGAAGACAATTCTGTGACAGCATGCATTATCCTAAATTGCTAAAATATTGCGATTTTATTCTTTCTATGATACCATTTAGTATCATAACAAGACGAGAGGTGAAACATATGCTGCGCATAGGAATATGTGATGACAACCAAAACGATATAAAACAAATCTGTGAACTGGCTATTCGTTTTTCAGAAGAACACCCAGAAAACCATCTGCAGATACAGGCTTATGACTCACCTTTTGATCTGCTTAATGATATTGAAAAAAACGGTGGTTTTGATCTGTACTTGTTGGACGTTGTCATGCCACATATGACAGGCGTAACTCTGGCAAAACGAATCCGTGAGCGAAAAGAAAAGGCTGAAATTCTATTCCTGACATTTTCCAAAGAATATGCTGTGGATGCTTTCAGCGTAAAAGCTTCTGGCTATCTAATAAAACCTGTAGATAAACTTGATTTTGACGATGCAGTACTTGACTGTATTCATCGACTATTACCCACAAAAAATCCATCCATTATACTAAAATCAAAAACCGGCTTACACCGTATACCTGTTTACGAACTGGTCTGCATTGAAAGCTTTAATCATAACCAGATTGTTACATTGTCTGATGGTTCTTCCCTGGAGACATCGGCAACATTAGTAGAACTGATGGAAGTATTAAAAGATCACCACGCTTTTGTCCGGCCACATAGAGCTTATATTGTCAATATGGATTTTATCCGAAAGCTAAGCACTCGTGAATTGTTACTGACAAACGGAAAAAGTATTCCGATTTCCCAGAACAGATACAAGGAGCTAAAAAACAGCTATTTTTCTTATATGATCCACTCATGAAATTTCATATGATTTATTCACGCAGAAAAAGCCTTATTTCACGAAAATGAACCGCTTCTTCTGCGTTTTTCTTTTATACTAAAAATAAGAAGATTGAAAAAGCGAGAAAAGGAGAATTACATTATGGAGAATACATGTGATAACAGGCGTGACTGCCCTTGCACTTACGCCTGTCCAAACCATGGTAAATGTTGCGCCTGCGTAGCTCATCACCGAGACCACAACGAAGGGGTGCCTGGCTGCTTCTTTTCCACAGAAGCTGAAGCGACCTACGACCGTAGCATTGAGGCTCTGGCTAGAGATCACGGCATCATCAAATAAAAACAGGATGCCATCTCAAGAGCTGCAGTCATATTAACAGAGCACACAATAAAAAAGAAAGGATCTGATTCAAATGATGAAATCTAATGTAAATATATCCACAAAACCTGACTGTGACACACATCTTCAGGCCGCTATGCCAAAATTTGCCGGGGTGTCCCATGTATGTATTTTTGTAGATGATATGATGGAAGCTGTTGACTATTATCAGAAACTCCTGGGTGTAGTACCTGATCATTATCTGTCTCATTGGAAAAATGAAGGTTTCTTCAAGGCCGGTGGCTTTGTTAAAGAAGCGGCAGATGGAGACGTTTCCATTGCCTTCGTAAATATCCCTGGCACCAAGCTGACACTGGAACTCATGCAGTACCACTCACCGGAAGGCCGAAAGGAGCCCGTCTTTTTTGCCGCTAATGATGTCAGCGGTGCCCGTCATGTAGCACTAAAAATCACAAATATTGATGAGGCATTTTTACATATAAAATCTATGCCAGACACAAAACTGATCAATGAAACGGAAGACTATCAAGTATTTCAGATCAGCAAAACCACACCGGACGAGGTTCATTTCTTTGATCAAAAGACGCCGGAAACAGATGAAAGGAATCAACAGGCAGCAAAAATTCTCAGCGAAGTTCGTTATTTTTATTTTATCGACAAATACGGTCTACAGTGGGAATTTGAGCAGGGGCATACTGATATAGGCGATTAGGTGAATAGTCAAAAAGGAGTTTGTTTGCATTATACTTTCTTGTGCACAACAGGCTCCTTTTTTAGTTTATCTAAGAGATTTACTTATTATCGATATAAAAATTTAATGGTGTCCGGTATTCCCTCTAGCTTCTAAACTCTCTCTGATGTAAATGATTTGCAAAATATCCAAACGCCATTGTCATAAAAAAGAACTGGCTCCCTGCCTTTGCATAATCTAAAATTTTAATCATACTGGTTTCCATGTATTGACTTACAACTGTCATATCCAAAACACTATACCCTATCATCTCGCCAAATCCAACTTTACAGCCAGCATATAAATAATATAATATTGCAAAATCCAAAGAAACCTCCAAATAGTTTACAAGCAATAATATAATAGACCTTATTACATTTGCAGAAGGTCTTTGAATATCCGACAATACAATCAGACAGATCAAATAAGTAATCGTATCCATCATCAAATATAGGATTATAAATTTGTACCCTATATTATCATTTCCTAATGTAACCCCCTTTGTTATTAATATGTGTATGAAAATTGGTAATAAAAGCTTTATAAATGTAATGATTTCTACTGTTCCCCGTCTACGATTCCAATCATATCTGCCTATTATATCTTTCAACCATAAAATCGGCATAAATGCTGTTCTCATCAATAACAACAGCATACGAAATAAACGAGCAACTGTAAAATATCCTCGCTTTGTATCATTCTTTGCTAAATCATATATATATCTGGTTTGTGCCGACCATGAATTTTGATATACTACTCTATGCTTTTTGATAAAAGCAATATCATATTTATCTAATATCTTTTGTGCATAACTTGCATGCTGCTTTTCTTTTTGTATATCTTGATGGTATATACAAATTGTTATTTTTTTCAATGGCATCCGCTGAAAATATTCTTCATCCTCAGCCTCCCATTCTACTAAAACATTTCCAATAGTTGCAATTGCAATTCTAGTTGCAAGTTCAAATGGTATTCCATAATTTCCTGCCCCTATAATCGGTATTGCTACTGCTTCAACATCCCAACAATCTTTTAGCTCCTGCATAATATTTTTATAGCAAGATTCTAATACTTTCGTACAACTGCTTGTACAGCACCATGATCGATTCATTGAATTTTGTGTTCCATCACAGTGCGGTCCGACCACATGTATTACATACTTACACAAATCGTACCCTTTTGTTACAACCGCCTGACCTCTTGCACATCGTATCTTATCTTCTGGTTCTTTTGTTGTTCCATCCAACTGTTTACGGATTTCATCTTTAAATTTATAACCATGTTTTAATTTTTTATTTATTATATCATGGATACTTTTATCAACGCTTGCCCTATTACTCCCCATCAAAGTCGGACTCGCCGCGTTCACAATTGCATCTATCTGATTTTGTTTGACATATTTCGTAATTTCACCCATGTGTATATCTAACATCCCTGGGATTGTCTTATGCATCCTCATAATTATATTCCTTCTTTTATGTTTCAAAATGTGTCCTTAATATATCAGAAAAACTTACTTTTTAAACTGTTCAATACACTGTTCTATCTCTGGATAAAGTTTATAATTCTTACAGCCATAGTTTTGCATTATTCTATTAATACGTTCACAGTCCTCTTCACTATGATATGAAATATGCCACTCTGCCCCTGAATTATCATAAGGTGTTTGGGGATCATGCTCCAAAAATGCTTCTACTGGCGTAAGAACTCCCAAATGCATTCTTTTATTCAACATCCGTAAATATTCCCGTCGCATTTTTTTATTTCGCTCTTCCTGTTCTTCCCTGAAACGTCTTCTCACACCAGCCATTTCCAATCGTAACTGTACATCTCTTTCCACATGTTGATATGGATCTTCGACATACGGTTTAATCATCTCATCTAAAAGTTCATATTCCGGAAAACTAATTGGCTTCTTTTTCATCACACGTTCCCTGTGACTGAAAGCATATTGCATGTTGATATTCATAATTCCATCATGATCCAAACAATCCAAGTATTCTTTTTCCTCTTCTTCCAAAAACATCTCCGAATCTTCTGAAATTCCTTGTGTTTCATATACCAAATGTTTTATATATCCTAAATCTGCATCTCCAAATCCCAACCCCAGGACATAAATTTTCTTAATATTTTCTATTCTAACTCCATGTAATCCACAAAACATTTGTAGCTTCATATAATTGTCTTCTATATGCTTATCAGAATTATATAAAAATTCTTCTATATAATACAATCCTTCCATTCGAGGTTTATTTTTAAACAATCTTAATGGTTCGTATGGATACTCTGGATGTGTTGCATGCCCTACAATAATAGAATCTTTATCTTTTGCTTCACCATGAATATGAAATTCATTCACAGCTTTCACATCGAAACGTTTTAATAAAGTTTCCGTATAATTAAAATTTACGAACAATACATTATCACCAAATGCATACTTCGAAATTTCCTCACTAATATCAATTGTTGCCACCCAATCTCGAAACATTTCCTTTAATATTTTTTGAGCATTTTCTGCACACTTTTTAATATTTTTTACTCCATCTCTTCCAAAGAAATAATTAATTTGCTGATCATCTATTTTATCCATGGCTGTTTCAAAATTCCACCAAAATGTATGATTCAATTTTTGTGGTTTAAATGGGTCTCCGTAAAACAATTCAACATCTGAATATGTAATAATATTGCCCTTCAAATCGACTGCTGGTGTCCCATCGTCATTATATTTTGTATATTTCTTTAAATGAAGATGTTCCAGCATCTCCCCTAAATGTGCTTCATAATATTTTTCAAATGATTGATAGCTTGTATCCAAATTCTGCCAGATATCAAATCCATTTCCGATTAATATTAAAGTATCTACCGGTGTTCTTTGTTCTATAGGTACATATTTCGATTCAAATAAATCTTTATCAAACAACATAGTTTCTACTACTCCTCCGATTCCATACAATATATATGTTATATTACCATATTTCTCGACATATTAATACCATATATTGATTTTTCCAAACATAAATCCATCGACAAATTTCGACATTTTTCGACTCTTAAGCATACTGTTCTCATTACCCACAAATAATGAAATCATACTTCTGATAAATTGCTTCCTGCCGCGTAGTTTCCACCGAATACTTTTTCGACACCAAAGCTCTCCCTCTTCCTTTTTCGCCTCCACCAATGTTATTTATCATAACATTTTCATTCTTTCCCTATCCCCCTCTTGCACCTTCTCGCATCTTATGTTACTATAAATACGTTAAAACCAATAATTAGCAAACACAGTTTTGTTATTTAAAGCAACATTGTATTGTATAACTATTAAAATACACACATTAAAGAAAGGATTTCACTATGAAGAAATTATCTCAGTCTCTTTTAGCTGACTTGGTTGCTACAAAGAGAAAAGAACAAAACATGACACAGCAGGCACTTGCCGATGCAACAGGAATCAATCGCGCATTAATTTCCCGCCTGGAGAAAGAAGATTTTCTTCCATCTATTCCACAGTTGGAAGCATTGTGCGAAGCTCTTGGATTTGAGCCAGATGAAGTTTTCGTAGATAACACAAATACTAAGCTTGCTTCACCAGCACCACTTAATATTGCCGTTGCAGGTACAGGTTATGTAGGACTTTCTATCGCAACTTTGCTTGCGCAGCACAATCACGTTACTGCAGTGGATATCATTCCTGAAAAAGTTGATTTGATCAACAACAAGAAATCTCCTATCCAAGATGATTATATTGAAAAATATCTCGCTGAGAAGGAGCTTGATCTGACAGCTACTTTAGATGGTGAGGAAGCTTATAAAAATGCTGACTTTGTTGTCATTGCAGCACCTACAAACTATGACAGCAAGAAGAACTATTTTGATACTTCCGCTGTGGAGGCTGTTATCGAACTTGTTTTGAAGGTAAATCCAGATGCAATCATGGTGATTAAATCTACAATCCCTGTTGGATATACTGACTCTGTCCGCAAGAAATACAACACAAGCAATATTATTTTCAGCCCGGAATTTTTAAGAGAATCCAAAGCGCTCTATGATAACCTCTATCCAAGCCGTATCATTGTTTCTACTGATAAAAATGATGAACGTCTTGTAAAAGCATCAAGAGATTTTGCTGCACTTCTTCAGGAAGGTGCACTTAAACAAGATATTGACACATTATTTATGGGATTCACTGAAGCTGAAGCTGTAAAATTATTTGCAAATACATATCTTGCACTTCGTGTTTCTTATTTTAATGAGTTAGATACTTACGCAGAAATGAAAAAACTGAATACACAGGATATTATCAATGGTGTATGTTTAGATCCACGAATCGGAACACACTACAATAACCCTTCTTTCGGATATGGCGGATATTGCTTACCAAAGGATACAAAACAGCTGCTTGCTAACTACAATGATGTTCCTCAGAATATGATGAGTGCAATCGTTGAGAGTAACCGAACAAGAAAAGATTTTATTGCTGACCGTGTGCTTGAACTGGCAGGTGCTTATGAAGCAAATAGTTCATGGGATGCTGAAAAAGAAAAAGAAGTTGTTGTCGGTGTTTATAGACTGACTATGAAGAGTAATTCTGATAACTTCCGTCAGAGCAGTATCCAGGGCGTAATGAAACGAATCAAAGCGAAAGGTGCAACTGTTGTAATCTATGAACCAACACTTGAAAATGGAACAACATTTTTCGGAAGTAAAGTTGTAAATGATCTTGCTGAATTTAAAAAGCTCAGCCACAGTATCATTGCCAACCGTTATGATTCTTGTCTGGATGATGTCCGTGATAAAGTATATACAAGAGACTTATTCCAGCGCGACTAATTATCTTTCAATAATAATTAATACAGATTCAAGTTTTGAAACGAGGAAAGTGCTATGAAAAATCAAAATGTAACTTTAAAAAATGCAACGATTCTTGTAACAGGTGCAGCCGGTTTTATCGGCTCTAACCTCGTTCTTGAATTGCTTCGTACTACAGAGCCTGTTCATATCATCGGCATCGATAATATGAATGATTATTATGATGTTTCAATTAAGGAATATCGTTTAAGAAAAATTGAAGAAGAAGTCCAGAAACATACTGCATCATCTTGGAATTTTATAAAAGGATCTATCGCCGACAAAACTTTAATTGATCAGATTTTTACAGAGTATAAACCAACCGTTGTTGTAAATCTGGCTGCTCAGGCAGGTGTGCGCTACTCTATCACAAACCCTGACGTTTATATTGAATCAAACCTGATTGGATTTTACAACATTTTAGAGGCATGTCGTCATTCTTACGATGCTGCTGCCTGTAACGATTCTTATCATGGAGTAGAGCATTTGATATATGCTTCTTCCTCATCTGTATACGGAAGCAACAAAAAAATCCCTTACTCTACAGACGATAAGGTAGATAATCCGGTTTCACTGTATGCTGCCACTAAAAAGTCAAACGAATTGATGGCTCATGCTTACAGTAAGCTTTATAATATTCCATCCACAGGACTCCGCTTCTTCACCGTATACGGACCTGCCGGAAGACCAGATATGGCATACTTTGGATTCACAAACAAATTACGTGCAGGAGAAACAATTCAAATCTTTAATTATGGAAACTGCAAACGAGACTTTACATTTGTCGACGATATTGTAGAAGGAGTCAAACGAGTCATGCAGGCTGCTCCTGAAAAGAAAAACGGCGAAGACGGACTTCCAATTCCGCCATACGCCGTATATAACATTGGTAACAATCAGCCTGAAAATCTGCTTGACTTTGTAGATATTCTTCAACAAGAGCTCATTCGTGCCGAAGTTCTGCCTGCTGATTACGATTTCGAAGCACATAAAAAACTGGTTCCTATGCAGCCAGGTGATGTTCCGATCACTTACGCAGATACCACTGCATTAGAAGAAGATTTCGGATTCAAACCTAGTACAAGTTTGAGAGATGGTCTTCGGAAATTTGCCGAATGGTATAAAGAATTTTATAAAAATTAATCTATTCTTGAAAACCTCCTTTGTAAGATTACAGAGGAGGTTTTTTAAGAGTAGTTTTCTAAAAATTGATGTTGCCTGGCACCAATAGTAGGTAGCTATCATTGATGCCTGACACACTGTGGCTTTATATCTAACAGATTTCTTTTTCATCCAGAGCTTTGACTTCTTTTAATGTCAGTTTTGTTATTTCTGCAATTTCTTCATATGACAATTTTTTTAATTTCAACAAACGCTCTGCTACTTCTATCAGTTCTTCTTTTCGCATTTCTTCCATTGCCTTGCACATAGTCGCAACTCCTTCCTCACCTTCTTTGAAATATCGAACCCGATCTGCCAGGATTTTATATCTCATATCCTTGGCATCGGTACAAGAAAAATCATGCATCAGCTTTCCCAATGCAGATTCATCTTTAATTTTTGAGTTCACATATATAATATGTGATTCATCACCAAATAATTTGCCTGTTTCTTTTACTGTTCTGTCAATATGATAGATTGGTAATCCCACTTTCATTATATCATTTTCTGTAATAAAAATAACATAGGATTCACACAAATTTTCATATTTTTCACCTGGTTCTGTTACATTTGCGTCTATAAGACTACTGTTGTACCTCGCTCTTTTCACTCCGGCACCTTTATCACTTCTCTGTATCTCAATATTGTAAACCCTGTTATTTGTATCAACTGCCAAGATATCCAGTCTTACCGAACGTCCCTGCAGATTCTTAATGTCCTGCTGTCCATTTACTCGCAATACTTTCAAATCAGTCCGGTTCAAAATAATCTGAAGCAAAAACTCCGTACACGCTTTATCCTCAAATACCTTTTGCATGAAATCATCATCCAACAATCTCAAGCCCCGCAGACGCTGCAAATCTTCTTTATGCTTCCGATCGAAATCTAATTCTTTTGTATTATTCTCTGCCATAGTATCACCTCTTTCTTCCTATATTCTCACCCCGACTTGCTTTTTTCATCTTATTTCTTTATTTATTCGTTTATACGTATTTTGAGAGTAAATTTTTTATGCAAGCTCTTTTAGTGCTTCCAAATATCCCATCACTCTTTTCTGTGC
>OLGY01001551.1_pt1 | contig 11507 bp, 19 predicted proteins | sample 1605951 | NCBI WGS metagenome assembly OLGY01 (sample SAMN03283280) | human gut metagenome | biome: human-associated habitat; material: feces | host: Homo sapiens | place: Peru | collected 2012
AGAAGAAAAGAAATGGCGGCTCTGGAAAGAAGCCGAGGAAAAGCAGTTACGGAGCTTGGGGGTTAATGAGGACGATATAGAAAAGCTCCGTGTTCACGATTGGGCGATTTTTAATTCAGACAGACGGTATTATCAGCGAGTGCAGGAAACAGGTACATATCTTGACGAGCTTGCCGAAGATACTACGCAACCCGAAGTGAAAACGGTTGAGGATTTTCTGGACAGCATTGAAAATCAATGCCTATATCAAATCTTGATTAAGGTAGACAGGCTTACATTGCAGATTGCTTTGATGAAGATACAAGGATATTCAACCCGTGAAATTGCGGTGTGTCTGAATATTACTGAAAAAGCTGTTTACAGACGAATGGACAGGCTCAAAGAAAAATTAAAAAAGTTTTTTGAGTAGAGGGGAAAATCGAATATTCCCACGGGCTACAGGGTGAGAGGACAAAAACCTCTTACCCTGTTTTCCTTTGTGTGGCGAAAACGGGGGGCGTTCCTTGACAAGTGAATACCCATTCGCCAAATACTTTCTCTTTGTGATTGTGATGAGCATAAGCGTGTGCAGCGGTACGCCAAGACCTGCCGACAGGCAGCGAGCGATTGAAAGGTGGTGAGCCAATCTTACCGACTCAAAAAATCGGGTAGCTCCCGATTTCGCCATAACCCACAAAGAGGATAATGATACTCCCGTCCAGTCACAGTCCGAGCGTGATAAAACCGTCGCAGGCAATGAGGACGGCTCTGTCAGACCGACAGTTGGGGTGGAACTCCCGTGGTGTCAGTTCGCTGCTGACCGTTTGGCGACTTCCCATAGCATTTCGGGGTGTCGAGGACAAATTGAAATGCTCCTATCATATTCAGCCAAACGAAAGGCGGTCATAAGAACAGAGATTTTGTTTATACTCTCCCGACCTTAAATACTTCCTTTTGTTTGGCTGCCTACATAGGCAGAACATACCTGCCTAAATAAATCTGGGAGGTCAAACATAATGGAAAGAAAAATCAAGCGTGGAGATATTTACTACGCAAATCTAAATCCCGTTATCGGCTCGGAGCAAGGCGGAACAAGACCTGTACTTATCATTTCAAACGATGTCGGCAATAAGCATAGCCCTACGGTCATTGTCGCACCCATCACAAGCCGAATACACGCTAAAGCAAAATTGCCGACACACACTTTAATCAATGATTTTGAAGGTTTGGATAAGAACTCAATCATTTTGCTTGAACAGGTAAGAACGATTGATAAGCAGCGACTAAAGCAGTATTTGGGAATGATACCAGACAATATAGTGGCAAGGGTTGATAAGGCTCTTGCCATTAGTGTTGCATTGGAGAAAACGAAGGCAACAGATGTGTAAAAGGGACGAGAACGATAAATTTGCACATTGGTAAAAATGCGGCTGTATTTCTATAATTAAGAGTACAGCCGCTTGTTTTATAGCGGAGGTACTCATTATGGGAAATGAAAACTATATCCAAAATTCAGAATTGCAAAATGAACAGATGAAAGATGAAAGCGAAGTATTTAATTCATTTATCAATGTTATGGTGCAGATAGTTGAAAAATACGGAAAGACAGTTTTGCAAGAATTGGATTGTGCTGCGTAAGCTACGCAGCCTTACATATCACATTTCCCTATAAAATTATGGAGGTGGTACGATGAACAGAGAAGGAAAGAAATGTGTCCTGTATCCGAGAGTAAGTACCGAGATGCAGGTAGACGGATATAGCCTTGAAGGACAAAAAAACGGATTAAAACGATTTGCTGACCGAGAAGAAATGGAAATTGTCGGTATCTATGAGGATGCAGGTAAATCAGGAAAATCTATTGAAGGACGACCTGCATTTAAGAAAATGCTTTCCGATATAAAAAACGGATTGGAGATAGACTATATTCTGGTTTATAAACTTTCCCGTTTCGGAAGAAATGCAGCGGATATTCTAAATTCATTAGAGTTTGTACAATCTTATGGAATAAATCTTATTTGTATTGAAGAAGGAATTGACTCGTCACAGACAAGTGGAAAACTTTTAATCTCTGTTTTGTCTGCGGTTGCAGAAATAGAAAGAGAAAATATCATTGAACAGACAATGAATGGACGGAGAGAAAAAGCACGACAAGGTGGGTGGAATGGTGGATTTGCACCATACGGATATTATCTGAAAGACAATCAGCTCTTGATAGAAGAAACGGAAGCTGAAGCAATCAGAATTATATTTGATAAATTTGCTAATTCTGATATAGGACTTGGCGGAGTAGCAAAATATCTTAATCTTCAAGGTATAAAGAAGATACCTCGTCAGAACGGCACATTGGAAACTTGGAGCAGTCATTTTATACGGTTGATATTAGATAATCCTGTTTATTGTGGAAAGATTGCTTATGGCAGAAGAACACGAGAAAAGGTAAAAGGTACAAAAAATGAATATAAGCAGGTTCATGCAGAGGATTACATTCTGGAAGATGGACAACATGAAGGAATTATCAGCGAGGAATTGTGGCAAAAGGTTCACGCAAAGCGTATGGCGACAGGAATTAAACAGCCATCCAAAATCGGTAAGGATAGGTCACACCTTTTGACGGGGATATTAAAGTGTCCCCTTTGTGGAAGTTCAATGTATACGAACAAACACGCTTGGACAAATAAAGATGGCACATACAAAGAGGTTTACTATTATATTTGCGGCAGAAATAAGCAGGAGCGAGGACATCATTGTGATTATAAAGCATCGCTAAGAAAAACAGATATTGAGCCGCTTGTAATTGAAGCTGTTAAGGAATTGGTAAGCGATAAGTATTTTGCAAAAGAGATTGAAAAGCGTATTGGCGTACAGACCGATACAACAGCTATTGATAAGGAACTTGCCAATTACGAGAGTAAGCTGAAAGAAGTAGATTTGAATAAAGCCCGTCTGGAACGAGAGATTGATAATCTGCCTATTGATGCTCGTTTCAGAGAAAGGAAAATCCACGACATGACTTTAAGACTTGATGCCTTGTATGATACGATTGTAGAGTTGGAAGAACGGATTGAAGATGCAAAGCTGAGAAAAAGTTCTATCGAAATGGAAACAATCACTCTGGACAATATTTACAAGCTTATGCTGAATTTCGGAAAGCTCTATGATATAATAAGTGACGAGGAAAAGAAAAGCCTTATTACTTATCTTATAAAAGAAATTCAGATATATCCAAATGGGGAGTCAGAGCAGCCTTTGAAGTCGATAGAGTTTAATTTCCCAATATATCGGGATGGTCAAGAGGTAAGGCGGCTCTTGTGGGAAAAAGGTAATACCGTTGAGACGGTAGCTCTTTTGTCTAAACTATAATAAAATCCGGATGATTACTTTAAGGTCACGATTTGTACCGAAAGAAAAACTTTTCAAAAAGAAATTTGCAAAAGGAGATGCTTTGTTTAGCAAATAAAAAAGATAAAATAACCATCCGTTCCAGTGCAGCAGAATATTTAACCTATGTTGCCTCTGTTGGTGATCAGCAAGACAGTATTGAGATGCGCTATGAGGATGAGAATATATGGCTGACGCAGAAAATGATGGCCACATTGTATGATGTTGGATTGCCGACGATAAATGAACATATTAAAAAAATATTTGCAGACAGTGAGTTAGAAGAGACAACAACTATTCGGAAATTCCGAATAGTTCAAACTGAGGGTTCACGTCAGGTCACACGCGATACCAAGAGCGTATTGTATCAGCATATTTGGATTTGGCAGAGGATCGTGCAGAACGTCATATTCCTATGACAATGGAGGACTGGTCAAAGCGATTGGATTTATTTTTGATGGCAGATGACAGAGAAGTCCTTCAGGATGCTGGCAAAATTACTGCGGAAATTGCCAAGGCAAAAGCCGAGACAGAATTTGAAAAATATCGTGTTATTCAGGATAGAATATTCATGTCTGACTTCGATAGATATATGCTGGAACTTGAAGAAAATGCGAAGAAGTAGCAGTATTGCTATCAAATTTTTTGGCTGAATTTTTCAGTATGTAAGGTCGAGTGTATGGAAACAAAAAGTAATTTTAAATAGATGGAGGAGTATATATATGAGGAATATTATTCGCTACCATGGATACAGTAGGATAACGGATGAGCAGGAAAGTACGCAGAGTGCCGGTTGTTCTTGATGCAGGAGAAATAAGGGATTTGCCAATGGAAGATATCCGGGTGATTCTAAGAGGTGCAGATGAGCTGATTTCAACTGGTGGGAGAAGTATGCTGGCTAAAATATTAAAGGGTTCAAAGGATAAAAAGATATTAGAATATAAACTAAATGAGTGCCCTGCTTACGGATATTATTATGATATGAAATTAGATGATATCAGTAAGTGCATTGATTGGATGATTAAGAAAGATTACCTCAGAATCAAGTATGATTATCGTCTCCCGTTATTAGTGTTTTCAGAAAAGGGATGGGAAATAGAGAAAGAAACATTTGCGGAAGAGCTTTATCAGAGATTTTGTCTGGATATAAAGGAAAAGAATGCCTGCGTCATTTTTAAAATGAAAGATGTAAACAGACAGGTTGTTATGCTTGTACTTGATAAAATAGAAAAAGAAGGAACAGAGGAATTTTTAACCTGTTTAGAAGCATGGAAGTAAAGAAGGTTGTAGTTCGGATTGCAGAGGTTGAAAATACGATTAAAAATAGAGCAAAGCTATCAGAGTAGAAAAGAGTAAGAATTTATAGAGAGCTGGAAAGTGAGGTAAGTTGATATGGCAAATGATATCGTTAACTATCAGGATGTGATTACTGACATAAAGGGAATTATTTCATCTGGTCGTGAAGTGGCTTATAATGCAGCAAATAAAGCTATGGTGCTTACCTATTGGCATGTAGGTAAGCGTATTGTGGAACAGGAACAGGCAGGAAAAGAAAGAGCAAAATATGGTCAGGCTTTAATTGAGGCATTAGCGGATGAACTTACAAAAGAATATGGAAAAAGTTTTTCAAAAAGAAATCTGCAATATTTTCGTAAATTTTATCTTGCTTTTCCAAATGAGCAGATTGTGAACGCATGCGTTCACAATTTGAATTGGACACATTTTAGAGCACTTTTACGTGTGCCGGATGAAAATGCAAGAATGTGGTATATGAACGAAGCTGCACAGGAAGGCTGGAGTTCAAGAACTTTAGATAGAAATATCAGCACACAATATTATTACAGATTAATGCAGTCACCAAAGAAAGGTGCGGTCATGAATGAAATGCTGCAGAAAACAGCGGAAAATCAAAGGAATAAATTTGAACTCCTAAAAAGTCCGATTGTTGCAGAGTTTCTTGGCTTCAAAAATGAAGATTCTTATATTGAAAGTGATTTGGAATCAGCTATTTTAACACATATCAGGGACTTTCTTATGGAGATGGGAAAGGGATTTGCTTTTGTTGCCAGACAGCAGCATATTGTTACTGAGACAGAAGACTATTTTATTGATCTTGTTTTCTATAATATTGAGTTAAAATGTTATGTGCTTATAGATTTAAAAATGGGGAAAATCACTCATCAGGATGTGGGACAGATTGATATGTATGTCCGGATGTATGATGAATTGAAATGTAAGGAGGGAGATAATCCTACACTTGGTATATTACTTTGTGCGGAAACAGATGAGGATATAGCAAGGTATTCTGTGCTACATGATAATGATAGACTTTTTATGTCGAAATATCTCACATATCTGCCAACAAAAGAGCAGCTGAAAGCAGAGATAGAAAGACAGAAAGAAATATTTTATATGCAGCATCCGGAATTGTCTGAAAACGATAAAGAAGGTATGGAAGAATAACAAAGCATATCATACAATCCAGTTGTATGGAATTATGGACAACTGAAAATGAAAAATTTAAAACAAATTTAGATAGTTCATCATTAAAATCTTACGATATAAAAAATCATACTGAAGCTGTTAACGAAATATTTAAATCAATATACGTTGGTGAACTAACTGATAAATTATTTGATGAATTGAAAAAATATTTAAGCAAGATTGAAAATAAATTAGGCAGTTATATCAAGTTGTATTTAATTGAAGAAAGTGGTACTAATAAAAGTAATTCAGTAAATTCATTTTATATTAATTTAGGAACTTGGTGTGTAGTATATCAAAATGCAATATTAATAATATCATATGGTTCGGATGAATAAAAAATTGAAAGGTTGATGTTATAATGAAAAAACAAAGAGGCGTTTATAGAAAGCTTAATTTGTTATTAAAAAAAATAGATTTATTTGAGCCGGTAAAGAAAGATAATATTTATGAAGAATTTGTGGTGCCTGGTAATAATTTTTTAGATGTATCCCCAATAAGTATTAAAAGAAAATTCATAATTAAATGGCTTGAAATAACAGAGAAATTTATTAACAATAAAGACAATAAAAGATTTTGTAGAATAGTTGGAATGATTGAGACTAAAGAAATAAGTAATTCGAGAATTATATTATTTTATGATGAAGAATATTATAATAATTTTTGGAAAAGAGAAGATTCGTATCAAATATGGAAAAGATTAGATTCAAAGAAATCATTAAAACAAAGATTAAATATTCAAACCAATCTAAAAGAAATAGGATTTAAAGAAACATTAAACGATGATGATTTTAAATATGAAACTGAATTGTGGTTTTATGGAGAATTATAGCTATATGAAAATTGATAAAATACAAAATAAAAAAGAAATTTCAGAACAATTACAATATGAATTAGATATGTGTGCAGAAGAAGGTAATAAATATTTTGATAATAATGAATATGATAAAGCATTAGAAATATGGGAAAAAGCTCTAGATTTAATACCAGAACCTAAGAAAAACTTTAGTGAAGCAGTATGGTTTTTAACATCAATTGGAGATATTTACTTTATTCAAGAAAAATATGAAGAGGCTTTTAATAATTTTGAAGATGCAAAGAATAATTTGTCTGGAGATGGAACTAATAATCCGTTTATATTGCTTAGATTAGGACAAAGTGCATTTGAATTAGGAAAAAAAGAACTGGCAACAGAAAATTTGTTAAGAGCATATATGCTTGAGGGAAAAGAAATATTTGAAGAAGATGATAAAAAATATTTTGAATTTTTAAAATCAAAGGTTGATTTAGATAATTAATTAAAAATACTTTATTTAAAGAGGTATCAATATGACATTAGATGAAATATATGAAATTGTGAAAAGCGAAACCGGTATAAAATCATACACAATTGAAAAGGAAAAATCAGATAATTTAACAATTTTACATTTCATCAAACGATGATATATATGGTATGAATTTTGATGAGCAGGACGAGCCAACAGATTGGAGAGTTATTTACCATGAAAATGTAAATTACAATGTGAACGAGGAGAAAATCATGAAAGATACTAATATTCATAATAGTTTTAACGGAACAACCAATTTTAATGGAGTAGTACACTTAGAAAGATTGCAAAAAAACAGATTAGGATTCCATTGGTTTTAAATTATGCTGTTAATGGTTATGGAAAAAGAATTATGATAGAAAAAATATATATTGATAAATGTCCAAAATGTGGAGGAGATATGAGGTATTATAATAAGCCTATAGAGTGGGTTGATAAACATCATAGTGACGGAAAAACTAAGCGTAATATAACAAAAAGAATTCCTGTATTAGAATGCAGAAGAAATAGTGCACATTGCTATAAAGTTGATCCAGCTGAAGATAGGATTAAGTGAGTTAAATGTTATAGAATGTATATATATATGTGAGACTTCATTCATAGTGTGTGGAGTCTCTTTGGATTTTATTCATATTATTGAAAATAAAGTTATAATGAAATTGGCTTATAAATAATAAAAAAAATAAACAAAATATCCTTGACCTTGCCTATAGGGCAAGGTTTAATATATATTTATGGATAGTTGCAACTTCTAAATACTCTTTTAGGAGAATATTAAAATGGATAAAAAAGAATTTTATACAACTGGTGAATTAGCCGACATATCTGGAATTACTTATAAAAGTATAAGAATTTATGTGGAAAAAGGGCTTCTTGTACCTGATAAGATAACGGAAGCAGGATATAAATTATTTTCAAGACAAAGTGTAGAAAGATTACAGAGAATACTTATGTTTAAATATCTGGATTTTTCACTTGAAGAGATTGGAAAAATGCTGGAGGAAGAAAATGTTTGGGAATCTCTTAATAGGCAGAAAGAGTTAATCGAACTAAGACTAACACATCTTAACCAGATAAAAAATGCGGTCGAGGATATGCAGTCATTATCAGAAGAAAATAGCTGGGATAAAATGATTGAAATAATGAAATTAACATCCCGGAAAGAGGAAGTAATCAAACAATACATTAGGAGTGATAATCTTGAAAAAAGAATTAATATTCATAAATATAGCACATCTGATGTAAATTGGTACGAGTATCTTCTTGATAAATGTGATATTAAAGAGAATATGAATATTCTTGATATTGGCTGTGGTAATGGTATGCTTTGGTATAGAGGAAGAAAAGTTTTGCCTGGTAATATTAATATATATTTAGTTGATAATTCTAAAGCAATGTTAGAGAAAGCAAAAGATTTACATTTAGCAGAACAGAATTTTTATAATGATAGAAAAATAAAATTCCATTATATTATTGGAAATGCTTCAAGTATTAATGAATTACACGAATTGAATTCTAAGAAGTTCCAACGAATAATGGCGAATCATATGCTTTATCATATTGAAGATACTGAAAGAAAAGCATTGTTCAGAGCAGCAAATGATATGTTGACAGATAATGGAAAATTTATCGCATCAACAATAGGGAAAAATCATATGAGAGAAATATTTGAACTGGCGGGCGAGTATAATAAAAATATTAAAGCTCCGGAGTGGTTCTCACAAGGGTTTAATCTGGAAAATGGAACAGAACAGCTAGAAGAATATTTTTCAGATATTAAAATATTTTATCATAATAATAATTTAGTTGTTCCTAATCCAAGGGCAATATATGATTATCTTTGTTCGCTTCCGGAAATAGAAAAGGCTATGAAAAGGGATAAAGATGCAGTTGAGAAGTTTCTTAAAAATAAAGTGTCAGAAAGCAATCCATTTTATATTAGTAAAAATACAGGATTATTTACTGCGAAAAGGAGGCAGAAAGATGCATAATATTAATGAGCTTCCAGCATGGGAGAGATTATTTAAAAGAATGCTTTGGAATCAGAACATTTTGGGATTTGCAGCAAAATCAAGACAAACATAGTGAAGAAGAATGGCAGGAAAAAATGATACAACTTGAGATGCGTGTGGCACAAATCGAAGAATTTAGAAAAATTGCATTTTTTCATCACTTGATTTTGGAAAAAGTATAAGTGGATTTGGAAATAAAAGAATAAATTTAACAATAGGGATTAAGATATTTTGTTGTTAAGTAATATATTAGATTTAATTTGGAATGTAAAAGTGATGATTTTTTTAATGTGATAATGTCTCAGAGAAAATATTCGAATTGAATCAATGCAGTAAATCAAATATAAGTGAACAGATAAAGCATATGATAGATGACGAGCGCTTGAAAGAAAATGGTGGAGGATATTATTGGAAAGAATTACTTGACTAGTAAACTTGCATTTGGTAGAAATAAAATGAGTTTGATAAATCGGAAGTAGAAGGAGAGTTTCTTGCTATGATTAGAGAATTACGAAAAGCAGATATCAATATAGTTGCAGACATATGGTTGGATACCAATATAAAGGCCCATTATTTTATCCCTGCTCAATATTGGAAAAGAAATTTGGAGCTTGTGAAAGAACTGTTGCTGCAGGCAACTGTCTATGTCTATGAAGATAATTATGAGATACAGGGCTTTATCGGAATGAATGGTGAATATATAGAAGGCATTTTTGTTTCTGAGGCAATGCAGTCGCAGGGCATTGGTAAAGTTCTGCTGAATTATGTAAAGGATACAAGTCGCAAACTGCTTTTAAATGTATATCAAAAAAATATACCGGCCATATCTTTTTATCAGAGAGAGGGATTTGAGATTCAATATAGTGGACTGGATGAAGCTACCGGGGAAAAAGATTATTTAATGGTATGGCAGCAGAAATAGAAATTCTAATTCGATGAAATTTATAAATCGGAATTTGTGGAGAGATTTCCTAAACTTTCCTTATTTTAAGGGCTTTCTAGCCCCTTAGATAATGAAATGATATGTATTTTCCCTTATTTTTGCCCTTGTGAGGAATTTGCAAGGGAAATAAGGGAAATTTTTTTAGGCATTGCTCATTACTTTATCAAGAAGAATTTCGAATGATTAAAGAAATTGTCAGTACAATCGTAAAAGACTACAATCAGCTACGAAAAGAACTTAAATTATCTTATGATGAAGAAGAAATATCTTCAGGTGTTCCAACAATATAAAAATAGCCCTCCCGGCCATCATAGTCAGGAGGGTTTCGTGCGTCTATGAAATTATGCTTCCACACTTGTAGTCAATTATGTGCATGGTACCGTCGCTGATGAGAATGGCATCAGATGTTCCGAAGCCTTGTTCTACCCAACGGGAGAAGTCCACTCTCTGTTCAATCAGAACAACAGGGTCGGAGCAGATCTGCTTGGTCTCTTCCAATATACTGTTAATACTAAGCAAGAAAAGTCATTGTCAACAGACGGCGGCTTTTCCTTTTCGGGTAGTATTCAAGAAGTCATAAAGTTTCGTGAGTAATGGAAGAAGCCAGCGTTTGCGGAAATGTCACAATTTACGGAGGTAAAGTTACAAATTCCACTTGTCCTTTTGCACTCGTTATGATATTATTAGTATACGTACTAATACACTTAAAGAGAGGTGATATATTTGCGGAGAGACAGCAGTGAAACAAAGAGAAAAATACTGACCGTGTGCGTCCGTCTCTTTCTGGAACAGGGGTATAAAAACACATCTGTCAGTCAGATTGTGGATGAAGCAGGTGTTGCAAGAGGAAGCTATTTGAATTTGTTTCCGACCAAGGACAGAGTTTTGCTGGATTTGACCGAAACGATGTTCGGCGGACAGTTCGGCGTGGCGAGAAGCATCGCAGACAGCAAACTGCCGCCGGTTTACGCTTATGCGGTGGAAACGGCGATTCAGCTGACCCTGACCGAGCTGAACGAGAACCTGCGGGAAATTTACATTGAAGCATACTCTCTGCCTGAAACATCGGAGTATATCTACCTGCATACCACGGCAGAGCTGAAGCAGATTTTTGGTGAAAATTTTTCCAATGATACCGAGAGCGATTTTTACGAGATGGAAATCGGCACGGCGGGACTGATGCGCAGCTATATGGCGAGAAAATGCGATATTCATTTTCCTCTGGAACGCAAGCTCAGCCGTTTTTTGACGGCATCAATGAGAGTATATCGTGTACCGGAGGAAGAACAGGCAAAGGTGCTTGCCTTTATTCAATCACTGGATATTAAAGCAATTGCTACAGAGGTTATGTATAAGCTGTTTGCAATGCTGGAAATGAAATA
>OLGY01001552.1_pt1 | contig 11489 bp, 13 predicted proteins | sample 1605951 | NCBI WGS metagenome assembly OLGY01 (sample SAMN03283280) | human gut metagenome | biome: human-associated habitat; material: feces | host: Homo sapiens | place: Peru | collected 2012
TAGAAACATGATTCAAACACAAGGCTAATTTTTGAAAATAATCTTTATTGTATTTTTCAAAAATCATTTTTCCTTCTTTTGTAACGGTCACATAAGTGACACGTCCATCATGCTTAGCTGTTTCTTTTTTTAAATATCCTTTTTCTTCCATTGCATGAATTGTACGTGTAACTCCCGGACGAGGAAGATTTAAAACTTCACTCACATCTGAAATCTTCACTTTTTGATTTTTTTCTTCAAGTTCAATAATCGTTTCTAAATAACGTACATAGGATGGTAAAACTCCTTCAGGAAGTTTAGGCAACATATCTAAAATTCTTTTAGCCATGTAACAGCTATCTAACATTTCTTTTACTTTTTCGCTTGTCATTAATTTCTCCTATTAATTACCAAAGGTAATTACCATTGGTAATTATATAACGATAAAAAAGATTGTCAAGAAAAAAGATACTAACAAATTGTCAATATCTTTTAATCGTTATGCTTTATAGCAAACCCAAATAACATCACTTTTAAATCTTATCTAAAATAGAAGTATTAGTAGCTGGACCATCAATAAAATCCATGTGTTCTACATGAAATTCTTCATATAAAATTTCACAAATTGCTTTTAACTTACCTTCCTTATAAACATCTTCTAAAACTTTACAAGCAATTTTATTTCCTCCTAGATAACGATCATCACTTTGATTAACTTTCTCCTAAGGTTAAGCTCTATGAATAATCATCCTATCTAAATAACCAAGTCCCGTTGTTTCAATAGTTTGAACAATACTTTCTTTGGTTACTTGACATGTTTACGGATATCTTTGCCTATACCTTTTTCATTACCATATGATTGTCCTATATCAAAATGATGATAACCTAAATTTATATTTTAATTTCAATGTGAATAAATTGTGCATAATGTGCACAACTTGTGAAAATCTATTTTCTTGTATGTGCCGTAATAATGGTATAGCTTGTTGCATTAATTGTTATTTTTATAGCACCATTTTCAATATACCAGTTTTTCCCTTTACGATATATCAAACTCTTTTTATCTAAAACTTTATTCTTACAAAATTCTACAACATCTTCTTCAATTCCTAAATTTCTTTTAATTCTTGATATGCCTAAATGTGTTGTGTGAATTTTATAAATATTCATTAATAATTCATTCTTATCCATCTTGATGACTCGTCCTTTTTAAAATAGTATCCTATTGCATCCCATTAAAATTCCTAAACTTAAATAATGATCTTTTGACATTTGTTTCTTTGTATTCATTAAAATAACAATGACAACAATTAATAGAAATTCTTTCATACACTCACCCGATCTTTTGTTTTCTTTTACTAATCATTAAGGTAATCAAAACAAAGCTTAAGGTAAATCCTAAAACAATAATACCATTAATAATTATTGGTTGTAATGTTTCTAATTTAAAATATTCTAATGTTTTAATAAGTTCATTATTTTGTACAAAATAATACGTTGGTAAAATATGAGCAATCTTTAAAACATAACTTGGCATAAATGACATTGGCACAAAGCATCCACAAAGAAACGATGTTCCTAAAGCAACAACATTGACAATACCTCCAATAGCTTGCTTATTATGGGTAATAGTTCCAATTAAGAATCCTACGGCCAAACTACATATTGAAAAAACAAATGAATTTAAAATATAAGCAATCCCATTTTCACTTAACATAATTTCTTTAAATAAGATAAAACTAATAACCATATAAGCTAACCATACGATAAAAGAAGCAAGTCCTAAAGAAGCAAAAACAATCCAATTATATTTACGATATGAAAAACTACTCATAATTGTTCTTTTTCGTACACCCTCTTGATTTAAACTTGCAAGAATCATTGTCATACAATAAACTCCCCCAGCCAGTAAGGCATAGTTTAAGAAATTAAAATAAACATTTACTTGATTCAATTTAGAACTATCTAAGGATGTGTGGAGTTTTACTTTTGTTTTTTGGTTAATCACTTGTTTGACTTTTTGATTTAAAGCTTTACCTTGATAATATTCTTTATAAAGATTTACTGTCTTTATATATTTTTCAATTAACATTTGGGTAAAAGAAGCATTTTCATTACCATTTGATTTATATTCAATCGTTGGATTTTTATCATTTATAAGATCATTACCAAAGTTTTCAGGAATATATACAACATAACTTACATCTCGATAAAATAAGGCATCGTCTACTTTTTCTTGATCATTGATGTCGATATCTTTTAATATCGCTTGTTCTTTTAAATACGAAACAAATCCTTTGGTTATTTCATTGTTTTGATCCTTATTAACAATCAAAATATCTGGCTTAGTTGCTTCATAATGATTCATATTACCAGAAGTTGTATTAAATAATGTAATTGCAAGTAAGATAACCGTGTAAAGAATTAAGTTTCCTTTTAATTTATTTAAGATTTTAAAAACGGTACTAAATATAATCATATTGTTCCCTCCTTAAAGTCCTAAAAGAAATAAATAAACATACAATAATAAATACTCCTAAACAACAAATATCTCTGATATATCGATTAAATGTATTGTAATAATATAAAGCATAAAAACCATCGGTAATCAAATTATTAGGATTGATAAGATTAACAATAGGTATATTTTTATCAATAACATATTTTAAAGTAACACCCATCATTCCAGAAAGAACCGAGAAAAACATAGAAACTGCAATATTGATTCCTGTTTTTGCTTGTTCAGAAACTCTAAAAACAGAAGCAATAAAAATACCCATCGAAATACCCGCTAAATCACCAACTAAAGAAAGAATGATTATATAAAGCCATTGACTACCAAATTCAACATTTAAACCAAATTTTAAAAAGATTAAAAGAATCGATAAACCAACAAGACTTACTAAATAAGAACCTAGTGCTGAAGATAAGACAAGTAGCCCTTTTTTATTAGGTGAAACAGAAACTCTTTTTCCTTTTGCTGACATATTCGCCAATTGATTATTAATCGCTGTTAAGCCTAACATTCCACCATACATACAAGCCATAGCAATCAAAGTATAATATTCAATTTGCATATAACTTAAATGACTACTTGATGTGTCTTTTAAAGATACTTCTTGGTTATTGAGCTTTTGAAGAATATCATGTACAATTTGTTGAACATTAAAATTGTAATTTCCATGTTGTATTTCATCTTCTATTTGTTTCTTTGTTAAATCTTCGATCATCCTCTTATTTTGTTTAATTTCATCCATAACAAATTGTAAGATTGTTTGTTCCATACCATTTTCTTTAATCACAATTTGGGGTTCTTGTTTATTAAAGAGAACATACCCTTCTATTTCATTATCTTCTAAAAGCTGTTCCGCCTCTTTTTTATTTACATAATGAATATGAAATAACTGATCCTTATCTTTTTTATCAGAAAGCTCTTTAAAGGTTTCTTGATAAATTGTTTGGTTTTGATATTCCTTATTGTCAATAACTGCAATATCAAAAACTTGTAAAGCTTCGTCTTTTTCAATATTTTCAAAAGCCATGTGAAAGAAAACACCTAAAATAATAGGAAAAGCAAACATCCAAAAAATAAGAACTTTATTTTTAAAAAGTATTTTAACTGTATACTTTAGATTATGAATAAACATCAATCCCTCAATTCCTTTCCTGTTAATTTTAAGAAAACGTCATTAAGAGTTGGACCTACACGTTCAATCTTTTCCTCAATATTTGCTTCTTTCTTTAATTCATCACTTGTTCCTTGCGCAATGATCTTTCCTTTATCTAAAATAATAATACGATCGCAAAGTATTTCTACTTCTTCCATATAATGTGTTGTATAAACAATTGTAGCCCCTTGATCTCTTAATTTTTTTATACCATCTAAAATATGATTACGACTTTGTGGATCAACTGCAACAGTTGGTTCATCTAAAAAGATCAGTTTAGGCTTATGGGCAATCCCACAGGCAATGTTTAATCTTCGAAGTAAACCTCCGGAAAGTTGTTTAGGTAAGAACTTTTTAAAATCATTTAATCCTACTAAGTTAATTGCATCATCAACATATTGTTTTCTTTGTTTTTTATCTCGAATATATAAACCACAAAAATAATTGATATTATCATAAACATTTAATTCTTCAAAAACAGCTACTTCTTGAAAAATAACTCCTATCTTTGCTTTTAAATCATAAGAGTCAGGTTTCATTTCTTTACCAAAAACTTTAATCGATCCTGCTTGATATTTAAGTAATGATAAAATAGAATTAATGGTTGTACTTTTTCCACAACCATTAGGTCCTAATAATCCTAAAATTTCTCCTTGATAAACATTAAAGGATAAATCATCAATTGCTTTTAAATTTTTATACTCTTTTGTAAGATGTGAAACCTCTATTACTTTTTCCATCATTCTTTCCCTTCCCTATTCTTTCTAGCAAGTTGTACCAAAACCTCTTGTTTTACATTTCCTTTTTTTACTTCATAAAGAAGCATTGAAATATATTGATCCTTTAACAAGCCTGCAATTTCTTCATCATTAAATTCAACGGTTTGATGTGCCACTAAACTGGCAATTCCATTAACATACAACCACATTCTTAAATGAAATTGTTTAGCATTTTCATTTGACATACCCGTTTGTTTAGAAATCGTTTCAAAAATTTTATTGGCAGAATTAAACAAATTAATAAAACAAAAAGCTTCTTCATTCATCTCATTATTAAACATAAGCTTAAACAATTCAGGTTCTTCTTTTGCAAAGCGAATATAATTGATTCCAATATCTTTGTATTCTAATTGACCTGTTTCACTTTTTAAAACTTCTCGGTCAAAAATCTTTACAATTTCATCAATCACATCTTTTTTTAAATCATCCATATTTTTATAAATATAAAAAAGCGGTTGCGTTGAACAGCTTAATTTCTTTGCAATCTTTCTGGCATTTAAAGCACTTAATCCTTCATGACTAATAATTGAAATACTTGCTTGTAAAATATCTTCTTTTTGTATTTTTCTTTTTGCCGGCATAGAAATTTCCTTTCTATAACTTAAGTTATATATAACTCTTGTTATAATTATAACAATTTCTTCTTCTCATTGTAAAGAAAAAAGGATATTTTAAAATATCCTAATCATTTAAATAAGCTGCTTTTAATAAATTTTGTACAACTTCATTTTTACTTTTATATAATTGTTGTATTGTTCCTTTTTCTATGATTTTTCCATCATTTAAAACCAGAATCTGATGACAAAACTCATGAACCAATGAAAGATCATGACTAATAAAAAGAATAGAGATATGATACTTTTCAACAAACTGTTTTAAAAGTTCAATAATTTCTCTTTGTATAACTTGATCTAAACTGCTAGTAATTTCGTCACAAATAAGTAATCGTGGTTGAATAATCAATGCTCGCGCAATAGCTATTCTTTGTAGTTGTCCCCCACTTAGTTCATGGGGATATTTTTCTAAACAACTTTCATCCATCCCTACTTGTTTTAAAATTTTTTTAATACAATCCAAAGCTTCTTTTTTAGTAAAATGATAAAAGTAATGATAAGGTTCATATAAAAATCCTTTGATTTTCATTCTTGGTGAAAAACTTTCAATTGAATTTTGAAGAATAAGCTGTATATCTTTACGATTCTTTTTAAAATCAACTGTTTTTCCTTGATATAATAAAGAACCTGAAGAAGGTTTTTCAATACCTGAAACAAGTCTTGCAAGGGTACTTTTTCCACATCCACTAACACCAATAATACCAACAACTTCACCTTCATCAATGCTAAAATCAAGATGATTTAAAACAGTCTTATCGTATTTTTTTGTAAGATCTTTAGCTTCAAATAAATGCATTATTCTTTTCCTTTCATAATAGTGACTTTGTATAGGGATGCTTAGGAGCATTAAAAAGAGTATCTACATTTCCTTTTTCTACAATCATTCCATCTTTAATGACAATAATTTGATCTGCAATATAACGTGCTACTTGAATATTATGTGTTACAAACACAAAGGTTGTTTGTTTTTTTAGATTTAAAAGATAATCAAGAATTTGTTTTTGAATAACGACATCTAAACTGCTTGTCGGTTCATCCGCTAAAACAAGAGAAGGTTGTAAACATAACACTAATGCAATCATCACTCTTTGAGCCATTCCTCCTGATAATTCAAAAGGATACTTGTTTAAAATAGTCTCTTCTAACCCCATTTGTTTTAAATAATGAATAGCTATTTTATGTGATTGTTTTTTAGAATATTTAAAATGTGTATGCAAACTTTCATAGAAATGTTCTTCAATATTTCGATAATCATCAAAATAAGTTAAAGGATTTTGAAAAATCATGCCTATTTTTTCCCCTCTATAACAATCTAAATCCTTTTCTAATAAATTATCTTCTTCAAATAAAATTTTACCCTCTGTAATTTTTGCATCATCACTTAACAATCCCATTGTTGCCTTAAGTAGTGTCGATTTCCCACTACCACTTTGACCGACAATAACTGTGATTTGATTTTTAGGGATTATTAAATTTATATGATGTAAAATCTCTTGTTCATTATAAGTCAATGTTAAATTTTGATAATTTAATATACTCATTTAAGATCAATATCCTTTGTAATCATATAATAATCAACCGGATGGCAAATAGCTCCTTTGACCTTAGAAGAAGTTACCGTATTTAAAGGAACATAAGAAACGTAAATATTAGCGGCATCATCCAAAATCATTTCACTTGCCTGAATAGCAAGTTGTTGTCTTTGTTTTAAATCATAAGTTGTGGAAAATTGTTGAATCAAATCATCAAGATTTGAGTTTTTATAACGTCCTGTATTACTTGAACCCGTTGATAAATAACGTTGTTGAATAAAGGTTTCTGGATCACCTGTAGGTGCACTTGAATCATTGGCCGAACATAAATCAAAAGTTCCTGCTGCTTTAATATCATTCACATTTTCAACTTGATTAAGTTCAATTTTAATACCTATTTTTTTCGCTTCACTTTGCATAGATTGAGCAATAATATTTGCATCTGCCGATCCATGATCCGCACTTTCGTAATAATTTAAAATAATTTCTTGTCCATCCTTTTCTCTTATACCATCTTTATTTGTATCGATATAGCCTGCTTCATCTAAAAGGCGATTGGCTTCTTTTAAATTAAGACTATAGCCATTAGAAACATTTCCATAAGGCAAAGCACTTGAATAAAGTCCCGTTGCTTCTTTCCCTCCAATCAATTTAACAATACTTTTACGATCCACACTATAAGATAAAGCTTTTCTAATCGTTAAATCACTTAAAAAAGTTGTTTCATTGTTCATATAAATAACATTTGTACGTGGTCCTAAAACTTCTAAAACCTGATAATCTTTATTATTTCTAAATAATTTTAAACTTGAATAATCAATCGTATTCGCAAGATCAACTTCACCCGATTGTAACGCTAAAACACGTGCATCAGAATCTGCCACTTGACTAAAATGAACATGGTCAAGTTTTGCTTTACCATCGTAATATTTTTTATTTTTGCTTGTATCAATTGTTTTTTCTGAAACAAAATCATCCACCACAAAAGGGCCGGTACAAAGAGGATGATTGGCAATATCTTCTTCACTTTGACTTGCATCATAAATAGTAAAAAGTGGTTCACAAAGATTATTTAAGATTGCCCCACTTGATTTATTTAAATAAAGATAAACATCTTGCCCTTTTGCTTCAACATGATTTAAATCAAAATAGTCAATCGCTCTTGTATTTTTTTCAAAAGCTCTTTCTAAACACGCTTTGACATTTTCTCCTGTTACTTTTTTACCATTTGAAAAAGTGATATGATCTTTTAAAGTTAATTTCCAAGTTGTATCATCAATTTGTTCATAGGACTTTGCAAGACATGGTTCCACTTTATATTTTTCATTAAGTTTTAACAATGTTTCTCCTACACCAATGCGACTTAAAACCCAACCATCATAATTATTTGTCGGATCTAAAGATGTTGAAATCCAAAACATAGCTGCATTAAGTGTTTTACTTGATTCATTTTTGTTTGAATTAGAACATCCACATAAAGTTGTTAACATAAATAAACAAAGCAATAATTTTATTTTCTTCATAATTTCTCCTCATAATTTTTAGGATCCAAATAATCCCGTATATCTTCTGATAATAAATTAAAAATAAGCACACAAATAAATAAAACAAGTCCTGGAAAAAACATCATCCATGGTGCCACTTGCATAAATTGTTTGCTTTCATAAAGCATCGCTCCCCATTCCGGTTGTGGTGGCTGACTAGCAAGTCCTAAAAAGCTTAAACCTGCAAGTGAAATCATCATATTTCCAATATCTAAAAATGCTGTTACAAGTATTTGTGATAAAATATTTGGTAACAAATAACGAATGATTCTTTGAAGTGGGGGAACACCCGACATTTTAGCCATCACTAAATAATTCTTTTTCTTTTCTTGTTTAACAAGTGCAAGAGTCAATCTTGCATATTTTGTCCACCAAATAAGTGCTAAAGCAAACACAGTATTAAAAAGACCTGTCCCGACGATTCCTACTATTGCAATAGCAAAAATAGTATCAGGAAAAGCAAGTAATCCATTAATTATATTATTAAAAAAAGATTCTACTTTATCATTAGACAAGCCTGCAATTAAGCCAACAATCATTCCAATAAAAACAATTAAAAACAACATCAAAAAAGTCAAACCAAAAGAAGTTTTTGCACCACAAAGAATACGACTAAAAACATCTCTTCCTAATTTATCTGTACCAAAAATATGTAAGAAACTTGGTGGTTGTAAAGAAAGAGCATAATTGACTTTTAAAGGATCATAAGGCGCTAAAAAAGAACCAAATAGAGCAATAAGTAATAATAAAACAGCAAGACCAATCTCAATTTTTAACTTTCTTTTCATTGAAACGCCTCCTTAATCGTGGATTCAACACTTGTTGAAAAAAATCAACAAATAAATTAACAAAAACATAAATCAATGCCATATAGATTGCATAAGCTTGAATAATTGGATAATCTCGATAACGAATTGCTTCTACAACCATGTTTCCTAAACCTTGATAGGAAAAAATTGTTTCAATAATTGCTGTTCCACCAAGTAAATGTCCAATAGAAAGACCTAATAAAGAAGAAAGTGTCGTAAAAACATGAGGTAAAACATGTTTTAATAAAATTTCTGATTGTTTCATTCCTCGTGCTTTGAGACCAATAACATAATCTTGATTTAATTGTTCTAAAATAGCATTTTGAATCATTCTTGTATAAGAACAAATCAGCGGAAAACTTAAACAACAAACAGGTAAAACAAGACCTTTTAAACTACTTCCACTAATAACAGGAAACAATTGAATCTTTACTGAAAAAAGCAAAATTAAAAGAAGTGCTAACCAAAAATTAGGTAAAGATAAACCTAAAAAAGCGATATTTTTTAAAATAGAATTAATCAAACTATGACGATGAGTAGCACTATAAATTCCTAAAGGAATCGAAAAAGCTAAAACAACAACAAATGAAAATATCGCTAATTTTAAAGTATTTGGTAACTTTGATAACATTTGTTGATTCACATCTTGTCCATAATGATAAGAATAACCTAAATCACCATGAACAAAATTATTCAACCAGTCAACATAGCGAACAACAATATTTTTATCGAGACCCATTTCATGTCGTGTTTCATTTAAAACTTCCTCGCTAGGTGTAATTCCTTTAGATAAATAATACATTTCAGCACTATCACTTGGGGCCAAATCTGTCATAATAAAGGTAACAAGTGTCACCAAGAAAAGAACTGAAAATAATGATAAAATTCTTTTCATTATTTAATCGCATGTATTAAGAATTGACGAATCAATTCTTTCCCTTCCTTTGTTTTTTCTTTAGAAAGTATTTGACTTTCAACTTGTTGAAAACCAATTTCTTTTAGAATTTCTATATCATATTGAGGACGTAAAACATAAGATAACTTTAAATCCTTAGCAATATCATCAATAATAGAAACATCAATTCCTTCCATATGTTGATGATCACTATGTCCTGACTTGTTATAATCTTGATCTTGATAGTGATAATAATGATTACCATCAACATTTAAAAGATGCCCTTTATTTTTCAAGACTCTCAATATTTCCTTATAAGCTTGTACTGGCTTTTCTAAATTCCATGTCACATTACGTGTGATAATCAAATCAAAAGCTTCATCTTGAAAAGCTAAATCTTGAACGTCCATTTTTTGAAATTCGAGATTCACTTCAAACTTTTCTGCATTCTTTCTTGCTTCCTCCAACATTTTGTCACTATAATCAATACCAATAACTTGACATCCAAGATTCGCAAGTAAGACAGAAAAAAAGCCTGGTCCACATCCTAAATCTAATACTTTCATTCCTTTATTTATTTTCAAATAATGATTTATTAATTCTATCCATTTTTCTTGATCATTTAAAAGTTCTTCTTGGTTATCCAAAGAATAACCAAAAGAACGTCGATTCCAATAATCTGCAATTTTATTTAACTGACTTGCCATAAATTCTCCTTTATTCAACAAGATGATATATTTCTTGTAAAGAACATTGATGTTTTAACGCTAATTTTTTAGCACTTTCATATTCTGGATAACATCTTTTTTCACCATCAATTTCCACTTCTTTTACTTGAAGTTTTCCAAGAGGTGTTTCGATTTCTTTAATTTGTCTTTTTAAAACAGTTCTTTGTTCCTTACGGTAACGAATGCCAATCGTTGTTGTTTGTGTAAAAATCACTTTTTGTAAAAGCTCCATCTTTTCTTCATGACAAACAACCGTTAGGCGATAAGCTGGCCTATTTTTTTTCATAAAAATAGAAGTAAAGAAAACATCTAATGCACCTTTATCTAAAAGCTGTTCCATTACAAAACCAAGCATTTCTCCACTACAATCATCAATGTTCGTTTCCATGACTATAATTTCGTTTTTTTTTTGATTTCTCCAAGAGAGACTTTTAAAACATTTGGGATGACTAAATCTTTTGTTCCTGTCCCCCAACCTACTTTTTGAACATTCATCGCAGGCATTGTGGTAAATTCACTCGCAATTTCTGCAATAATTGCAGCACCTGTCGGTGTTACAAGTTCTGTATCGACATCAATTTGTCGAGTGATAGCATTACTTGCTGCAAAGATTTCAGACGTTGCAGGTACAGGAACAGAAATCATTCCATGAGCACATTCAATAAATCCATAACCATCATTAACGACACTACTATAAATAACATCTGGATTGATTTTACATAATAAAATCGCTGTTCCAATAATATCAACAATAGAGTCAATGGCTCCTACTTCATGAAAATGAACATTTTCTAAACTTTCATTATGCACTTTACTTTCAGCTTTGGCAACTCTTAAAAAGATGCGTTTAGCAAGATCTTTCGCTTTTTCATCAATTTCACTTTCATCAATAATTTTATTAACATCAAATAAATTACGATGTTCATGATGATGGTGATGAC
>OLGY01001554.1_pt1 | contig 11463 bp, 10 predicted proteins | sample 1605951 | NCBI WGS metagenome assembly OLGY01 (sample SAMN03283280) | human gut metagenome | biome: human-associated habitat; material: feces | host: Homo sapiens | place: Peru | collected 2012
GTGGGCTTTGCCCACACCCACGACCTTTGAAAAGGTCGACCAAACTTTTATAATTACTTGCCGAAACAATTTGCTAAACCATAATTTTCACGACTTCTGATGAAAAACAGTTTTTTATGGCAAATTACTAAAAAGCAAAGGTTAAATTTGTTTAATATTGTTATCAATTTTGTAACCTTTTGCCAATTATGCAAAATCTATAAAAAAAATAAAGAAATTTGAAAATAGAGGTTGATTTTTTTCTCGTTTTTGTGTAATATGTATATAAGAGATATATTGTATTTTAAATATATTAATTCATTAGGCTCTTATTATAAGAATTTTTGCTACAAAGGCTTGTTTTGCAAAAATTACAGGTGTTATGCATTTTGTATATGTTTGCAGCTAAGGTCAAAGCAAAATACAGCCTGAATAATATGCTTACAATTATATGAATATTTGCTTAGAAAAAGAGGTAAATAAAATGTCAAACAGATTATTCCAGGGTATTGTTCACCAGATGAAAGATGCAATTGACAGAACAATAGGCGTTATTGACGAAACTTCTGTTGTTATAGCTTGTTCAGAGCTTGGCAAAATCGGTGAGGTAAACGAAAGCGTAAATTCAGAAACCTTAAGTTCAACAGCTCCTTTTGTAATCAACGGCTATACATATAAGTCATTTGGCAGCAACGCTAAGTATGATTACGCTGTATTTGTACAGGGTACAGATGAGTATGCTCAGAAGTACGCACAGCTACTTTCTGTTTCTTTTGCAAGCATTAAGCAGTATTATGACGAGAAATATGACCGTTCAAACTTTATTAAGAATGTAATTCTCGACAACATTCTTCCGGGCGATATCTATCTTAAGGCAAGAGAACTTCACTTTAACAGCGAAGTTTCAAGAGTTTGTCTTCTTATCAAAATCGTTTCAAAAACAGATGTTTCTGCATACGATATTATTCAGAATCTTTTCCCGGACAAGTCAAAGGACTTTGTTATCAATATTAATGAGTACGAAATTGCACTCGTAAAAGAGATTAAGGCGGATACAGAGAGCCGTGACCTTGAAAAGCTTGCAAGCTCTATTTCAGACACACTTTCAAGTGAATTCTACACCCACTGCGTTGTAGGTATAGGTACAACGGTAACAGGTATTAAGGACCTTGCCCGTTCATTTAAAGAAGCACAGAGCGCACTTGAGGTTGCAAAGGTATTTGATACAGAGCGTACAATAGTAAGCTATGATAACCTCGGTATTGCCCGTCTTATTTATCAGCTTCCCACAACTCTTTGTGAAATGTTCTTAAAGGAAGTTTTCAAGCGTGGTTCAATCGAGAGTCTCGACCAGGAAACACTTTTTACAATTCAGCGTTTCTTTGAAAACAACCTCAATGTTTCTGAAACATCAAGAAAACTTTTTGTTCACAGAAATACACTTGTTTACAGACTTGAAAAAATTAAGAAACTTACAGGTCTTGACCTTCGTGAATTTGAGGACGCTATCGTATTTAAGGTAGCTCTTATGGTTAAAAAATACCTTAACGCAAGTCCTGCAAAGTATTGATTGAGTGAATTTAATATGGCTCTGCTCTGCCGATTTTTCGGTAGCGCAGGCCATTTTGACTTTTTAGAATTAACTTGTCAAAATATTACAAAATATTGTATTATATAACGCAAAATATACAGAATAAGTGTGTATTTTGTAATAAAGGTGAAATTTATGATAGATTTTAACAATGTATCTAAAACCTATCCGAATGGCACTCATGCGCTTTATGATGTTTCTATACATATAGACAAGGGCGAGTTTGCTTTTATAGTAGGTGCGTCCGGAGCAGGTAAAAGTACGTTTTTAAAACTGATTATGCACGAGGAAAGTCCGTCGTCAGGCGAAATAATCGTGAATAATCTTAATATAACAAAAATGCGTCGCAGAAAAGTTCCGTATCTTCGTCGTCATATGGGTATTGTATTTCAGGACTTCAGACTGATAGATAAGATGAATGTCTTTGACAATGTAGCTTTTGCAATGAGAGCAATCGGAGCGAGCGCATCATCAATTAAAAAACGAGTTCCGTACATTCTTGAGCTTGTCGGACTAAAAAATAAAATGAAAAACAAGCCAAGTGAGCTTTCGGGCGGTGAGCAGCAGCGTGTCAGCCTTGCAAGAGCATTGGTAAATAATCCTGAAATTATCATTGCCGATGAGCCGACAGGTAATGTTGATCCTGAAATGTCACATGATATTATTCAACTTTTGAGTGAAATTAACGATATGGGTACAACTGTACTTGTTGTTACTCACGAACACGAACTTGTAAGACAGTTTAACAAGCGTGTAATTGTAATTGACCACGGCAGAGTAAAGAGCGACACTAAAAATCCCGAAGCTGCACTTGCATATGATGCGCAGTATGAGGATATTGACGAAATTATTGAGGGTATTGCCCTTAGCAAAGAAACAAAAGAAAACTTTGTTGACAATGATGTCGTTCCAGACTAAAAAGAAAGGAACATAATATGAGTGGCTTTGGCTATTTAATAAGAGAAGGTTTCAGAAGTATATGGAGCAACCGAATTATGAGTATTGCTTCGATATGCGTTCTTGTAAGCTGTCTTGTGCTTACAGGTGCAGCTGAACTTATTTCGGTAAACATAGAAAAGGAAGTTGACTCTGTGGGAAAAACCAATGAAACAACCGTTTACATCAAGGACGGAGCATCTGACCTTGAGGCGGTTTACATTGGCAAAAACCTTGAGAAACTTGATAATATTACCTCTGTAAGATTTTACCCGAAGGAAGATGCAATCAACGAATTTAAAGATTCACTTCCGGAAGCTGTATTTGAAAATGTAAACGGCGACAACAACCCGTTGCCCGATGCATATATAATTGCAATGGACGATTTGTCAAAGTACGACCAAACTATTGACGCAATTTTAAAGGTTGACGGTGTTGATTCTATCAACAACCGCAGTGAGCTTGCGAGAAAACTTACCGATATAAGCAATCTTGTAAGCTACATAAGTCTTGCGATAGTTGTTGCACTTACGATTATTTCTCTGTTTATCATTGCAAATACAATCAGAACAACAATGTATTCAAGACGATTTGAGATAAGTATTATGAAGTCTGTCGGCGCAACCAATGCTTTTGTTCGACTGCCGTTTGTAGTCGAGGGTATGGTTCTCGGCTTTATTTCAGCCATTATCGGTACAGGCGTACTTTATGTGGTATATGAAGGCGTAATGTCGGCAGTAAATTCATTTGTAAAAATTTCCACTATTCCGTTCTCGGATGTTTATCTGCAGGTTGGCGGTATATTTATTGTTGCAGGTGTGGTTATCGGTGCATTCGGCAGCTTTATTTCAATGCGTAAGTATCTGAAGATGGAAGGAAACGAAATTCTCGGCTGGTAATAACAAAGGAGTATATTTGATGAAAATAACTAAAAGAAAATTCAAAGCTGTGCTTTGTGCTATTCTCAGCGTTTGTGTTCTTACTTTTTCGGTTTATCCTGTATTTGCCGCAGAACAGGAATCAACAGAGGCAGTTACGGAAGAAACACAGGCAACCACAATTGACCCGAACGATATAGACGCTCTTGAAAGCAGAAGGAAGGAACTTCAGGCGCAGAGCGATAAATATCAGCAGATTCTTGAAAAAACAAAAGAAAATATTGCAGATCAGGAAGAATATGTTAATGCGCTTGTAAGCAAGGTGCAGGTTCTCGATGATAAAATCGAACTCAGCCATCAGAGCATTAATGAGCTTAACGGCAAAATTCAGGACAAGCAGACAGCTATTGATAACGCCAATAAGAGCATTGAAAATCAGATGAATACACTTCGCAACCGATTAAGAAATATCTATATGGCAGGCAATACAACTGACCTTGAAATTATTTTCGGAGCAAAGAGCTTTTCGGATTTTCTTGATAAAATGGAACTTGTAGAGGCACTTTCCGATTATGATAATAACTTAATCACTTCAATTCAGGGCGACCTTGAGAATATTTCTAAAGAAAAGGCAGAACTTGAAAAGGATATGGATTCACTCGAGGCAGAAGAGGCAAGCCTTGAAAGCGACCAGCAGGAGCTTAACAAAATTCTTGAAGAGAATAAAGAACTTTTGGCAGGACTTTATAAGACAAGCGATAAGGCGACAAGCGAAATCCAGAACGGCGCACTTGAAAGTGAAGATATAGAGAAAGCTATTTCTAATTACTATGCTGAAAAAGCAAGACTTGAGGCTGAACGTGCCGAGCAGGAAAGAAATAATAATTCAAACAGCGGTGGCTCATCAAGTGGCACTGTTCACGATGACCTTGAGGTTTCACCGTCAGGTTTTGTATGGCCGTGCCCGGGCTATTACTATCTTACTTCCGAATGGAACGAGGACAGAGGCTCTTATAACCACGGTGCAATTGATATAGCAGACGCAGGAATTATGGGAGCGGATGTTGTTGCCGCAAAAGAAGGCGTTGTAATTGATTCTTACAACGGTTGTTATCACAACTGGGGTAAAGACGGTTCATGCGGTTGCGGCGGCGGTTACGGCAACTATGTAATGATTGCTCATGACGGCGGTAAGATGACTGTTTACGGTCATCTCTCCACAACTATGGTTTATACGGGTCAGCATGTATATCAGGGACAGGTTATCGGCTTTGTAGGTTCTACAGGTCATTCAACAGGTGCCCACCTTCACTTTGAAACAAGATTGAACGGTGTAAAATATAACCCAATGACAGAATATCAATCATAATTAATAATTAAAATTAATCCCTTTGCATATACTTTATAAAAAGTTATGCGGAGGGATTTTTTATGCTTACGGCACTGACTGTTAAAAAGCACGAACGAAGAAAAGGACTGAAAGGTTTAGTTGACAGACTTAAGTGTGACAGAGCAGTAGTACAGGTGAAAAGAGCAAGAGGTGTGTACCTTAAACAAATTACATACATTTCATACGGAAGAAAACCGAGATTTGAAAAACTCGAAAAAATAATCGGCGACAGTAAAAACAGAATAATCTGTTCGCCTAAAATAGATTTCCACGATGAGTGTGGTTTTCGCAGATTTGAAAATTCGGATTTCACGGCAAGACTTTGTACCAATCTTGCAATATGCCTGCTTTCTATGTGTGATTTTGCGGAAAAATTGAAAATCGGCATATATGATCCTGACGGCAGGGACAGTGAATTTTTAAAGTATGTGATGAAATATTCCTCTGATGTTACCGTTGTTACAAATTCTCCCGATGTATATTACGATGAAAACGAACTGATAATGGAGAATATGGGAGCTTGCGCAACTGTTACAAAACGAACGGAGGAGCTGGAACTCTGTCAACTCATAATTGCTCCACGCACAATAGAAAATACTTTTTCGTCAAATGACAAAACATTGATATTGACAAACGGCAGACCGAAAGCGGAGGTTTTAGGCGAGATTTACTATAAGTATTACTTTAAAATGCCTAACGGATTTGACAGAATAAAGCCGCAGGAGATTGAAACGGAGTATTTTTGTTCTGCACTGTATTCACTCGGAAGACAGTACAGTTTAGGCTCGATAGTGCCGACAATGTGCAGTAATTTTTCAACAAGTCAAACTGTAAAATCCTTATATGCGCAGTTTGAAAAAATAAACAAAACCGATGAATAGAGGAGGCTTGCCTCACTTTTTCCGTATATGTGCTTTGCTGCCAATATTTTGCATTTTGCTTGACATTGGCGTTAAAAAATTTTATAATTAAAAAGTATGTAAGAATTCTACAGATTTCATTTTTCTGATTGAAAGGACGATGTATAATGGCAGCAAAACAAATTATGCTTACAGCAGAAGACGTTAAAAAATACGAGGAAGAACTCGAATTCTTAAAAACCGAAAAACGAAAAGAGATTGCGGAAAAAATCAAGGTTGCCCGTTCATACGGTGACCTTTCGGAGAACAGTGAATATGATGATGCCAAAAACGAGCAGGCTATGCTTGAGGCTCGTATTGCTACTGTTGAGGTTACTCTTAAAAATGCCGTTATCATTGATGAGAGCAACACTTCAAACGAGCATGTTCACCTTACTTCTGTTGTAAAGGTTGAGTATGTTTCAAACGGCAGACAGGTATCTTTCAAAATCTTAGGTTCAGGTTCAAACGGAATTAACCCGAGAGAGGGCGTTATTTCTGATGAATCACCAATCGGTAAAGCTCTTATGGAGAGAAGCGTAGGCGATGTAGTTGAGGTTGAAACTCCTGCCGGCGTTCAGGGACTTAAGATTTTAGAGATTTCAAAGTAAGCAGTGTTGAAAGGAAATATAAATAATGAGTGAGAAGAATCAGTCACAGAATACTGAAAATCTCGGTGAGCTTTTAAAGGTTCGCCGTGAAAAGCTTGCGGCTTTACAGGAGGCAGGCAAGAATCCGTTTGAAATAACAAAGTACGATGTTACACACCACAGTTCAGATGTTAAAGAAAACTTTGACGAGCTTGAGGGCAAGTCGGTTTCTTTGGCAGGCAGAATTATGTCAAAGCGTGTTATGGGTAAGGCTTCTTTCTGCCATATTCAGGACTTAAAGGGCACAATTCAGGTTTATGTGGCAAGAGATAATATCGGCGAAGACAGCTACAAAGATTTTAAGAAATACGATATAGGCGACATCGTTGGCATCAGCGGCGAAGTATTTAAGACAAAGACGGGCGAGATTTCAATCCACGCAACTTCTGTAACACTTCTTTCAAAGAGCCTCCAGATTCTCCCCGAAAAATACCACGGCCTTACAAATACAGATACCCGTTACAGACAGCGTTATGTTGACCTCATTATGAACGAAGAGGTTAAGGATACATTTGTAAAGCGTTCAAAAATAATCAAAGAAATCCGTAACTTCCTTGATGAAAGAGGATTTATGGAAGTTGAAACCCCTATGCTTGTTGCAAATGCAGGCGGTGCGGCAGCAAGACCGTTTGAAACTCATTACAATGCACTTGACGAAGATGTAAAACTTCGTATTTCTCTTGAACTTTACCTTAAAAGACTTATTGTCGGCGGTCTTGAGAAAGTTTACGAAATCGGACGAGTATTTCGTAATGAGGGTGTAGACACAAGACACAACCCTGAATTTACACTTATGGAACTTTATCAGGCATACACCGATTACTACGGTATGATGGACCTTACAGAGAGTATGTTTAAATATCTCGCAGAAAAGGTATGCGGCAGTTCTGTAATAACATATAACGGCATTGAAATTGATTTTGGTAAGCCTTTTGAGAGAATTACAATGGTTGACTGCATTAAAAAATATGCGGGAATTGACTTTGACGAAGTAAAGACAGACGAAGAGGCTAAGGCTCTTGCAAGAGAGAAGAACATTGAATTTGAAGAGCGCCATACAAAGGGCGATATCGTAAACCTTTTCTTTGAAGAGTTCTGCGAAAAGAATCTTATCCAGCCTACATTTGTTATGGATCATCCGCTTGCTATTTCTCCTCTTACAAAGAAAAAGCCTGATGACCCTGAAAAGGTAGAGAGATTTGAGCTCTTTATCAATACTTGGGAAATGTGCAACGCTTACTCCGAGCTTAACGACCCTATCGACCAGAGAGAAAGATTCGCTAAGCAGGAAGAGGCTTTTGCAAACGGTGACGAAGAGGCAAACCACACAGACGAGGACTTCCTCAATGCGCTTTCTATCGGTATGCCACCGACAGGCGGTATCGGATACGGCATTGACAGACTTGTTATGCTCCTCACAGATTCACCTGCAATCAGAGATGTATTGTTGTTCCCGACAATGAAGTCTTTAGACAGCGACAATAAAAAGTCTGCTGAAAAAGCACCCGAAGTTAAGGAAGAAGTAAAAGAAGAGGTTATCGACTTCTCTAAGGTTGAAATCGAGCCTATGTTCAAAGACTTTGTAGATTTTGACTCATTCAGCAAGTGTGATTTCCGTGCGGTAAAGGTAAAGGCTTGCGAGGCTGTTAAAAAGTCAAAGAAACTCTTACAGTTTACTCTCGACGACGGAACAGGTACAGACAGAACCATTTTAAGCGGTATTCACGCTTATTATGAGCCTGAAGAGCTTGTTGGCAAGACACTTATCGCTATTACAAACCTCCCACCAAGAGCAATGATGGGTATTGACTCTTGCGGTATGCTCCTTTCCGCCGTTCATACAGAAGAGGGCGAGGAAAAATTCCACCTATTAATGGTAGATAACCATATTCCGGCAGGTGCAAAGCTCTATTAAGATGATGTAAAGATGTACCGTTTAACCAAATAAACGAGATGTACTTCATTTGATAAAAAACTAAAAAAGCAGCGATTTACATCAAACTTACATCATTTGATGCAGAAATCGGTGCAAGCAAGAAAAAATCGCATAATTAGTGCAATGAGTGGGCAATTCCAATCGGGATTGCCCATTTTTAAAACAAACAGAAATACAAATTGGAATTTATCAAGCTGTTAATTTTGAAAATTTCTTTTAAAAACTATTGACTCCTACGCAACGTAATAGTTTACAATATGTTTATCGAGAGGAGGAAATGACAATGATGACAGTGAATGAGGTAAGTAAATTAACAGGAGTGAGTATACGCACTCTGCAGTATTATGATACCATTGGTCTCTTAAAACCTATTGAATATACAGAGTCAGGTTATAGGTTGTATGACGATACATCCTTGGAAAGGCTGCAACAAATTTTACTGTTTAAAGAATTGGAATTTCCGCTTAAGGAGATTAAAAAGATAATTGATGCCCCTAACTTTGACAGGAACAAAGCATTAGAGCAGCAGATTGAATTGCTAACTATGAAAAAAGAGCATCTTGAAAATCTTATTAGTTTCGCTCGAGGAATAAAAGGAATAGGAGTGAAATATATGGATTTTAAAGTATTTGATACAACAAAGATTGATGAGTATTCTAAACGAGCAAAAGAACAATGGGGACAAACCTATGAGTATAAGGAGTTTGAAGAGAAAACAAAGAACTGGACGAAAGACGATGAAGCTACTGTTGCAAATGAATTTATGCAATTATTTGTTGAATTCGGACAAATGAAAGAAATGGACCCAGAAGATGAACAGGTGCAGATGCAGGTAAGGAAACTTCAGGATTACATTACAGATCATTTTTATACATGTTCTGATAAGATTTTATGCGGTCTTGGAAGAATGTATGCCGGTGGAGGAGAACTTACGGAAAATATTGATGATGTTGGAGGAGTTGGCACAGCAGAGTTTGCAAGTAAAGCTATTGATATATTTTATATGAGCAGAAGGTAAATTCAAGTTTGTTGAACTGAATCCGAAAAGCATTAGGGCGCAGAGGAGATAGAATCCTTTGCGTAAAAGACTAACGAACATATTTAATGAAACATCGTAACCATCTTCTTTTTGTTGTCTACCTATAATAACGATTGGAGTAGTCGATTATAGACACTGAAATCAAAAAAATCTGAAAATATATTTATCAACATTACATAAAAGTGTGTAGATGCACATAAAATGGGAATACATATTGAAATTCAGGTCGTTCTGTGATAGAATCTCATTACTAAAAAGTGTGCAGATGCACAGAAATGGGGAGTGTAACGATGGAGATTAAAAGAGACGCTTACCTACAGCAGCTGATCGAGCGAAAAGATAATGGAATGATAAAGGTGATTACCGGCATTCGTAGATGTGGCAAATCCTTTTTGCTGTTTACCATCTTTAAGAGATACTTACTGGAGAACGGCGTTGATGTTGATCATATTATTGAAATTGCATTGGATGGTATTGAGAACAAGGAATTAAGAGATCCCAAGGTATGCTTCAAGTACATCAAGGATGCCATGAAAGACGACGGGAAGTATTATCTCCTTTTGGATGAAGTGCAGTTCATGCCACGATTTGAGGAAGTGCTGAACAGCCTGCTCCGCATGAGCAATATTGATGTGTATGTCACCGGAAGTAATTCCAAGTTCCTGTCCAGCGACATTGTGACCGAATTCCGTGGCAGAGGTGATGAGATTAGAATCTACCCTCTCTCCTTTGCAGAGTTTTATTCTGTCTATGACGGCGATTATGATGATGCCTGGGATGACTATATGATCTACGGAGGATTGCCGCAGATCGTAAGTTTCCAGAGCGAACGACAGAAAGCGGACTATCTGAAGAACATCTTTGCAAATGTCTATCTGAAGGATGTTATTGAAAGAAATAAGATTCAGAACGTGGATGAGATTGGGATTCTGGTTGATGTGCTTGCATCTGCAATCGGCGCACCGACCAACCCTTCAAAGATTGCCAATACCTTTGCCAGTGAGCGCCAGATGACTTATGCTAATAAAACCATCTCCAAGCATATCGACCATTTGACAGATGCCTTTTTGATTTCCAAGGCAAGCCGATACGATATTAAGGGCAGAAAGTATATCGGTGCAAATCTGAAATACTACTTTACTGATCTGGGACTGAGAAATGCACGTCTGAATTTCAGACAGCAGGAGCCTACTCATATCATGGAGAACATTGTTTATAACGAGCTGCTGATCCGTGGCTACAATGTTGATGTGGGTGTCGTGGATATCTTCGATAAGGATAAAGAGGGCAAACGTGTTCGCAAGCAGTTGGAGGTTGACTTTGTGGTGAATCAAGGAAACCAGAGATACTATATCCAGGTTGCATATGACATGACTTCGGAAGAAAAACAGACGCAGGAGTTCAATTCTTTGCGTAATATCCCGGACTCTTTCAAGAAAATCGTCATTGTAAATGGCAGCAAAAAGCCTTGGAGAAATGATGAAGGTTTTGTCATCATGGGAATGAAGTATTTCTTGCTGAATGCGAATAGTCTGGAATTTTAAGTCGATTTGAGTTGTTGCTGTGGTGTTGTTCTATTTCAAAAAAGAGTGAAATGATATAAATAAGGCCACGGCTGATTTCGTGTTGGAACAGCTGTGGCTCAGTTTATTTTTTTATCCGTACAAACGAGACTGTTCCGCAGATTATGTAGAACAGACAGAGTACGATTCCGATAGTGAGAACATACGAGAATAAAGATGAACTTAAGAACGAGATAAACAAAAGTTTTTAGAATTGATATAGCTTTGATATGAAAGGAAATTCTATGAGTGGTGCAATAAAAAAGGCTTTGGAAAATTTGGAAGAAATAGTGCCGGCTGGTGCTGATGGTTCTTATTATCAGGGACAGAAATTGGCTGAAAAAAGATGTCAGGAAGTAGCTGCATTCCCTGGGATTGATACATTACATAAGTTGTATGCAGTGTTGAGAAAAACGTGGACGGCAGAGACAGCATATCCGTCATGTCAGGCAGAATGGGTTTCGACCGATCCTTCCTATGGGCAATGTGCTATTACAGCAATGCTTGTTTATGATATGTTTGGAGGAAGTATTCATCGTATCAGAGTGAACGAAGAGGAAAAATAGTTAATAAAGAGAGGTGCATATGCTATGCCAGGTATAC
>OLGY01001557.1_pt1 | contig 11448 bp, 9 predicted proteins | sample 1605951 | NCBI WGS metagenome assembly OLGY01 (sample SAMN03283280) | human gut metagenome | biome: human-associated habitat; material: feces | host: Homo sapiens | place: Peru | collected 2012
TTTCCGATTCCATGATCTCCACACATTGCAATATCACATAATCTCGCAATCTCTTCATCACTGCAGCCTGCTTTCTGCCATGCCTTTACCAATGGACAATAGTGGAAATCAAGATAGAGTGTATTATCTGTACTATCAATGACATCCATTTCAAATACCCATCTTGCAGCCTTTGTAAATAAAGTCTTCTTTAATCCTTTCAGGCTCTTTGTTCCACTCTTAATTTGAAGATCTGTTCCCTGAGATATCCCACATCTTGTAATAGCAGCTGATGCAAACTCTTCCGGATCAAGTCCTCTTTTTTCTGCCTCATCTACCAACAGATATAACCAAAAGGCACGGTGTTCCAGAAGTTCTCTGATTTTGACTATAAACTTATTTTTAATTTTTGCTTCGTTTACAATTTTTGACATAAATTTTTCCTCCTGTTTTTTTACTGACCGCTTATAAAAACAGCTCTTATCGTCTGAAATAAAAAGTAAAAGCGCAGATTAGCTGTTTTTCCAAATAGGAAAAACAGCTAATCTGATAAATGCCCAACACTTTAAATCTTATTAGTTATTAGAATAAAATGATCCCATATAACGGATATATTCATCATCTGTTTTATTTGCCTGCCAATTATGAACATTTGCTTTATTATGTTCGCCTGCAATAACAGAAAGAGATTTTCCGAGATTGTCAAATGCTTCTTCAACGCAAGCCTCCGGCGTCATAGCAGCCTTCATAACAGCTTCTCCTGCCGGTCCACCCGGAAGGTTGCTCAACAGACTTGGTGTTATTGTTGTGCCTAAAGTAATAACCTCCACATCAACATTTGTACTCTCGCATTCTGCTGCTACAGCTTCTGTCAACTTTTTAATATAAGATTTACCTGCACCATACTGTGCATTATATGGTGAACTACTGATTGCTGTTAAAGAAGATACGTTGATCACAGCACCACGATCCTGTTTTGCAAAGATTCCCATATAGTGATAGAAGCATTTTAAGAAAGTCATAACGTTAACATTAATCATCTGCTCATGCTTCTCCCATGGAGTATCCTGTAATTTCCCAAATGTATGGAAACAAGCAACATAACTCATAAATCCCATATCAAGATCTTTTGTTGCTTCAAAAATCTTATCTGTACAGTCAGACTGTGCAAAATCCGCACGTATAACCATATGATCTACGCCATATGTTTCACTGATATTTTTTCCAAGTTCCTGCAGCATCTCTTCTCTTCTTCCTACAAGAACAACACTCATTCCCTCAGAAGCAATTTTTTCTGCAAAGGCTTTCCCCACTCCTTCTGTTGCTCCCAGAATAATTCCCCATTCACCGTATTTCTCTCTTAAATTCATCGTTTTTTCCTCCAATTTTTTTTACGATTCATACCGAGATATACTATAACATGTCTGGAGAATTTTAACAATGGAGAAAGTCTATTATCTTTGTTTTCAGGAAAATATTGACAATTTTTTCAATTATCTATTCCGCAACCATCTTTCTTAACTTATCCAGATCATTTTTATCCGGATGTGATAATGCACTGTCAAAATTTTTAATCATCATGTCAAGATTTGGCATATGATTTGGCTGTTCTTTCATCTTCACATAGCGTTCTCGCACAGATTGTGGCATCTTGCCCTGACACATATATTCACCAATAATTGTGTTGCTTGAATCAATGCTTTCTTTAATCTGTCCAAGCACTTTTTGAAAGTACTCCTGACTGCCACCAAATCCAGCTGTTCCAAACAAGAAAATTTTCTTATTTTTGAGTTTTTTCAACAATTCTAACGTCTCTTTATCCGCATTTCCCTGATTTGTCCAAAATCCTATATATACTTTATCAGACTGTGGTTCTTCTTTGCTCACACCAAAATAATCGCATTTTTCTTTTGGAAGTGCCTCGTAAATTGTATCCGCAAGTTCCTTTGTATTCCCTGTTGAACTGCTAAATATAATCGAATATCTTTCTGTTTCCATATCTATTACCTTCTTTCTTCATAGCTACATTATCATAGCACATGCAAATTTAGAAGTAAATGTACGCTTATCTGAAAGCATTCATGCAAATTTAACTAATAAGAAAACGTACAAGATAACAAGTAAGTATAGTAAAACAAATAGAAAATTAGTATAATATAGCAAGATAACAAGCAAGTTATACAAGATCAGACTGGAATGGAAATGAGAGGAAAAAGGAAATGAATCTGTTACAAGTAATCTTACCTGTGATCATCATGCTCATCATCGGCATGATCTGCAGAAAGAAAAAACTGATCAGTGAGGAAGGGATTGAGGGATTTCAGACACTGGTAATGAACTTTACCCTACCAATCTCACTGTTCTACACATTTTATAGGGCAAGCATAAAAGTGGACACGGTGATATTCCCAATCACACTTTTTGTGGTGACAGCCGGGGGAATCTTCATTGGAAAACTTATATGTAAACTAATAAAGGAAAATGATGCCTATTTTCCATTTACTATGACAGGATACGAGGCAGGCATGTTGGGGTATGCACTGTTTGGTATTTTGCTTGGAAGTGATAAGATCACAGAGTTCGCATTGATGGATATCGGACATGTGCTTGCAATCTTTACAGTATATATTGCTATGCTCAAAGGTGTTGGAGGTACTCGCCAAACAGCTAAAGAAGTGATAAAAGGAATCTTGTCAACGCCGGTACTTCTTGCCGTATTGACAGGAGTCATTCTCAGTGTGACAGGAATCGGCGGATGGATTGAAAGCAGCAGTATCGGCCCTGTGCTCGGTGGAGTGTGTGAATTCATCGCGGCACCGACTAGTGCAGTAATCCTTGTGGTGATTGGATATCGTATGAACTTTATCGGAATTGCATGGAAGAAAATCTCCAAAGTGATCGTACTTCGTCTGGTGCAACAGGGAATCATGGCAGCACTCGTATTTGCATTTTTTGAGACATTAGGTGGAATCTTTGCTGAGCCACTGACCTTAATCTCTGTCATCGTTATGCTGATTCTGCCACCACCGTTTATCGTACCACTGTATGTTGAAGGGGAAGAAAAAAAAGAATTCTACTCATCGGCGATTTCTGTATACACGATGGTATCAATTGTTGGATTTATGATTTTATCCGCGATAGTTTTACAGTGATTTGTAAGTGCATGCGAAGACTGTTAGACAAAACATAGATGAGGTGATATAATTCTATAGATATTCATCGCTATGAAAATATTTATGATAAGGAAGTGAAATTTTGGAACAAGGGAACTTAACAAAAGGTCCTATTTTAAAAACATTAACTAAGCTTGCCATTCCTATTATGGCATCTTCTTTTTTGGGGACATTATACAATCTTACTGACATGGCATGGATCGGATTGCTCGGCTCTAAGGCCGTTGCTGGTGTCGGTGTCGGTGGTATGTTCACCTGGCTCTCACAGGGATTAGCCTCTATGGCTAGAATGGGTGGGCAGGTACAGGTGGCACAGTGTATCGGTCGGGGGGACCGGAAAAAAGCACATGCTTATGCACAGACAGCAATACAATTATCTACTTTTATGGGGTTATTATATGCTGCTGTTTCTTTATTGTTTACGAATCAGTTGGTAGGATTCTTCCATTTGACCGATCCGGAAGCATGGACTGCTGCCATCTCTTATACTAAAATTGCCTGTGGACTTATTGTTTTTTCATTTTTAACATTAACCATGACAGGAATTTATACTGCACAAGGTGACTCAAAAACACCTTTTTTAGCCAACTTGGTTGGACTTGTACTGAATATGATCTTAGATCCTGTTCTAATTCTCGGACCGGGACCATTTCCTAAATTTGGTGCGGCAGGTGCAGCTATCGCAACAGTTACCGCTCAGTTTGTTGTTATGAGCGTTATGATTTTAGGCGTTATAAAGCAAAAGAAAGACAACGTATTGAAAAAGACTCGGTTAATTGCGAAAATGCATTTTGAACATGTTGCAGGTATATGTAAAATCGGAATTCCAACTGCACTTCAAGGAATGGCTTACTGTGCAATTTCTATGATACTGACCCGCATGGTATCTGCCTTTGGGGCGGAAGCCATTGCTACGCAAAGAGTTGGCGGACAGATTGAATCTGTTTCATGGAATACCGCTGATGGATTTGCTTCTGCTTTGAATGCATTTATCGGACAAAACTATGGTGCCGGCAAGATGAACAGAGTAAAGAAAGGGTATCGTGCCTCATTATTTACGGTTGGTATCTGGGGCTTATTAATTACAATGTTGTTTGTTTTCGCTCCAAACACAATTGCCTCTCTTTTCTTCCATGAACCAAAAGCCATTGCTACCGCAGTCGGATACCTTGTTATTGTAGGCTTCAGTGAGGCTTTTATGTGTGTCGAGCTTACTACAATCGGTGCATTATCCGGACTTGGAAAAACACATCTTTGCAGTGTTATTTCTATTTTATTTACAAGTGCACGTATTCCTCTTGCAATCGTTCTTGGACAGAGTACACTCGGTCTTGATGGAATCTGGTGGGCAGTCTCGCTTACATCAATTGCAAAAGGTATTATTTTTGTTTGTACATTCTTCTGGATTACAAAAGAAAAACCTGCCTGAGTACTTTACTCAAGCAGGTTTTCTTTATATTGAGTTGCTGTACTTAGAAAAAGACCGGGCTTCACATTTTTCCCAGTCTTTTAGCTTCTTCAATGATATCTAATAACTTTCGGTTCGCACTGCCAATCTGTACTCCTGCATCGATCACTGTATCGCACATTTGTACTGCCTTAATTGCCTCCTCATACGCCCGTTCGCTTATTTTCTCAAACGGAGTTTCTTCGATTACTTGTGTCGCCAATACCTTTGCCACCTGGTAATCCACATCATTTTGATATAAAATTCCAGCTATAAAAGGAATCTGCTCCTTTCGAAGTTTCCGGTAGATTGGTATTCCATTTCCTCCTGAAGATATAACAAAGGTCTTTGGATTTCCTTCTATCTTCGGTAATTCCATGCTTCCAAATAACGGATCAAAATATCCATTTTCTATCTCATATAATTCTCGGATAATCGCCTCTGTGAAAATATCTTCTGGTTGTCCATAATGAATGATTGTCTCACCCTTCACACACATTACTTTATCCGAAATCTTCTGTGCCAGCTCAATTTCATGCAAGGACATAATAACTGTAATATGCTTTTCTCTCACCATATGCTCTAATATCGAGAGTAGCTCAAGCTTATGTTTCACATCCAGAAAGGAAGTTGGTTCGTCTAAAATCATCACTTCCGGCTCCTGACAAATCGCTCTTGCGAGCAAAACACGTTGTCTTTGTCCGTCACTGATTTCATTAAAATTACAATTTCCTAACTCTAATGCATGCACCGTCTCCATCGCTTCTTCGACGATTTTCTCATCCTTGGCTGTTAAAATCCCTAACCGCCCGGTATATGGATAACGTCCCATTGCTACTACATCGTGACAAGTCATATACTCCGTTTTGATTCGTTCTGTCAAAACCACCGCCATCTTCGAAGCCATTTCCTTGTAAGACAATTGTAAAAGAGACGTATCATCATAAAACACATTTCCTGCAATCCACTTTAGCTGTCTTGTAATGCTCTTTAAAATCGTGGACTTTCCCGAACCATTCGGCCCGATCAATGTTACAATTTCACCTTTGTTAATCCCTATGTTAATATCATGGATCAACGCTTTTCCCTGATAGCCTACCGCCAGATTATCCAGCCGGATATAATGATCTGTCATCTCTTATCTTCCCTTCTCACGCTTCAGCATCATATAAATTACAATCGGAGCGCCTAATATAGACGTTACTGTGCTGATATTCAACTCTGTCGGTGCCAGCACCATTCTCGCAATCAAATCACACAACATGCAAAATACCGCTCCCGCGAAAAATGTTCCGGGGATAATAATGAGTGGTCTTGCTGTCCCAAATGCTTTTCTTGTGAGAAATGGAACTGCGATTCCTACAAATGAGATTGGTCCGGCAAATGCTGTCACACATGCTGACAGGATACTCGACAATAAAATCAATGCTACACGAAAGAGTTTAATATTTACTCCCATGCTCTGTGCATAGCCTTCTCCCAATTGGTATGCCCCAATTGGCTTTGACAGGAAAAATGTGAAGATTACCGTAATTCCTACAATCACTGCAGCCACCTGAATATTGCTCCAACTGGTTCCCGAAAAGCTGCCCTGCGACCAGCCATGCAGATTAACGATATCCGAATCATCTGCAAAAGTGACTACAAAATCTGTGATTGCGGAACAGATATATCCTATCATAATTCCTCCGACAAGTAATGAAGCCATATGATATATTTTTTTTGACATCAGCAAAATAAATCCGGTAGAAATCAATGCCCCGATAAATGCAGCCATTACAAGTGTATAGGAAGAAAATGTGCCTATATATTTCAAAAAAACAATCATGGTCAGAGCCACTGCCATCTTTGCACCGGAGGATATTCCTAATACGAAAGGACCTGCGATTGGATTTGAGAAAAATGTCTGCAGCAAAAATCCCGACAATGACAATGCTCCGCCAAGCAATGCTGCCATCAATATTCTCGGCAATCGGATTTTCCATATAATATTATATTCTACAGCTTCTCCGTCTCTTAAAAATAAAATTTTCAAGATTTTTGCCACCGAAATATGTACGTTTCCTGTATTGATATTTAACACTACAATTATAAAAAATAGAATTGCCATCGTGATAAACACCATCGTATATCTGGAACGTCTTTTTAAATTTTCCATTTGAAAACTATGATTTTCCATATTTTCTCACCAATCTTTTATCTCACCATTACCTTAATTATTCCATTTTCTGTAAAAATGTCATGTCTTGTGGATTTTCTTCTGTCAGCATTAAATGAATATCTCGGATCAATTCACCGACTGTATCCGTTGACTGATAGAGATTTTTTCCTGTATACCAGACATTTCCGTTTTTCACAGCTTTAAATTCTGAAAACAAATTATTTTTTGCTTCTAATTCTTTAATACTGCTTACTTGTCCCACAATTGTTCCATTGTAGATCAGATAATCTGCATCTACTGCTGTCGCATAAAATTCTTCCATTGTCAGTTTTACTGATGGAGCATTATTATCCGGATTCTTTAAATCAGAAAATGCATATCGTCCTCCCGCTATCTCGATCATAGCCGGTATGTAATCATCAGATTTTCGGACTACTACGGTTCCATCTGTATTGATATAAAAATATGCCACCGTCTTTTCTGTATTTTCAAAGCCTTCCAAATCTTCGATGATTTTTGCCTGCTCAGAGAAGAAGTTTTCTGCTTCTGTTTCTTTATTAAACAAAGCTCCATACAGTTTTACCCACTCTGTTCTTCCAAGCGGATGGGATTCATAACTTGCATAGTCTATCAGCACCGGAATATCCAGTTCTTCTATCATTTCCTGTACTTTTGGTGTGTGCAGTATCATCGTCGACTCAATTGCCAGATCACAATCTCCGTCTACCAAATTTTCATAATCCGGCTCACTGTATTTCCCAGCATATATCATGGTGCCATCCTGCATGGCCTGTCTGGCAGCATCGACATACCAGTCTGATTCGTCCAACCCGGAAAACTTCACGCAATCCACCGCATCTATAGATGCGATCAAGGACATAGAGGCACTGGCAGCCATATAGACATGCTGTAATGGCTGCTGGATTATTTTAATGTCTTCATCCAATCCTTCCGGAGCTTCTTTCCCCTCCGGCACGATTAAATATTTTCCGCTTTCCTGAATATTGATCAGCTTGTATCCGTCTTTGTAATAGTATACATCGAATTCTTCTGCATAGGTCAGATCCATTGTTTTTTCATAGGTAAGCCCGGCAATCTCAGGGGCTAAGTCTTGATTCTCTTTCGCCTTCTCCTGCGACGAACCACATCCGGTTAAAGCAAATATGCATATAAGCAGAACTGCAATATATTGATACCATTTTCTTTTCATATCATTCACCTGTCGTTTTGTACACTTCCCGTATCAGAAGAGCCACTATTCCCCGTCCCCAATGGCTTCAATGGCTTCTTCGCATCCGAATAACACTTTGTATACTTTTATCCATTCTTTTTTCGCGAGCTCAGTCTTTTCATTTGCTGAACAGTCTACGATAAATGGAATTCCAAGCATTGCAAATTTTTCTGTATATTCGTTAAAACGTTCTGTCTGTTCTTTTACTGTAAGCGTATCTTTGTTTGTATCGCTCTCTTTTTGAGGAAGGATTGATGCCGGGAAGATTGCAAGGTCTACTTTTTGTTTTACTAAGGTTTTATATTTTGGAGCATCATAGCTTCCTCCATATACAACCTCTGCTGATTTACCATCTTTTCCTTTACTCATTCTGTCTGCGATTTCAGAAATTGTACAGTCTTTTTTCTTAGAACCAACTGCAGCTACCAAATCCAGCAAATCTAATTGCTCCATCGTTTTCAAAATTTCTTCAGATGCTACATAAGCTCTGTCTGCCGGGATATTTATAAGTATCATATCCTGGTCAAGTCCGACCGGGATGTTTACATTTTCCGGAACAAGTAAATACTTTACAATATTTGTCTGATAAAGTTTTGCTATTGCATCTTCAGATGTTTTTTTATCTTCTTCTTTTTCAGACTCTCTGGCAGTATTTTTTGTCATATCTACTTCTAAGAGAACGATTCCTTTTTCATAATGATAAATCTTGAAACATTCTGCATGTTCTACTTTTGTTTCTGACTGATATTCCAGCCCCATGATTTCCGGAGCTTCTTCATCGAGTGTCTTACTATCATTATTGCCGCTTCCTATTGCTTTACTTTCATTTGCATTACTTCCGTTAGCGGCTGCCAGATATACATAAATGTGATACTCAATCTCATGTGCCACTGACATCTTATCCGTCATTGCTATAATGCGATTATTCTGATTTAATGCCACCGGAATTACCGCTGTCGCAGTTCCTGAACCCTTTGTCGTATAATATGTATTTCCGTTTGCTTTTACATATTGATAATGGTCACTGCTAAATACCAATGTTGCAAATGCCTGTCCGTTTTGAATTGTAATCTCATTACATGTAATCTGCACTTTTCCGGTTCCGCCTGACCACTTAAAGCCATCCGGAGTATATGTTCCATCTGCCAAGGCTGTTGTACTTTCTACTTTTGAGGTAGAACCACTTGTATTAGAATCGTATTTTGAGTCCGTATTTGTGTCTGTATTTCCTGTATTTCCATTACTTCCGGTTTCAGGTGTTGACGCTTCCGGGATTGACGGCACGGTAGGAACAGTTGGTGTTGTTGGCTCCGTCGGTGTTACCGGAGTTATCGGTTGTGAAGGCTGTGGTGGATTTGGCAAAATTCCGCCGTCACCATTTCCTCCATCTTCCAGTTTCTGTAAAGAGTCTGACTGGAATACCAACGTTCTATCATACCATTTTTTATTCTTTATAGAATAAGCTGCAACCGGAATTTCTGTATCCAGTCCGCCTATCTGGATTGTATACATGTATCCGCCATTGTCATTTACTACATATGGTGCCCATTGTGATGTTTCTGCCGCAGCTGCCTGCTTTGCAGTACCTGAATACAGATATCCATATCCTTTTCCACTCAACGTTAATTGTGCACTAATTAATCCCTCTTTTACTGTTAATACACAATCTGTCACTTTAAACATATTACTGCTTGATGTCACCTGTACTTTATATGTTCCATCTTCGAGAACTTTTGTATCTTCTCCCGGTTCCGGATTTGGTTCTGGTGTTGGCTCCGGTGTTGGTTCCGGATTTGGTGAAGGTACCAGTTCCGGTGTTGGCAAAGGTGCAGGTTCCGGTGTTGGAGTTTCTTCTGGTTTTGAAACCGTTTCTTCTGCCCCTGTCAGTTCATCGCTCTTAGCTGTGCTCTCATCCTCACCTTTACCTGCATTCTCACCTGCTTCTTTATCTTCCTCGATTTGTCCGGCATCCTCTGTATATGATGTGTCAGTCCCGCTGTTCACACTGTCACTACTTTGTTCCGGCTGTGTTTCTACTTCACCCGTACCCGAAATGTTTATCGGCTCCTCGCTTTCTACAATCACATTATTCACACTGTCTTCAGCATAGACCTGCATATAGGTTAATGCCGGGCTTATCATAGATACACTCAATAATAAAGCCAATAATATCGCACTTCGTTTCTTCATATTTTCTCCAATCTAACTAACTATCTTGATTTTTGATTATACTCTCATAATCTTACGGAAATAAGTAGAGTTTAAACATACTTATTTTTCAAGAATGCCTCTGCATTCTTACTGAATATATTTTGCTTTTAATTCATTTACTTTATCTGAATAAGCTTTATCCTGTTTCTGTTTCAAAGCTTCTGCTTTGATCTGTTCTTTGACTTCTTCAAAATCTGCTTCCTTGGCATCATTCTTCTGTTCAACCTTGATCAAATGATATCCGAACTGAGTCTGAACCGGTCCTACAACATGTCCAACCTCTGCTGCAAATGCTGCTTCTTCAAACTCTTTCACCATATGTCCTCTGCCAAACTCTCCAAGGTCTCCTCCTTGTGCTCCTGATGGACATGTAGAAAATTCTTTCGCAGCTTCCTCGAACTCTTTCTCTCCACTTGTAATTTTTTCTAAAATGTCATTACATTTTTCTTCTGAATCTGTCAAAATATGTTTTGCACTTACTGTAGCAGGTTTTGCATAACGCTGCTTATTATTCTCAAAGAATTCTTTTGCTTCTTCATCTGAAACTGTTACTGCATCTAATGTATTCTTTAATACAAGCTGTGCTAAAATGTCTTTTTTAACATCCGCAATAAGCTTCTGAAACTCTTCTGTCTCCTCCAGTTTTTCATCAACTCCACACTGTGCAAGTACATTCATCGCGATTAACTGCTCTTTGCAGTGTTCTCTAAACTGTGGGTTTGTCGCATACATCTGCTGTTCTCTAGGCAGTCTCTGGATAAATGCGTTCAACTCCTCTTCTGTAATTTCATGTCCCGCAACAACTGCTAATACATTCTTTTCCATTTTGTATTCTTTCTCCTTTTCTTTGCTCGTTCACAATCTATCTCCATTGTGACTATCTTTCTTATTATAAAAGAAAACTGATTAACTTTCAATCTCAAATGAAAACTGCGCTCATATAAAGAAGAAGCTGCTCACTAATTTCTTAGTTCGCAGCTTCTTCTAACATTCAAACTATTTTATTTCATACTCACCTATAAGATTCTGTATAACGGTAACAGATTCTTCTAATTCTTCTGCTATCTCATCTATTGATTTTCCCTTAGAAAGTTTTCTTTGGATTTGTTGCTTTAGCAGTTCCATTCGACCTTCCTCTATTCCAGCCTTTCGGCCTTCTTCCAGTCCAGCCTCAAATTCAGCCTTCCTCAACTTTTTCTCTTCTTCATCCTTGTTATATTCGAATATACTCATGCTAATCACCTCA
>OLGY01001561.1_pt1 | contig 11438 bp, 10 predicted proteins | sample 1605951 | NCBI WGS metagenome assembly OLGY01 (sample SAMN03283280) | human gut metagenome | biome: human-associated habitat; material: feces | host: Homo sapiens | place: Peru | collected 2012
CCATGTCAAACGGTGCGAAGCTTCCTGTTCCCGAAAAAAAATATACCACCATCAAACGCCTGATACTCACAAACTTACAATCCAACTGAGGATTCAAATCTCTTTTTGTAATTTCTGACTGTTAAACTAATAAGTACCCTGCTTGTATACACCTGCGGTGTGGGATATATAACTACATAAGACAACTTCGCTGAAGCTTGTTTTATCGTATGCTGGCAAAGAAAGACCGCTCACTTTCAATTTTTCTTGAAAACGAACGGTCTTTCACGCTTCTGTTATTTAGTTGAATGATATGATATTGTTCAGATCCAAGCAGATTTCCGGCAAAAGTGCAAGCCACGTATATACCTCATCATTTGAGCTCTTTGATTTATCAGCATTAATATCAACTGCAATGCCTAATTGGTGTTCACTTGTTCCGGGCAAAGCTACCCATTCCTTAGCAGTTCTTTCTCCTCTTGACTGTGAATATCCTTCATTTATATAAGCCTTTATCTTATCATCTAATATTTTCTGCTGTTCTTCATAAGTTCGATAGCCTTCCCGAACAACCGGATATATTCCATCTTTCCTTGCTGCATCAAACATTTCTTGTAAATACGGATATATCCTACTATCCACCTTTTGACCATTTGATAATTCTGTTAATTCCACTCTATAATCTTCCGGTATTTCATTCCAACGGTTTACTACAATTAAATACCACTCCTCCGAAACCGGAATACTATGTAAATTCCCTAATCTTGAAGGAAATTCATGAAATAAATTACATAGTATCAAAAACAAGTAAACTATGATAATTCCTCTCAACCATTTCCCTCGCAACTTATTTTTTTTATCTCTTTTCTTTGCCATATTGTTATTTATGCCTTCATCCTTCTTGACCAGCTCTTTATAGCGAATGGCATACATAGAATACCAATCAAGACAGGAATAGTAATAAGTAGATATGGTGACCAGATAAGCTTCCCAAAAATACGAAAAGTATTAGTTCTGAAAATATCTGTTGAACTTCCTACCAATGGTATTAAATCCAATGCTTTTTGCATTTCATAAGGAAGATATTCTACAATCAACATTGGTCCATATACAACAGCCAGACTAAGCAGTAAGGTAAGTACATTATTTTTTACAGCCGCTGATATAAACATAACAATTCCGGCAAAACCTATTGCTCCAAGCAGTACAAAAGCATATTCATAAATTTCTGCCTGCAGCATATTCATAGGTGCAACAGCAATCAGCTTGATATTCTGAATCGGCATATCCCATCCGGCAGTTCCCATAAAAAACAACTGTGATATAACAATTGAAACAGCAAGTAATGCAAAAAACTCCACTGTAAACGCTAAACCGGTAAGAATTTTGGCAAGAGCAATTTTCCCCCAGCCATTTCGAGTCGTCAATACCAGTGTGCTTGTATTATCATGCCATTCGCCAGCAAATAAAGAGGATAAAACAATACCGAGAAACAAAGCCATCACAACTCCCAGATCCGCAACCATACTACCAAGAAGCGTTGACCAGCCTTCTACCCACTCATAATGAAATGGTTTTTTTACCTTTCCGTCTATCTGATGTAAATACTCTTTTTCAGCTCCTACCTGACCACTGACCTCCAAAAACTCATCAAGCACCTGCTGTCTTCTTTCATAGAAGCCTGTTAACTTATCCGGATCAACATAGCTTATCATCGTTTTATAATTACCGGTATCTCGAAGCTCCGGATACAATGTTCCAAGCCAACTATTAACTATCTGCCAGTCTGTCTTTTCCAGTTCTTCCTCCATACCGTCAGCTTCCATTTGCTGATAATCACTTACTATTTTCTGCAAGGTTTCATCCGTCAATTCTCCACCAAATGAAAGTGCATATTCCTGACTATCCTTTATTACTGTATATCCATCAAAATTATTGCCAAAAGCACTTGTATAGTCATCTGAACTGCCAAAACTGAACCATTGAAACGAAAGTATGCTTCCAAAAATTACATAATAAACAAAACACAACAACACACATATTTTAACAATTTTCTTTCGCCATAACTTTTTATGCTCTAACCAAAATAGTTCCATTCTATTTCACTCCTTCCTCTGTGGGAAAATAAAATAAATAAAGATCTTCCAATGTAGCTTCACAAGGCACCGCTCGCTCACTAGGCATATTGTCTGAAATAATACGCAATATAATTTCTTTTCCTTCGTGCCGTAAATTAGCAACCGTTGTTTTTGTCTGCCATTGTCTAGCTTCTTGTGGAGAAACAGAAAGCTCCCAAACCTTACCATTTACCTTGTGAATCAACTCAGGAACCGTACCCTGCAATACAAATTTTCCTTTTTTCATCAATAGCACTTCATCTGCTATTGCTTCTATATCCGATACAATATGTGTGGAAAGAATTACAATTTTATCGCCTGCATACTCTGAGAGCAGATTACGAAAACGGACACGCTCTTTCGGATCAAGTCCTGCAGTCGGCTCATCCAAAATCAAAATTTTCGGATTGTTAAGTAACGCCTGTGCAATTCCTACTCTTTGTTTCATACCACCGGAAAAAGTTTTTACTTTTTTGTTTGCCACATAGCTTAAATCAACCACTTCCAACAATTCAGTCACACGTTTTTTTGCAACATTCTTCGGTATTCCTTTCAGTGCTGCAATATACATTAGGAACTCCACCGCAGTATAATTTGGATAATATCCAAAATCCTGTGGTAAATAACCCAACACATTCCGGTAATCTGCCCCCATCGAAGTTACTTCTTTTCCATCCAGCAATACCTCCCCTGAGGTTGACTCCAAAACAGCACATAGCATACGCATCAATGTTGTTTTACCTGCACCGTTAGCCCCCAAAAGACCATATACTCCCGGCTTTAAGGTTGCACTAACACAATCTACCGCTATTTTCCTGCCATACTGTTTTGTTAAACGATCAAGCGACAATTCCATACATTTTTCCTTCCTTTCTCATCTCTGCAATATAATGAATTTCATTTATAAAGAACATAGCAAAAATCAAAAATGTAACAATCCACACCACCACTGCTGATGTTTCATATAACCATGGCAATATTCTTGCTGACATCCCCCAACCAATGCAGGAACCCAGCATTACAATCGCACATATCTGTAAACTCTGTTTCTTTTGCAAACGGATCAAACGCAGCAACGCAACCATACACACTAAGTACGGAACCAGGCAGTATAGAACCATCTGTCCAATCTCTTTATAAGAATTTTGCAAATAAACTTCCATACACAAAAGAATTGTTATACACACCAAATTAGCAGCCCCAGCCAAAACCAGCTTTGCTAACGTGATTTGGGCACCAGAAGCTCTTGTTACCGCTTCAATCTCGCTCATTCCATAATACTGGCTTTTAAAAATTGCCGGCATGACAGCCAATACAAACAGCGGCATAAAAATTGGTATATTCTTTGGCACGTCTGCAATGCCGGCAATTGTTAAACAAACTATAAATAACGTTACTGCCTGCAAACCAAATATTGGAATACCTTCAAAGCGAAATACATCTGAAAGATAGTGAAAGAAACCTGTCCTCGGTTCTGCCCTAGTCACTTCCTGTTCCCGTACAATTTCAGTGCAAAGCTTAATCGTTTCCTCTAATCTTTTAGGCTGTACTTCCTCTCCTAAAGATTGCTGTAAATATCCCTTCAACTTTTTATCTTTCATTTTCCTGCTCCTTTCTCATAATTTTTAAAGCATTACGAACCCTGCTTTGTGCTGTTCGCATATTGCATCCCATCACTTTTGCAATCTCTCCAAAACTAAGTTGTTCTCCAAAGCGTAGAATAACTGCTTCCCTTTGTTCTGATGATAAAAAATTCAAAAAATAGCTTATCTCTGCCCTATCCTCTAGCCGAACTATGTCGTTATACTCATGCACTATATTTTCTTCATCTTCTAATGGATAAAACTCAACCTTCCTACTTTCATCAATACATAAATGATTTGCAATCGTGTATAGATAAGCCTTAAATTTCTTTTTCCCTTTATATCCGGATAAATTCTTAAACAACTTCAAAAATGTTTCCTGAGTCAGGTCTTCTGCTTTTTCCAGATTACAGCAATGCCACCTACAGTAACGTAAAATAGATGTATAATAGCGTTTTATCAATTCTTCTGCTGCATTCTCATTTCCAAGTAGAATCTGTTCCACTAATTCGTCATCACTCAACACGCATCAGACTCCTTTCCATTGAATATCTGTATATATATAATAACGGGTTATGCACTTAAAATGATTAAAAGATTCCTCATTTTTTCTTAAAACGAATGAAACGATTAAACCAATATTTTATCTCAACCCCTTTCAGAAATATCAAATAAATCAAACACTACCTTTTCCTCCGCTTAGCGCAATACTTCCCACACCACACTATCCTGCACCGGAAGCCCTTCTGTGTAACCGTCTACGATTCCAATGAAAATAGAAAAAGCCGGTAAACTATAAAGCTACCGACTTATCTTTATTATTCACTTATTATCACTCAACATCAGCAACATCACTTCTCTGGATTTCATCACTATGATTTCACAGCAAATACTTCTTCATCGTATTCTATACATAACCAATCTCACTTTTCCATTCCAGGTAGCTCACATATCCACACCAACAATTGACGCTACCAGCATTCCACCCTTAAGAATAAAATTATCGTGATATGGCGATATAGATACTCTTTCCAGAAATCTTTCCATCATAAAATTTCGAATCAGCGTAGTTGCTTTATTACTGTTCCCATCCGAAATATTTCTTACGCTCTCCTACTTTAAAGCCTAACTTTTTTACTTGTTACAAAACACCTATTCATATTTTTCAATAATTTCATCAGCTTCCTGCTGTGTCATATTGCCCAGCCTTACCTGTTCTTCACAATATGATTTTATTGCATCTAATAATTTTTCCTTTGTATCATAAGGTCCAAAAACTTTAGTTTCTTTGTCTGATGCAATAGCAGCCCCTTCAACAGATTCCATAAAGTGCTCCTTATCATCATAAGTTGCTATTTGAATTTCCTCACTTCCATCAACTGTTTTTGAAACCTTAACTCCGTTCTCAATTTTTTGCAAAATTTCCTCATAGCTTGCAATCGTCTCATCAATCATTTCCTGCGTCCAGACAAATTCACCTCTACCACCAGTCCATGCTTTTTCACCTAACATACATTGTAGCTGTATCCTCTCATTATCCAGCCATTCCTTATATTCTTCGTATGTCCACCACTCTACTTCTGGCGAAGGATACTTTTCGTTAAATTCTTTTTCGTTAAAGAATGTTTCACCACCATCTGCACTATAATAGATGTTTCCATCTTCATCGTTATATGCCAACATTACATCCTTTGCTATTGTGCTTTCAATATATTCGCTGTTTTTATTATCTATCTTGTCAGAAGCATTTGCAGAAGTGGCAAAAGTTCCGGTTACTCCAATAATAACTATGGCAGATGCTACTAACATAACTATGGTTGTTTTCTTCGTTTTCATAATTGCTGTTATCCTTTCTTCGATTGCATTTTTACTAAAATTGTTACAAAACGGCATAAAACCACTTTTTTGTTCCTCCATACTGATAAGAGTATGTGCATAAGTCGATTTAGAGTTATTGCCGAATCGGTGTATCACACATTCGTCACAAGCCAATTCTAAATCCCTATTAAAAAGAATATACATTACCCATACCATAGGATTAAACCAATGAATACACACTATTGCTGTAACCAACAATTTTGTTATACTGTCATACCTTTTGATATGCACATACTCATGTTCTAAGACATATTGAAGAACATTCATATTCTCCCAGTCTGTATTTTTAGGAAATAATATAATCGGATGTATAATTCCGTATGAAACAGGTGCAGCAACCCTATCTGACTGTCTTATTTCTATCCGCCGCTTCCCATTATGCAGTACAAGCCACTGTTCTATCTGTGGGATTTTAACCAGAAATGACATTTGAAATTCTCTATACAATTTTATATATACAATCAGAAAATATCCAGCACATAGACATAATCCAGCTAACCAAACGAGCCACTTTATTGAAATTTGAGTAGTTTTATCAACATGGACTGTATCTGCCATTGCATTTACAGGTAAATTTTCGCTTAAATTATCCTGTATACCACTGAACTGCGTATTCATGCTTTGTTCTTTTTCCGGTATTAACGAATAGATACTGAATGCCGAAGGTGCGGTAAAAGGTATTACTAATCGAACCATTACTATTCCCCATAATATTAAAAATGTTTTCTTGGGTAATTGGTTAATCAGTAATGCCCGTAGTATTACAATGGCAATAATCATAACTGCACCAGATAAGCTCATTGCCCATAAACTCATACATATCACCTCATTCCAAACTATCAACGATTTGCTTCAGCTTTTCAATCTGCTCTGTTGAAAGTTTCTTCCTTCCCAACAGAGATGCAAATAATTTATCAACAGAACCATCATATATTTTGTTTATCAATTCATTTGTTTCTGTTTCCTGTACGTCCTCTTTTGCTATCAATGCATGACACATAAAATTTGGTTCTGTACGCTCTATCGCTCCTTTCTTCATACACCGCTTAATCAATGTATAGGTTGTATTTTTATTCCAACCTAATTCCTGTGTTAATCGGTCTGCAACATATTTTGCCGGAACAATACCTTCTTTCCACAAAATATCCATAACTTTCAGTTCCGAATCAAAAAGTTTAATATTTTCTGATTGCATTATTCTTTCTCCTTTCATAAGACTAGTGTCGTCTGTCTCATCCACAGACTACCACAGTCTTATACATATGTCAAGATATAGATTTTTTCTTGTTAATTATTCTTCATTCGTATCCTTATCTGTTGTTTTGTCCGCTTAGAACAATACTTCCCACACCACGCTATCCTGCACCGAAAGCTCTGCTTACAGTCGTGTACACACTTCTTGCACTGGTCATTATGCTGTATCCTGTTTTTGTCATTCAAAAAGAACACCCACAACCGTTTTTCTTTTTTGCCCATCCTCGCCACTGTGATACCCTCCTTCAAAATGCTCAAATTATGTAGCCTTTTTCCGTTTTTTATGCCCTTTAAGCGTGTCAAAAGATATGCACCTGTCACTTCATCAGGAACGCCTTAAATCGTCCATTTCCTGCCAGAAAAGGCAATCAGTATTCAAACCGATTGCCTCCTCAGATGTTGTGACACTTTCTTATTCCGTCTGTATCTGTCGGAATGCTGCTTCAAAACGTGCTAAAGCCTTATCCCTTTCTGCCCGCTGTTTCTTTGTCAATGACGGTTCATAATCTTCAAACTCTTCTGTCCCGTTGACCTTTGCCTTATCCACAATCCAGCAGAATTTCCATTTATCCAAGCGTAGGTGTCATAACTCTTCCTACATTCAATGTCTGTCCATACAGCGTAGAAAATAATCTGGTCGCATTCATTCCTACGATCCAGTCCGCGCGTTCCCTGCAGAATGCCGCCTGATAAAGATCATCATATTCCCTGCCATTTTTCAGATTAGAAAAGCCATCCGAAATCATCTGGTCTTCCATTGAAGAAATCCATAAGCGCTCGAATGGCTTTTTGCATTTTGCCTGATCATACACCAGACGTAAGATCAGCTCTCCTTCACGTCCGGCATCTGTTGCCTCTACTAATCCTGTTACATCTTCCCTCTCCATCAGCTTTTTTAAAATGCTAAACTGATTTCTGGTCGCATCTGTAATCTGGTAATTCCATTGTGATGGAAGGATTGGGAGAGCATCATATCTCCACTTTTCGTATTTCTCATCATAAGACTCCGGGGATGCAAGCTCTGGATATTTTGCTGCAAGATGCATAGATATCATTCCACCCTGTGATACACCCATGACACATGCATCTGAAATTCCCAGTGTTTTCAAGACTTTTGCCTGGTCATCTGCCATGTCCGCTATTGTATAATCCTTTGGAATCATATTCTTTCTACTGAACAAATAAACTTTAAAATATTTAGCGTAAATACGATACATATAGGAAAATGGAACTGCAGTTCCTCTTACTGTTTTAAGTGCATCTCCCAATCCTGGTATTATGATAAACGGCTGTATTCCATTTCCAAATGTGACATATTCCATCTCGGTATTATCAATCTTCACATAACAATTCTTTGCATGATACATATTTTTCTCCACGATACAACTTTGAATTTGCTTACTTCTTTTTAACAACTACAAACATTAAGCTATTGAAATCGGGAAGTGCACTAGTTATGCCTTTTTCAATTACTTCCAAGTTGCTTCTTACTAATTCATCCCCAAGGGTTTTAAAAGATACCATTCTGCACGATGTTCCAACCACCATCATTTCCCCAGATTCGTGCTCTCTTTTTTGAATTTCAAATGCTTTGCTAATATCACTTTTCATTTCACATTCTCCATCGCCCATCGTACAAATAAGAGCCAATCCCTCTGGTTTCAAATGATTATAGATAAACTGATAGAATCTGTTTCTGTCTTCGTCAAGAACTAGCATATGAACAACTGCAACGGCATAAATAAAATCGAATAATTTATCCAGATTGTCCGACAAACAATCCAGTACACTAAAATTTTTATCAAACTCTGGCATTATTTTTTTACAATACGCAATGGCTTCGTTGGAAATATCGGTCGCCATTAAATTGTAGCCACCATCTAATACTGCCTTTGAATCCCTACCTTCACCGCACCCAATTTCCAACAAGCAATGTTCGTGCTGTATATTATATTTTTGAATTATCTCCATTACAATAGAACTACTTTGGTCACTTGACCAACTTACCCCGTTCTGATGTGCAGTTTTGTATCTTTCCTCATAAGCAGTGTAATATTTTTTGTTTTCGTTTTTCATAATATACCTACTATTGTGTATAGTTTCAGTAACTTTGAACCCAAGTCTCTTGTACAAAGAAACGGCTCTTTCATTCTTGATGAAAACATAAAGCATAATTGGCGCATTTGTGGATGCACAGCATTTTCTTACTATTGTAGAACCAATCCCTTGATTTTGGAACTCAGGGAATACATACAAATCATCTATTTCAAATTGTCCGCTATCATTTTTATAGAAGTGATAATAGCCAGCTTTTCTGTCACCCGCATAGACCGTAATATATTCATCAATTGATTTTTCTATCTTTTTTCGAACCCAGTTCATTACCTTGGGATAGTTGATTGTGTCCAACTGTTCATAATCGTGAATCAACTGTTTACACAATTCATAGATTTCTTCAATATCTTCGTCACTTGTCTTTTCATATAGCAGTTTCATAGACAACCTCCACAAATTCAAATTTGCACATTCTTCAATATTCTATCACATAATTTTCGTATAGCATAGATATCATCATCTCCTCATAAATCAAAAAACGATACTGCATAGAAACTTGTTCTACACAATATCGTCTTTCTTCCAATATTATACTTTCATCGTCTTGGCCAATGATGTAAGCAGTGCTGCCATCTCCGGATTACCAAGCACCTTCATCAAAAGCTCTGCATCCACTCCCTCCGGTACTGCAATCGTATTACCGATTTCCTCAGATCCTTTCATCTGTAGATTGAGATTTTCCTTATTATAAAAGGCATTCTCCATCATTTCTGCATTTTTTCTTCTGTCCTCATCAATAATGTGGCCATATACTTCTGTAACCATGTCTGCCTGAGCATGTCCGGAATCTCCCTGGACGGCCTTGATATCTCCACCACTCAGTTTCAGTTTGTAGGTTACACTTGTATGACGCAGGCTGTGAAATACCACATCCGGCAATCCAAGCTCATCTATGATGTCCTGCATCTTATTCCGAAGATAGCTGTCTCCGATGGGAAGTCCAAAAGTAGTTGCTATTACCAGATTGTAATCCTGATATTCATTTCCCAGAGCCTCCTTGATTTCATCCTGTTCCGCTTTCAGTTCCACCAGACATTGTGCAACAGATCTTGTAATGTATACTTTGCGGGAACTGCTGTCTGTCTTTGGTGTTTTCAGAACTCTGACTGTTTTGTTGTTTTTCTTAGATGTCGGGAAGATCAGAATAATTTCCTTTGAGTTGAGTGCTACCACTGCATCTCTGGAAACCCTTCTACCATAGGCAACTTCCTTTCACTGAACACACTCGCTCACGCAAAAAAGCCCATCCGGAATAGATTGTATTTCTCTAATCTGAACGGACTCTTCCGACAGGCCTGATATCATAGGCAGAAAATTTTGCACGAAAAAAGCGGCAATGAAACTATCTTCATTACCGCTAATATTAACCGTTTCCTGGGGGAATCGAACCCTCAACTGCCCCTTAGGAGGGGGCTGTTATATCCATTTAACTAAGGAAACATATTGTTGAATGACTCTTATCGCTTAAGCAAAAAGTCAGTCAACATTTTTATTATATCAGATTTTACCGTATTGTCAAACATAGAATATCTAGAATTCCACCTGACCCTGCAGCCAGATTCTTCCCTTGAATCTTCTGCCCTCCGCCGGCTCACCGATTAAGTCGCGTGCATTGATGCACATATCGAACACGATGTCATTACATTCAAGCGTCATGACATACACATCCTCGCCTGTGTAATTGTTGGAAAGCATGCGTGATTCCACGATATTTCCGACAACGGAATAGCTGTCGCACTCGAAACCGCTCGGCATGAACGATGAATCAACTATCGTGAATACATCCTCATTGTGCATTCGCTTGTATATATCAGTGTAAGTATCTAAATCCTCTATTGTGAGGTTATCAATTGCCGCCGTGTCACCTTTTTTTGCAAGGTTTATAAGATTATTGCGGGCTGCCGTTGCCGCCCTGCACTTATCAATCTGATGTTCACTCTTGTTTACCGGAAGCAGAACCGTTCCCTCATTAGCCATTGCCGCTATCCTGACCGTCTTGTCGTTAAAGTCAGCCATAATAGGCTTGCTCATCAGATAATCAATCGGATTGCTCAGATGAAAAATAAGCGCGATACCTCTTCCCGGCTCATCGCAGAGTGCGTTGAAGGCTTCTCTCTCCGTCTTTCTTCCGATTGAAACCTCGCTCTCATAGCTCTCTACAGAACCGTCAAGAAACGGAAAAACATAATCAAGCTTAAAGCTTTTTCTTTTAGGGTCGTAAAATCCATTGAGGGATATTCCGCATACTTTATTAAAATAGTGCTTTATCTGAGCCGGAAACACCTTATCTCCCGGGAGATAAGGTATATCCGAGTACATTACAGTGCTTTTTTCGATACTCTCTTTGATAATCTGCCTGATGAGTTTATCGTATTCTCTTCGTGTATTTATACTTCCTAAGCCCACAGCTTTTAAATATAAATGCATGAGCACTCCTCTCTATTATAATTAATGCAGGGCAATTGCGAAACGCAATTTTGACGATAAACAGTTGTGCAAATTTAACAAATTC
>OLGY01001562.1_pt1 | contig 11435 bp, 10 predicted proteins | sample 1605951 | NCBI WGS metagenome assembly OLGY01 (sample SAMN03283280) | human gut metagenome | biome: human-associated habitat; material: feces | host: Homo sapiens | place: Peru | collected 2012
AGTGGCTGAAGCTTTACCGGGTTCTGAAAGCAGGAGATACGGTGGTGTTCGATTCGGTGTCCCGGATGTCCAGAAATGCAGAAGAAGGTTTTGCTCTGTACGAAGATCTCTACCACAAGGGTATCCGACTGGTGTTCTTGAGAGAGCACCACATCGACACCGAAACCTACAAAAAAGCCCTGTCCGGCAGCATCGCCATGACAGGGACGAATGTGGATTTCATCTTGAAGGGCATCAACGAGTATCTGATGGCCTTGGCAAAGGAGCAGATTAAGCTAGCCTTTGAGCAGTCCGAAAAAGAAGTTGCCGATCTGCACCAGCGCACCCGTGAGGGCCTTTTGACCGCCCGGTTGAACGGCAAGCAGGTTGGCCGCAAAAGGGGTGTCGGCTTTGAAACAAAGAAAGCCAGAGAAGCCAAGCAGATCATCCGTACCCACTGCAAGACCTTTGGCGGCACACTTGACGATGCCGAGTGCATGAAGCTCACCGGTCTTGCCCGGAATACCTATTATAAATATAAGCGTCAGATTCGTACCGAACTGATAGCTGCGCAGGATTTGCCGAAAGGAGCAAGTATCTTTTATGAACCACCAAAATCATTCTGAGCCGGAGAACAGGCTCACTTTGGAGGAACAGCAGGAATTTTTAAAGCTTCTGGCCCGTCTGTCCCCTGAACAGCGTGAAGCACTGAAAGAAGTGCTCAAGTCCTTTACTTAACAAAAATGTGCAGGGCGGCATTGCTGCTACCCTGCACATTTTTATTTTTTGTTATGCACGCTCTACTCTAACGCTGCCAGTACGTGCATCTTTGATGATACGGAATCGAGAGCCGCAACCAGCGCAGCTTTTCGTCTGATTTGTTCCGCCTCCAAGGATCACTCGTGCCAGCTCGTGCCCACAATCAGGGCATTTGATAACCTTCATAGCCATATCAAAACCTCCATTTGAATTTGACTTATCATTTTAAACCGCCGTCCGCTGAAGTCAAGCAGTGTTACCATCTTCTTTGTTTTTACACCATACCGCATGTAGTTCAATAGCAGTTTCCTTGATAGTAGAAATCGTATGCCACCTGTAAGAATTCGTCTGCTGTGTCAAATTCATCACCACTGTAGTCAAAAATCGTCCATTCTCCAGTCATATTCCTTTCAAAACCCAACCTCACATCACAGGCTGTCGGTTCATCCGCCATGCCCATTGTGTAGTCAAATGTGGTATACGTTCCGTTCATTGTTACGCTATCCGTATCATAATCATAATCCCAATAATAATAGTTGGAATCCTCAAATAGGTAATCCATGACCATACCATAGGTAATATCGTCATATTCAGGATAAACCGGATCATTGCTCGCCCAGCCATCCCAGATCGTATTACAAACCTCATCGACCATCTGATCTTCAGTATTCAACTCGTAATCATCAGAGTTGTCCTCTGTATAATCAGGAGCACTATTTTCCGAATCATTCCACACCGTATTATCTGATACCGCCACCTCACTTTCAGCCCGCGTTGCAACACTCGTCGATGTTGTTTTATTCATGCCGATATAATACTCATTCAGCATGTTCAAAATAATCATTTCCTGAAGCCAGTCCAGTTCCGTTCCATTGCTGGTAATGTGATCCAAATTAAACGTATCGTCCGAATTCAGAACAAAATAGAATGTAAAGCGAAGTGTTCTTCCACTTTCAACAACTCTATCACCGGTATAGGTTACAATTTTTTTGCCGTCTTCTTTATAATTGTCCCATTTAGAATCATCGAAATATGTATCAAAAATCTCGTCAAGCGTTGCATCTGCACTGAAAATGCTGGGCATCTGGCTGTCCGACAACCCACATGATTTTATGGAGTCCATATCGAATCCACCGGATGCAACTGCTGCAATCACAACGATGACTGCGATGGTAGCAACCAGATTTATGATCTTCTTCTGTTTCAGATACCCATGAACCGCTTTCTTCTCCTGCTCCACCTGCACGGCAGAAAGCATTTCCGGGTAAAGCAGCGAGATAATCTGCGAATAGATCATATTTCCAAACAGATAATACCGCGACTTGTTTTCTTCTTTTTTACTGGGGACACTCAAAATACTGAGTTTGAGACCATTTTCTGTATTCTGAACCTGATATGCTCCGTACTTTTTGCTGTGGAACACCACTGTGTCCGCTGTATCTGTGATTTGCTCTACTTCTGGCGCTGCAAATCCTCGGCGAATCACATCTACTGCCTCTTCCCAAGTCATTTCTTCTGGCAGATATAATGCCCCTTGGTCACGAGCTGGATCGAACACCTTCAGATAAATGTCATCTCTGCAAAACAGGCCATATATAATAGGCACGACCGCGCTGAGCAAAGCTGATTCTATAAAGTTCCAAATGCCCGCTCCGCCTAAACAAACTACAAATAAGATTAAAAATGCCAACGTTGCAAAATAGGCGATTTTCAGTTTTTTCTTCATATCTTCCCAGATAATCAGAAACTGCGTTGTTTCGGTGAAAAGGACGTGATACCCGTTCCATCCGTCAGACTTTTTCTTTTCTTCCCACGCTTCTTCTCTCTTATCAAGAATCTTCATGGTATTTTGTCTGCCGCCACCGGTTTCTTCGTCCGGAACCTTTTTAACCTCTTCCATAATAATTTGCTCCTTTTTGTCTGTCGTTCAGTCGTTCGTACGGATATGGAACGCTTTATATTAAAAATATTATACGATATATACAATTATGAGTCAAGCATCCAGACAATAAAATCGTAAGTACAGACTACGATTTATCTAAGGAGGCCGAACCATGGAACGAGAGAAGCCCACATTTGATATCCTAGGCCGCATTGAACAGGAACGCCTTTCCCGTGGCTGGTCTGAGTATGCCCTCGCAGAAAATTCTGGCCTGACACAATCTACCATTTCTACATGGCGCAGACGGAATCTCCAACCCAATGTAGCTTCTCTTGAGAAAATCTGCTCCGGCCTTGGTATCTCGCTTTCTCAGTTCTTTCAGGAGGAAGACTCTGTTTACTTAACCCCCGATCAAAAGGAGCTTCTTGATCTCTGGGCTAAACTCTCTCCTGCTCAAAGAACAGCGGTCTCTCAAATGCTGCGTTCCTTCCTATATATAAAGGAAGAGGAATAAAATTTTTTCCGCTCGTGAGCCGCTTGTGTCGAAAGCGAATTTCCGCGAGCACCCTCTCACGGCACACCCATTTTCAGAATGGGTGTGCTACAGGGGCGCTTGCAAAAATTCACTTTCGACACGCGCGTCTCACTCACGGACTATGTTTTTGTAGTTTCTTATATAAGATAAAATTCAACTATTCCGCAGCAAAATACGGTCAAGCCCATGAAGGACTTGACCGTTTTATCATTTTGAATAATAGGTTTTAGATACAAGATTCCCGAATTTTTGCCAGATCACTGTTCAGCAGCGTTTCATGTTCCAGAAGACCATGCTGCACAGCAAGCAGAAAATACTTATTATTATGAAGAATCTTATACGCTCTTCGGTAAAGTTCTTCCAGTTTTGCTGATTTGATGGCTTCATTATAAGAAAGTCTCTGCTCGGACATTCTGTTGTCCCCTGATTCAATTCCTACGAAGCCACCACCTGCAAAGTGACACAGCCAAATATCCATGAGCTTATCTGCTTGCTCTATATCGGCCGATGCCTGAATATCCATAACACCATAGATCAGAGACACACCCGCTCTGCCTGCCAATGTTTTGGTCACTTCATCCAGAAATTCCTCTTCATTTTGTGCATAAGTAGCACATCCATTTACCATACCACCAATTACACCTTGGCTTCCGCGAACCGTGACAATTCCAATGCTTCCGGGGTGAAGAACTTCTCCGACCACTGCATGGGCAGCTTCATGTACTGCAATCTTCTGCAACTCTGAGGAGTCAGTTTCCTTATCCGTCTTTTGGAGTTTATATACCACCTGAAGAAGGGCTTCTGTGATATCCTCCTTCTGGATGTGCTCATGACCTTGATAGACACTATTCAGCGCAGCAAGGTTCATTACCGTTTCCAGTGTAGCGCAGCTTACCTTGGGCATAGCCTTGACGATATCTGAAATCAGCACATCCTCTGCCAAATCTTTACCCCTGAGATAGTAGCTAACAATGTTCTCTGCATTCTCTCCAATCGGAGGTTGCAGATAGATTACATAATCAAATCTACCCGGTCTCAACAGGGATGGTGGCATATACCTTGTATCGTTAGTAGTAGCAATCACAAAAAGATCTGTGTCCTTTGCATCATCAATACAGGCTTGCAGACAAGCCCATTCCGGAGCATAGGGAGAGGTGGATTCTACATAGAGGTTCAAATCTTCTAAGAGCAGTATACTAGGTGCGTCCTCCTTCGCCATAGCAAATACAGCCCTTAATTCATCCAGAAAACTGTTTTCCTGACTGGTTTTACGAAAAACAAAGGGCTTTCGTTCAGATTCCTCCATCAGGATAGATGCCAGCAGACTTTTTCCAAGACCCGGATCAGATTCCATCAGCAGCCCTCTTGGAATAGAAATGCCCTTTCTTTTATAAACCTCCGGTCTTTTTAGAATATCCAGAATCTGACGCAGAATGTCTTTCGTGGATTCGTAACCGATAACTTTTTCATCAAACTTATCCATCGTATGTTCCTTTCTTATTTACGCTTTGATTTTCTGTTCTGAATCATTTGACCTTTTGCTTTCAGAGGAATGCTTCCGTATCGAACGATATCATCGCCATACAATGCAGCTTCTCTTGACTGCCTCATTTGGATATTATTTTGAAGCAGTTCGTCAAACTCAGATTTCCATTGATTTGTTACCATCTCAAGCATTTTCCACTCAGATTTCCATTGAATATGAAACATATTCTGTGTTTGAAACGATACTGCACAAACTGCAAAATGAATATGTACATTAAATCTATCCGCATGAATTCCATAGGCTGTAATATAACCGTTCTTTGCATAGATACTTGCTATTCTTTCTGCCAGAGATACTACATCCTGTGGCAGAATACAATCCGTTGCCGCGAAAGAAACAATGCGGTGTTTTGCAAACTGCGGAATACCTTTATGTCTTCTCCTGACTGCAAAAAGCATCAGGTGATAAACTGAACTCGGATCACACAAATATTCATTGGGAATCATCGCTGGCTGACAACCTGCTAAGGTATTTGTTATAGTATTCGCTCTTTGACTATCTTCTGCTGTTTTATCTAATCTAAGAATATATTGTAGTAACCGTTTTAAATCTTCCAAAGTTTCATACTTATCATTTTTGAGTTCTATATAACACATATCTATGAACCTCCTCTTTTATCCCTTCCAAATCTTTTTCACTCGCATAATATCCAATATTAGATATAATTTCATCAACAAGATCTGCATCTATTTTGGTAAAATAGATTGCACTCTTAAATACTTCTGTGGCATTTTTACCAGTTTCATTCATTCTCTGTTGTAAATGAACTTTATCTTCATCTGTCAATCGTATACTAAAGATATTTCCCATTATAATCACCTTCTTTCTATTCATATATTTCATAAAGATAAATTAATATCATTGAAAATATAGATGAGAATTTATAGAATAAAATATTATTTATGACGGCATCCGCCTCCCCCTCCTAGCAAGAATAGCCAAATGTATATACACTATACATTCGGCCATTCTTGTGCGACTGTTTGTACTACAACTATTCCATTCAGCCGCTTTATCCTAATGTTAGTGTCATTAATAAAGATTAACTTTCACCTTCCTTCTGCTCTATACATTATTTAGCATTAACATTTGATTACCCGTATGTACATCACTCCATCAAGCACTACTTTCAGGCAATAGAAAACCCACATGGAACATCATCCATGTGGGCTTTTTCATGTTACCATCCAACTGATTTCAAGTGGGATTCCTGTATAATATATTCCTGTACTGCTCTCTTAGGAATCCTCCAAGATCGGCCGATCCTCATGGCCTTTATCTTTCCAGACTTCAAAAGCTTATAGGTAGTGTTCATACCGCATCCCAGCATATCAGCGACTTCTTCTGGAGTGATCAGAGTGTCATAGCAATCAAACATAACGGCAAATCCTCCTTTTGTGGGTTACTATAATGTTGCCGAAGGTCAAATCACACCAGATACAGAGAAAGGGCGACCACTTGCTTGATCGCCCCTTTAGTTATCTCCTATTTACTTTCAACAGAAGCATTTTCGACAATTGGAAAAAATTTTGCTCTGAAATTCCGCCTTCGCCCGGAATTTTAGCGCACTTTGAATTTGAATTTTTTAGAGTGTCGAAGTCACTTTATATCGCTGACACCCATGTATAAAGTGCGCATTAAATCATCCGGTTCCGTTTCTTCGTATAGCCATGTTGGTGAAATGGCTTGCAAAACGCATCGTATCGCATACGTTCTGATTTTTTTCTGACTGCTTGGCTTTTCCATTAACTTCAAATCTTTTAACGGTTGGTATCTTGGATTTCTTCTATCGATATAATTTTTTAGTATATCATATGCTTTTTGAGGGTTTCTCATTGCAAGAACATATACTCGAATAATCACATATTTTAAAAACCAGATATAATCCATTCGAGAAAAATACATATTTTCAAAAATCCGTCCGTCTGGACAAAAAGCCACTGGGACCGTGCATTTAAAATACAGATTCCATTCCCATCTATCAATATCCTCTTTTAATATATCTAATATATTCGGATCCATTGTATTAGAAATATTCTTCAATTTGATCATGTGATTTTCAAACTCTATAATTGCTCTTCTATGATAAATCATTTCTCTCGCGAATTCATTCATCATATACTCGCTGCAACTCTCACACTTTCTGCAACTTTTATACCTATTACAGCCCTTGCATTTTTCGCTCTGTTCTTTTCCATTTTCTTCCAGTTCTTCGCAAAAAGAATCGTATGCCCTTGCCAAATTACTTTTATATCTTCTCTGGATGTCATTTTCATGGTTATCATCAAACAAATCATCCCATTCGTTTACCGGCCTTCGGCCATCCAAATGTTTAGTGTATAAACATAATACTTCCTTCATTTTATAGTCAATCGTTTCTTTTTTCTCTTTTTCTATCATTTCACACACAATTTCTCTCGCAATCGGAGTCAAGAAATTCTTTATTTTTTCTTTTGAAAAAAAGACATATGTATGTGGAAGCTTTATCGAATCCAAGTAGTCTTCCACTTTTTCTTTTACATCTGCGCTTACATCTTCACTGTCAAATACTTCTCTTATTTTTTCTTTCCACAGTTCGTCACTATTACGAATTGATTCACATTTTTCTTGAAATTCTTCCATTTCATTTTGTAGCCCCATATTTCCTTCCACAACTTCATTGTTCTTCGTATCACACATTATTTCTGTGAGTGTTGTGTCTGGCGCAGACAAGTAATTGAATGTCAGCAATGCACACGTTAACGCATTGCTATAGAAAAAATCTTTAACATCGCTCTGCTTGATGCTAAAGTTTCTCCATGGACTATACGCCCCTAATGCCCCACGCAAAATCTCTTTTATAGCACTATCATAATCGTCTGTAATGTATGACCTCACCATTACGGAGTCTCTTTGAAGTTCCTCTTCCGTTCTGTAAAGTACAAGCCGTTCCAATCCCTCTTGATTTTCCATATGCAGCCCTCCATTTTCTCACATTATTACACCATTTTATTTGAAAGTCACAGAATCAGCTTTTTGTGACAACTTTTCCCTTTTCATTCAGCTCTAGGTTTTGCTATATTTTTCACCACAGTGACGGATATCTCTTACGAATAACCGCCTACTGTACCGCACCTTGATAATTTCATAGCGGGCGGCACACGCCAATGGAACGGCCAGACTGCCTGCAATCGCATATTATGCAATGAATATAAGGAGGTCTTACCATGAGTAATAATCTATTTGTAGCTTCAGATTGTACACACGACCCAATCGAAGGTCTTCCTTCTATATCAGCCGTACCTGCCTGTACCTATATCGACAGCAGTGGTCAGGAGTTCATTGACATGGAAACGCATCAAATGGATATAGATGCCAGAGATGCGGCCTACCGACAAGAAGTACACAATCGACTAGTTTGGCAACAGAGTGATCCTGCCCAAAAAGCTGAACTAAAAGCGTTCTTGGCCGAGTTTAATCACTTCGATAATTTTGGATTCGATGTAGATATTTACAAACGCCCTTGGGTCATTAAGAAACGGGTTCCGAACGACACTCGACCAATCCGGCGACCATTCACGCCCTGCTATGATTTCAAAGCAGTTGTTGTAAAGAAGATCGAGTGTGACAAAACAACCGAATGGATTTATGTGTCATTTCGCATTCCATACAAGCCACCCGGTGAACTCTGGCTGGAAAAAGACGATTTTAGTCCCAAGAAGCTGTTGAAGAAGTTCATGTCTGCTGGTGGTGTCCTCTACTATACCGCCGATAGCAAACAATGGGCAGATTTATTGGCGGCTTTCATCAGTTCAATTTTGGACACTGAACATCCGTACTTGCTGCCTCCTGTTGGATGGTATCAATCAGCGGATGGCCGCTGGATCTATACGCCGCAGCTGAAAGAAGCTTTAGCTACTCCAGCAGTAGATACCACCCGCTCAAATCGGCTTTCCTTGGTTTTAGCCGGAATTTTAGGGATTATCAAAACCAGAATTCCTGACAAATTTAAGGGCGTTCATCGTTTCTTTGCTTTTGGGGACGATGATGCTGTTGTTCCAACATGGATAACCGCTGACGATATACCGAAGCACTTCAATGAAATGCTCGATCAGCACGGCCCCGATGTCCTGCTTCCAATATCCGGTGACGATCCGATGCTCACAGCCACCATTGGCAACTACCGTTCAAAGACGAATTTTGCAACGCTGATTACGCGGACTAAAACAGAGCCTCGTTTTCCGCTGTGCCTTATCGTATCTACGAACGGCATTACTGAGTTGCAGCAGAAGCACTGTCTGTTCTTGCCTCATGAGGAAGGCCATGCAGCCGCGCTGCCTCTGACAGAAATTGTTAGCAAGCTGTGTACCCTTGTTGAGCACAACCCAGATGCCTTTGAGCGCATCGTTGAGCGATCCTACACAACTGCTTTAGGTTCCTTGGATGAAGAATGCGCCTTTCGGAATGAACTCGCGCTTCTAAGCGTTTCATCCGCTGTTCTTTGCTGGGCATTAAAACTCCTTAAGCAGCCGGATTCAGCGCAAACAACACACGAGGTCTGTCAGGCATACATCAATAATTGCTTATCCGAGTGGGACAGCTCGCTGGATTGCAACGCAAAGGAAATTTTACACAAGGCACTCTTTTCGGCAAGCGAAGCCGGTGATATTCGTTTTATACGCTATGAAGAGGTCGATTCCAGCTATGACCCTGAACGGGACATCGTCCAAAAAAAGGATGCTTTCCTTCTGAAAGGGTCATTGCTGAAGTCTCTGCTCCATGAGTATGCACCGGGATATAGTGCACCCGATGTTATTTCGCGTTTGCAAAGTGAGCATCTGCTCTCTGAGTTCAGCACTGCCAAAAAGATTCGCATTAACAGTGGAACCTATGTAGATGCTCGACTCTTGACTTTGAAGTGCAGTTGCTTAACCGAATATGAAGATTCTGATTAAAGCAGGAGGAACGGAACCATGAAGTTGAAAATAGGCTCTACCTATCAAAAAGCTGTTACAATCATCGAAAAACTCAAGGAGGGGAACGCTTCCATTTTTATCTGTGGAAAAAGCGGCGTAGGAAAGTCTACTCTTTCCTACAATATTATAAGGGGGCTGCTGGAGTCAGGTGTTCGGATCGTAGTCATAGATCACCGGCACGCTGTGTCTTTTCCAGTAGAACTAGAACCGTATGTACATCGTCAGGACGTATCTCAAAAGCCACTCAAGCTGCATTTGTTCGGAGCATCAGGCAATCCAGCGGATGCGGCTGCATCTTTCGCTGATACTGTCACATCCGTTATCACCCTGTCGGATGCACAAAAGCAGCTATTGCGGCCTCTTTTAAAAGAGGTGCTTCGCGCTTCACCGGCTCCGAATGAAGTGCTGGAATACCTGCATCAGGAGATCAAGAGTTCTCATTCACGCTCTGCGCCCGGTTTGGAAAACGCCTTGGCACCCCTATTTGCACAAAAGCTTTTTGAGGATGGTGACATAGAGTTTTCTCCCGGCATCACCTTGCTGGATTTGAGCTCGTTTTCGTTATCTACGCAACACATCGTTGAAGAGGTGCTTTTTGCAGCACTGTTACGAGAAGCCACCTGCGAGGATTTTCCGCCTACCTTTTTGTATCTGGACGAGTTAAGCAACTATACGCTACGCTCTTCCAACGCACTGGGGCGAATCCTCTGTGAGGGCCGCAAACAAGGTCTGTACGCACTGCTGGTTGCCCAGAGCATTCGTGTGTTCAAGCCTGAGCAACGGATTTTGCTTCAGCAGTGCAAGTATATGATGTGCTTCCAGCCAGCGGATGAAGAGGTTCGTATGTGTGCCAGCTTGCTCAGCACGAAAGATAAAGCCAAGTTAGTTTCCACGCTTAAAGGGCTTCAAGTCGGTGAGTTTATGGTCTCCGGCTCAGTTTATGTAGGTGATTCTGATACGCCGACTACCAAGCCACTGGTCGTCCATAGTAAGTCACCAGAGGATGTCGTTCCTGCCAATGGCCCGCTGGCGATTCCGGTACCTTCCGATACAGAACCGATCCTGCCCCCAGCGCAGATTGACCTTCTTCTGCCGTTGGACGCTCTTGATGACTGTGACGATGAAGAAGCCGCTCCCAGCAAACCGGAAACCGTAACGGAGAACGCCTGTCCTCTGCTGCCGGATTCGCCTTCGGAGCCTTCCATTGAACCGCTGCATCTTCGTGATGAATCTTCTGCTCCACAAGAGCAAAGTCAATCCCAGCAAATGCAGCTGCTTCGATCTGCAGTTTTTACATCCATTCCTATGAACTCGTATTACGGTAATTATAACTGTTCTTGGCCACCAGCACAAGTGCAACCGGCAACCTTTTCTTACCCGAACATGGATTTCAGTTCACTGATTCAACAGGATGATGCGCAGATTTCCTTTCAAGCGCTTATCACACCATAAGGCAAAATGTACGTTAATTCAAGCAGATATGCTTATCATGAAGCAATCTACTTCGCATTCAATTTTAATTTCAGGAGGAAAACACTATGAGCACTCATACCAACATCAACATGTCCACCGCTGTTTCCAATTGTGCAGCCGATCTCAACTCGGAACCAATCCCCTTTCCGAACACCGATACATCCATCAAAAAGTCCGTCCTGTTCGTGCCGCTCAATGAAAAGTGGCTGTTGACGATTCCAGAGGCTGCTGCCTATTTTGGTGTAGGGCAAAACCGCATTTCCGAGCTTGCCTTGCAGGATGGGTGCAAGTTCGTTGTGTTCGTGG
>OLGY01001570.1_pt1 | contig 11347 bp, 13 predicted proteins | sample 1605951 | NCBI WGS metagenome assembly OLGY01 (sample SAMN03283280) | human gut metagenome | biome: human-associated habitat; material: feces | host: Homo sapiens | place: Peru | collected 2012
ATGTGCCAATAGTTTAGCACTCTTATTGACTGAGTGCTATTTTTGTTTTATATTAGGTATGTGAAAAGGAGGTAGAATTTATGATTCAACCATTATATAACAACGTATTATTAAAGAAAGTTGAGGCTTCTAGAGAGACTAAAAGCGGTATTATTATTTCTCAAAAAGAAGAGAATGAGGAGTATGCAATTGTTGTAGCACTTAGTGGTGCTAAAGAAGTTAAGGTCAATGATCATGTATATGAGATGCCATTAAATGTTGGTGATAAGGTAATGTATAAGAAGTACTCTGGTACTGACGTTAAAGATGGAAATGAAGATTATATCTTGATTAAGGCTGAGGATATTTTGGCTATTGTTAAATAGGAGGTTATTTTTATGGCAAAGGAAATTAAATATGGAAAAGATGCTAGAGATAGCGTATTAAAGGGTGTTGATACTTTAGCCAATGCAGTTAAAGTAACTCTAGGTCCTAAAGGTAGAAATGTAGTGTTGGATAAGGGCTATGGTTCTCCAATTATTGTCAATGATGGTGTGTCTATCGCAAAAGAGATTGAGCTTGAAGATACTTTTGAGAACATGGGCGCTAAGTTAATCTATGAGGTAGCTAATAACACTAATGATACTGCAGGCGATGGTACTACAACTGCTACTGTACTTGCTCAATCAATTGTTCATAAGGGTTTAGAGGCTGTTGAAAGAGGAGCTAATCCAGTATTCTTAAAAGATGGTATTGATATGGCTTCTAAGAAGGTTGCTGAAGCATTGTTGTCTAAGGCAAAGAAAATTGATTCAGCTAGTGATATCGCGAGTGTTGCTTCTATATCTTCTGGTTCAAAGGAAATTGGTCAAATTATCTCTGATGCGATGGAAAAGGTTGGCAAGAACGGTGTTATCAATGTAGATGAGTCTAAGGGCTTTGATACATCACTTGAAGTAACAGAAGGCTTAAAATATGACAAGGGTTATATTTCTCCTTATATGGTAAGTGATAGAGAAAAGATGTCTATCGAGATGGATAATCCACTTATTATGGTTACCGATCAAAAGATTACTACTATTCAAGATATCTTGGGTATTCTTGAACAAATTGTTCAACAAAATAAGTCTTTATTGATTATTGCTGATGATATTGAAAATGAAGTAATTTCTACTTTGATTGTTAATAAGTTAAGAGGCACTTTTAATGTAGTGGCTACTAAGGCTCCAGGCTTTGGTGATAATCAAAAGGATCAATTAAGTGATATCGCTACTTTAACAGGTGCTAAAGTTATTTCTAAGGACTTAGGTATGCAACTTAAGGATATGACCATGGAAGATCTTGGTACTTGTAAGAAGCTTATTGTTGAGAAGGATGCAACTACTTTGATTGAGGGTGCTGGTTCTAAGGAATCCTTTAAGGAAAGAATTAGTGAGCTAGAGTCAATGTTAGAGAAGACTACTAGTGATTATGATAAGAAGAAGCTTCATGAAAGAATTGCTAAGTTAAGTAATGGTGTAGCTGTGATTAAGGTTGGTGCTACTACTGAAGCTGAAATGAAGGATAAGAAGTTAAGACTAGAGGATGCATTAAATGCTACAAGAGCTGCAATTGAAGAAGGTATTATTATCGGTGGTGGTGCATGTTTAGCTAATGTTTCAAGTGAAGTTAGAAATGAATTAAGAAGTGATGTGCTTGATGTTCAAAAGGGTATCAATATTGTCCTAGATTCTTTAACTGCTCCTTTGTATCAAATTGCAGAGAATGCAGGGTATGATGGTGATGAAATTGTTAAGAAACAATTAGCTGAAAAAGAAAATATTGGCTTTGATGCTAAGAATGGTAAGTGGGTTGATATGTTTGAAGAGGGCATTGTAGATCCATGCAAGGTTACAAGAAGTGCGTTGTTGAATGCTGCTAGTGTATCTGGCTTATTGATTACTACTGAGGCTGCTGTTGGTTCTATCAAGGAAAAGGAACCTGCTATGCCTGCTGGTGGTGGCATGGGAATGTATTAATGTAACAAATTACAAAAAGTGAAAAACTTTCACACAGTTTACACAAAGTGTTGGTATATTAATGATGTTAAAAGTTTTTCATTTATCCTATATTTATTAAAAAACGAGTATAATGCTCGTTTTTTAATACATTTTTAAAATTTTAATATATAATATAGTGATGTATCCCTCGTTAGTTAAATGGATATAACGGGCCCCTCCTAAGGGTCTGTCGTAAGTTCGATTCTTACACGGGGGGCCATTTATAAATTTAGGTCCACTAGTTGGATCTTTTTTATTGGATTTTCACCTTGTACTACCATTTAATAGTAGTGAGAAGTGAAAATATGATAGTTACATATCAAATGTTGAAGAAAAAAAATAACCAACTATAAGAATTCTGATAATAAGATTAAGCGAATGAGTTATAGTGGCGAGATTGTTAAACTCACCAAAAATTTGTATGAAACAAGCAATGAAATACCTGGTTATTAAAACTGGATAAGAATGTTTTGACGGTTCAAAACTTTAATAGTTATATTGATGAAAAGGATTTGCCTTATATCTTTGAGAGATTTTATCGAAGTGATAAGAGTAGGCAAAACGATGGGAAAAGTTTTGGCTTAGGTTTGGCAATAACCAAGGAAATGGTTGATAAGCTAAATGGTGAGATTAAAATTTTAAGTAACAAGGATAATGAAACAATATTCTCGGCTAAATTTCATTAAAAACACTAATTTTTAAAAAAATTGGTGTTTTTTTAAATTTGGGGTAGGAATTTTAAAGTTTATCGGCAATAAAGAAGTGTAGAAACATAGAAAGGAGATTGAAAATGAAAGCATTTTTTGAAGAATACGGTTTCGTTATCTTATCTGCAGTTGTTGTAATTACTTTAATTACTATTGCTGGTACTTTAAAGACAGATGTAACTACTGGTATCAAGGAAGTTATTACTGGTTTTAAGACTCAAGTAGTTGGCAACTTAGGCAAGATGAATATTAATGGTTAATTAAAGGAGGAAATAAGGATGGCAATAGAAGTGAATGAGGGCTTATTTAAAGATTTATGGCCTTATATTATCAATGACAGTGTTACTGACTTGAAATGGAATGGTGATACTTTATGGGTGACTGATTTGAATAAGGGGAGATATCCTAGTGAGTTGAAACTTGACGATGATTGGTTGAAGATTTTTACAAACTTAATTGCGAATTCAGTGAATGAGAACTTTAATATGTCTAAACCTTCTTTGCAGGCGGAAACAAAAGAATTAAGAATACAGGCGGTGCACAATAGTGTGTCTGGTGATAATAACATTTGCTTAGCCATTCGAAAGACCCCAAGTTGTGCAAGACTTTTAAAACAGGATCTTGTTGAAAATGGTTATGCCAACGACTTTGTAGTTAAACTTTTGCCCTGTCTTATGAGAGCTAGGTTATCGGGAGTGATAACAGGTGATGTTGGTGCTGGTAAAACAGAGTTAGAGAAATACTTATGTTATTTCATTCCTGATAATGATCCGATTGTTACTGTTGAGGATACGCTAGAGATGAAGTTGAAGACTTTATATCCAAATAAAGATATTTATTCATTGAAGATTACAGATGAATATTCAAGTGAACAAGCTATCAGAGATGCCTTAAGATTGAATACAAAATGGCTGATAATTTCTGAAAGTAGAGGAAGAGAAATCTTGAGAATCATCGAGGGAGCTAGTTCTGGGTGTGTGGCTTTAACTTCAATTCATGCGGAGAATGTTTGGGAAATTCCAGATCGTATTTTGAATATGGCTGGAGATAATTCAAGGGCAGGGCTTGAGAATGATATTTATACTTTCTTCGATTATGCCATTAAGGTAAAGGCTTCTTTTACTCCTGCGGGTGTGAAGCGTAATATCGATCAAATATGTTTCTTTGATCGTAATGGCAAGAAGAATATTATTAAGAATATTGTAAGAGATGGTAAACCGCTAAAAACAATGTTACCTGAGCGTGTTTATCGAAAATTTTATCAAAATAATGAAAGGGATTTTTTGGAAAACTATGTAAAGTTTTTAAAGGGTGATAGCCAATGGAGTTAATAAAAAAATATAGTATTAAAAATATTAAAACGCAAATAAACAAGTATGGATATACTTATTCGACTAAAGATTTTTTAATCGAAGTGTTATTAATTTTAACAACAATCTTTACGATTGCTTATTTATCTCGATTACAGCTACCTTATATATTGACTTTGATTGTTATCACCTTGATTTTAATCCCGTTTATGATTAATGCATGGTTTTATCAATCTTATAGTATTAAAAGATTTGAAATGTTAAGTGATTATTTGAGTAATATTATTCCTATTTTTACTCAAAAGACTAAAATTAGATTTACGCTTGGCGAACTTTATCAAATATGCACTGATAGTATGAAGAGTGCTATTGGAAGGGCGATAGACTATTTGGATAATACTAATGATGATCCAAATATATTTGAGAATTCTTTGAAGATTATTGAAAAAGAATTTCCTAATTCAAGAGTCAAGTCTGTTCATAAAATTATGCTAAGTGTTGAATCTGCAAACTCAGTTTCATTTTCTAGTGTATGTGAAAATATGTATGTCGATATTGAGAACTGGCTAAAGCGAGTGTTTACTTTCCAAAAAGAATTAAAAAATAGAAGAATAAAACTTCTAATCTTGTGTATAGCTACTTTGTTGATGAATTGCGTCTTTGTATATATTTATGTTTCAAATGACTATTTTAATGGTTTTACAGATTTGCTTATTTATCAATTATCAACGCTGTTCTTTATAGCTTCGATTCTTATCACAATGACTCTTGTCTTAACTAAGCTTAATGGTGAATGGTTGATTGAGGATTTAAATTATTCTAGGGATGAAAAGTTGAAGGAAGAATTCATTAATTATAAGAAGGGTAAAAAGAAACTTAATGCCTTTGATATTGGAATGTTTATATTTAATGTTATCTTTAGTGTCTATGTATATATTAATTTTAATATCCAATTTGCTTTCTTACCATTGTGTGTGGCTATTATAGCTTTATTCAATAAACCTTATAAGTTTAAGAAAATATATAAGGATTTAACTAGGTCTTTGACGATTGAATTTCCAATTTGGCTTAGAGAAATATCGCTTACATTAAATAGTTTTACGGTTTTAAATGCGATTGAAAACTCTCAGAATATGGCTTCATATCCTTTAAGATGTGAAATAAAAACGTTTTTAGATAAGGCAAAGAAGGATCCAACTTCTATAAAACCCTATAATGAGTTTTTGAGCGATTTTGATTTAGAGGATGCAAGGTCAAGCATGAAGGTCTTGTATGCGATATCTAATGTTGGTAAGGATGAAATTAAGGATCGTGTTTCTAACTTGATTGATCGTAACCAGGAGATGTTGGATAAGGCAGAGAAGCTAAAGAATGACGATTCTATTGGTGCTATTGAGGCCATTGGTTATTTGCCGATTGCGTTCTTTTCTATTGAAATGTTAGTGTCAATGTTTGCGATGTTTACTTATATGATGAGTGTTATTGGGAGTAATATCCAACTATGAGAATAATAGTAAGATCAATGGGCTTAACGGTTATAGGTTTGTGTGTTTGTGTGATGTTGATGCATCTATTAGACTTGAATATTCGTTATGATGAACTTGATAAGGCAAGTCATATGGCGATGACAAATACTCAAATTGTTATGCAGGAAAATATAGAGGATATTTACTACAAAACTAATAATGCTAGGTTAAAAATAGATACAAATGAAGATTATTTAAATCTTTATAAAGAGAATTTTAATATCTTAGTTAATAGTGATGGCGAGTTTAATGTTGACGGGTATTGCGATGTATACAAGGGCTTGATGTGTGTGAGTGTTTCTCATAAATATAAGAATTTTCTAGGCCAAGATAAAATATTTACTAAGAAATTAATTAATGTGATTGATGTGGTGAATAATGATGTCTAAGTTGTTAAAAATAGTGTTAATTGCCACAATATGCCTGTTTTCTATTAATGTAGATGTAAATGCTAAGGATATAAAACCTGGCTATAGTGATTGGAGTGAATATCCTACAAATAGTCCGTATGAGGAGTCTACAATTCAATATGGACGTAAACTTCCTATAGAATGGTCGGCTTGGTCAACTGATAATCCGTCGTCTTTTACAAGAGACTATAGGATAAAGGATGGTAATGTTAAGCATTATGCCTATAATAACACACAAAATACTTGGTATGATGTTGGCCCTAAGAGTCTTTATACTTGGGACTTTGGTTATAAAGCCTTGGTTACTTATGCTTATATCGATGTCGATACTTATAAGAGTCCTGGTGTCAATTATCAGGCTCCTCCTATGCAGCTATATTGTGATGGGAAAGAGATTGCGTCAATTGGAGTTCATCATGAACTAGACAACTGGAGTCCTAGGGTTAATCATTCGTGTCGCTATATGGAACTTAAGATGTCTGATAGTTCAGGAAATGGTAGAAATCGAACCGCAATAGTTGGAACTTGGGTTACTACTAGTTCTACTTGGTATTCTTATGTGACTAAGTGGGGAGAACCTGTTGATTGGAGGTTTGATAAGAGTTATGATCGAATTTATGGTGAGAATCCGCAAATACCAGTTCAAAGAACTGTCTATAGTCATCCTTTGACTTATCATATTAATTATGATTTGGATGGTGGTTCTTTTGTGGGCAATCCAACCTATACTTATACAGTAAATGATGAAGTATATATTCCTTCGGCTACTAAAGTTGGATATGATTTCTTGGGTTTTGTGGACAGTAGTGGGAAAGTTGTTACCAAGATTGAAAGAGGTACTTATGGCAATATCACTTTAAGGGCTACATATAAAAGAAGACCTCCTACTTTGTATATTTCTTATACTTATTTTGATAAGGAAGATAAAAAAATAGAAATAGATGAGTTGATTAAAAGAGTTAATGGAACAGCTAAGGATGAATTAGATGGCGATATCAGTAAGGATATTAAAGTATCCAAGATTGTTTATAATTCTAATTTAACGGTAAATAATCCGGATTGTTTGGATATATCTAATACAGGTTATGTTGATGTAACTTTCTATGTGATTAATTCAGGAGATATGAGGGTAGAAGTAACGAGAAGATTTTATATCTTGGATAAGGGAGAAGAAATAGAAGATTATGATTCAGGAATAAAAATATTTTCAAGGTATATTTCTGAAGAGTTTAAAGATAGTTTGGATAGTAAATCCATATGGAGAATAAGTGATTATGCTGATGTTTTATCTAATGCGTATAGAAAGTGCAAGGATTAATTATGCGTAAATTGTTTAGTGAATTTGGCTTAAGTATGTTGGCCCTAACCTGTAGCATTATCGTTATTGATGTTCTTATGAAACAAGTGGATATCAGTGAAATCCTTGTTGCTTGGATGGAAAGGCTTTTATGAAGACTTTATTTAGTGAATATGCAGATGCTTTGTTTGTAGCACTAGTCTCGATGTTGTGTGTGACGATCTTTATTTCAATAATTTTCACGGATTTGATTGGTGTTAATTTAGAATTAGTCGATATGTCTTTAAAGCCTGTTTATATAGAAAGCGAAATAAATCCAGTTACTATAAGCGTTTTTGAGGGCAAGGATATATTGGTTAATGTAGGCGATGATTTGGATTATTCTAGTAGAATAGAGGCTTTTAATTCAAAAGGTGAAGATATTAGAGATTATGTAACAGTTATAGGCTTTGATAGTAGTGATGTTGGAGAAAAAGAAATATTGTATCAATTAAACTACAATGGGGAAACAAGAGCTATTAAGGCTAAACTTAGAGTAGTGAATGAAAGGGAAGAGGTGAGCTCTTGAAAAATATTTTTGAATATATGACAACTATGATTATTACGATGATTTTAGTTTTTGTCTTAACCAGTATAATTTCAATTGGCGCCCAGCTTTTGAATGCAAGACTCATTCATAGTGCTGGTATAGAGAAGTTTGAGTCTTCATATTACACTTATAATCTAAATGATTTGATAAATAGTGATGAACTTAAGAGTTGGTCTTTTGATTGTAAGGAATTATCGTCTGTTAAAAGCAGAAAAGATTTCTTGATTACTTTGAATTATCAAATTAAACTTCCTTTGTTCAACAAGAAGATTAATGGTCAATTCAAGGGGTATGCAAAATGAAAGAATTTATTGATGAATACTTGTCTACATTATTAGAATTAGTGGTAATGTGGATATTTGTGGAGGTAATGATGACAGTGACTAATAGTTTTCTACTTATTTAGTGTATAATTGTGGTGTTACGATAGACAGAGTAATTGTTTAATGAATTATAGAGAACCTTTGGGTGGTGTAAAAAGGTATTTGGTAAACAATGAAGATGGGTCTTAAACATTTGGCTCGATATGTAGGGTCAAACGTATGCTTGCGTTAAAAGCTTAAGTTAGAAGTAAGGTGGTACCGCGCAATTGCGCCCTTGTGTCACCTTTTTTATTTTATTGGAGGAATTTTTGTGGGAAAGAATACTTATTACATTACAACACCTATTTATTATCCTAGTGATAATTTCCACATCGGACACTGTTATACAACAGTTATTGCCGATGCATTAGCTCGTTATAAGAGACTTAAGGGCTATGATGTTTTCTTCTTAACTGGTTCAGATGAACATGGTCAAAAGATTGAAGAGAGAGCTAAGAAAAAGGGTTGCACACCTAAGGAGTTTGTTGATCCGATTATTGATAATGCGAAAGACTTATGGAAGTCATTGGATATTTCATATAACAAGTTTATAAGAACAACTGATCCTGAACATGTTGAGTGTGTTCAAAAAGTATTTAAACAGCTATATGACCAAGGTGATATCTATAAGGGAACTTATGAGGGCTGGTATTGTACACCTTGTGAGTCTTTTTGGACTGAGTCTCAATTAAAGGATGGTAAGTGTCCTGATTGTGGTAGAGAAGTTAAGTTAACTAAAGAAAATGCTTATTTCTTAAAACTATCTAAGTATCAAAAACAATTAGAAGAGTATCTAGAGGGCCATAAGGACTTGATGCAACCAGTTACTAGATATAACGAAATGTATAACAATTTCTTAAAACCAGGACTTAAGGATTTATGTGTATCTAGATCTTCTGTTAAGTGGGGTATTCCAGTAACATTTGATCCTGAACAAACAGTTTATGTTTGGGTTGATGCCTTGACCAACTATATTAGTGCTCTAGGCTATAAAACAGATGATGAGTCTTTATTTGAGAAATATTGGCCAGCTGATTTACATTTGGTTGGTAAGGAAATTTTTAGATTCCATACAATCATTTGGCCTATTATGTTGATTGCCTTAGGCTTACCTTTGCCTAAGAAGGTATATGGCCATGGTTGGTTGACTATGGGTGGCGATAAGATTAGTAAGTCTAAGGGTAATTTTAAGGATCCTCGTCTATTTATTGAAGACTATGGTGTAGATACAATTAGATATTTCTTATTAAGTGAAGTTCCATTTGGTTCTGATGGTAATTTCTCAGAACTATTGATGGTTGAAAGACGTAATAGTGACTTATGTAATGTTTTGGGTAATCTAGTAAATCGTACTATTTCAATGGTTAATAAATACTTTGGTGGTAAGGTATCTAAGATTTCTAATATTACTGAATTAGATAACGAGGTTATTGCTTATCTAAATAGTATGGATAAGGATGTTGACGAGAAGTTAGAAAGTTTAAATGCACCAGCGGCATTGGCTGATATTTTTTCTAGATTAAATCGTTTAAATAAGTATATTGATGAAACTGAGCCTTGGAAGTTGGCTAAGCTTGAAGATAAGTCTCGTTTAAATGATGTTTTATATGTGATCTTGGATGGTATTAGACTATGTGCAATTGAATTAGAAGCCTTTATTCCAGCTACTTCTAAGAAGATTTATGAACAAATTAATGTGAATGATGCATCATTTGAAAATAATACAATTGGTTATGTTGAAAGTTATCAAGTTACTGAAAAGCCTGAAATTTTATTCGCAAGAATTGATGAAAAGGAATTAAAGGAAAAGCTTGAGGCAAAGGAAATTGAACATTTACCTGAAATTAGTATCGATGACTTCGCTAAAATGGAAATGGTAGTTGGTGAAGTGTTAGAATCAAAGAAGCATGAGAAGGCTGATAAACTATTAGTATCTAAGGTTGATATTGGTGGCGAAGTGAGACAAATCGTTTCCGGTATCGCAGAACATGTTGATCCAAAGGAATTTGTAGGCAAGAAGGTAGTTGTTTTAGCTAACTTAAAGCCTGTAAAAATCAGAGGCGTAGAGTCACAGGGTATGATTATCTGTGCTGAGAATGAAGGAAAGATTGAAGTGGTTACTTCTTCTTTACCTGCTGGTAGTAAATTATCTTAAGCTTATGAAAAAAGTATTGGCGATAATTGTTTGTAAGATTGTAAGAGTAATTGGCAAATTAGTTGGCAAGGGCTCTAGCTTACCAGGAAAGATAGCTTTAAAGATTGATCCTAATATCTTGAGTGAAGTGAAGTTACCTAAATATGTTATCGCGGTAACTGGTTCCAATGGTAAGACAAGTACGGTTGAGATGATTAAGGCAGTACTTGATAAGAGTGGCTTATCAGTTGCTTATAATGGTGAAGGTTCAAATCAAATAGAGGGTGTTACAACTTTTATTCTTGATAATGCTGATTTAAAGGGCAATGTTAAGAAGGATGTTGTTTTACTTGAGTCTGATGAGAGATATGCAAGACATACTTTTAAGCATTTTGTGCCAACTTATTATGTAATTACTAATCTTTATCGTGATCAAATGACTAGAAATGGTCATCCAGAGTGGATGTTTGATATTATCAAGGACAGTATCCATGATGGTTGCAAGTTATTATTGAATAGTGATGATCCTTTGGTTAATGCCTTTGGTGATAATGATGATATCTATTTTGGCATTGACAAATATAAGGATTCAACTAAAGAGAATACTAGTGTCTATGATGATGGCAAGTATTGTCCTAAATGCAAGAATAAATTAGTTTATGATTATCATCATTATGGACATATTGGTTCTTACAAGTGTACGGTTTGCGATTATAAGCGTCATGAGCCTAAGTATCACATTACCGATGTAAATTTAGATGAAGGCTACTTAATTATTGATGATGAATATAAAATTTCATTAGCTTTAAAGAGTATTTATAATGCCTATAATATCTTAGCTTGTTACTCAATTTGTAGAGAATTAGGAGTAGATTCTAAAATTATTGTAGATACACTAAATAACTATATTCTTAAGAATGGTCGTGTAGTTGAATTTAAAGTTGGCAATAATTATGGAACTTTATTAACTTCTAAGCATGAAAATTCTATTTCT
>OLGY01001572.1_pt1 | contig 11336 bp, 10 predicted proteins | sample 1605951 | NCBI WGS metagenome assembly OLGY01 (sample SAMN03283280) | human gut metagenome | biome: human-associated habitat; material: feces | host: Homo sapiens | place: Peru | collected 2012
GGTAAATTCTAAGAATAGACAAAAATAGTCATAAAAGTAATCAAAAAATTAGGAGATATTCACAAGATGTGTTTATCTCCTTTTTTTAGTCAAAATATGGTTTCTGAATTATGTAAAAATTCACATAACTCAGAAACTTTTGTTATTTTTGCATTCTTGAATCACACACGAAACTGCGATGGCAATATATTAATATGTCCACAGAAGAATTCTTCTAACATGAACGATAATAGAACTACACCGGCATCTCTTCCACCAGACGTTCCTTCAGCATCTCCAACGCTGCTTTCACAGTATCCAGTCTGTTCTCCATCCGGCTTCCATTCCAACGACACTCTTTCACTGTCGTCTTCCCATTCAGATAACATCCAATATATACAAGACCAACCGGCTTTTCTTCTGTTCCACCGCCAGGTCCCGCAATTCCTGTTGCGCTTAGTGCCGCATCCGCATTCGCAGCCTTTGCCGCACCCTCAGCCATCTCATGCGCTGTCTGTTCACTCACGGCACCGTAAGTTTCAAGTGTCTCATGAGAAACGTGAATTAGACGTTCCTTTGCCTCATTCGAATACGTAACATATCCCTCATTCAACACATCTGATGCTCCTGCCACATTGACTAACGTTCCTGCAATCAATCCACCTGTACAGGATTCTGCTGTTGTCACATGAAGCTTGCGCTCTGCAAGAAGATCTACCACAACTTCTTCCAGACTTTTCTCACCTGCAGCTTTCTCTTTAAAAAACCACTCCAGATACATCTCTTACATGCCTCCCTTTGTAAGAACCTCTCTGTTTGCCCACACATAGTCTACCAGAGAAATTACAGTAAGTGCTGTGGCAATCCAGATCAGTACTGTTCCAACCATATCGAATACACCGCCAAAATCAGCAATCAGAACAATGATCATTGCCATCTGGGAAACTGTCTTGAATTTTCCCCAGTAATTTGCCGCGATAACAACACCATTATCAGATGCTACAAGACGAAAACCACTGATAATAAACTCTCTTGCAATAATTACGATAACAACAGCTGTCGGAAGTTTTCCTGACGGAATCAGACAGATCATTGCAGAACAAACAAGCAGTTTATCTGCCAGCGGATCCATAAACTTTCCAAAATTTGTTACAAGATTGTATTTTCTTGCAATCTTACCATCCAGCATATCTGTCAGACTGGCAACAATAAAAAGTACAAGTGCGATCCATTTATTCGCAGCTCCACCTACATCTGTCAACATAAAGAAAACAAAAAACGGAACCATAATCACACGTAATACTGTTAATTTGTTTGGTAAATTCATACTACATCAACTCTCCTATCAAATCATAATCTAATGCTCCGGTCACTTTAACCTTTGCAAAATCTCCGGAAATCAATTCTACATCTGTATTGATAAAGATCAGACCGTCTACATTCGGTGCATCACGATAAGTTCTTCCAACGTAGGCATTCTCATCTGCGACTTTACCTTCGATCATGACAAGAACTTCTCTTCCAATCATGTCTTCCGCTTTATCGAATGCAATTTCCTGCTGAAGTTCCATGATATCTGCCTGACGATCCTCTTTCACTTCTTCATCAATCTGATCTTCGAATGTGGCTGCCGGTGTATCTTCCTCCGGAGAATACGTAAATGCTCCAAGACGATCAAACTCAAGTGTGTCAATGAATTCCATCACCTCTTCATGCTGCTTCTGCGTCTCTCCCGGAAAGCCTGTGATCAGTGTTGTTCTAAGACAGATATCCGGAATTTCCTTACGAAGCTTCTGCACAATGTCGATCAGCTCCTGTTTTGAAGTTCTGCGTCCCATTCTCTTCAAGATGGTATCATTTGCATGCTGGATTGGGAGATCAAGATAATGACAGATCTTCGGTTCTTCTTTCATCACCTGGATCAGTTCATCTGTAATCTCCTCCGGATAACAATATAAAATACGGATCCAACGGATTCCACTGATCTTGCAAAGTTCACGGAGCAGCTTTGGAAGAGATTTCTCTCCATACAGATCTTTTCCATAAAGCGTTGTCTCCTGAGCAACAAGAATCAATTCTTTTACGCCCTGCTCTGCCAGATCCTGTGCTTCTTTCAGAAGGCGTTCCATCGGTACACTTCTGAAGTTTCCACGAATCTTTGGAATGATACAGTACGTACAATGCTTGTCACATCCTTCTGCGATCTTCAGATATGCAAAATGTCCTCCTGTTGTCACAAGACGTTTCGTCTCCGGTAACGGAAGAGCATCAAGGTTGGCTGTCATAACTTCATGCTGTCCAGCAAGTGCTGCATCTACCGCATCCAGAATGCGATCATATGCAGTTGTTCCAAGAACTTCATCTACCTCCGGAATCTCATCAAGAATCTCCTGACGGTAACGCTCTGCCATACATCCTGTAACGATCAATGCCTTTGCACTGCCATTCTTCTTATATTCTGCCATCTCAAGAATATTCTGGATGCTTTCCTCTTTCGCATCATGGATAAAACAACAGGTGTTGATCACAATAATATCAGCCTCCTGTTCATCATTCGTCATCTCGTAACCTCTTGAAGCAAGCATTCCAAGCATCACTTCTGTATCCACCAGATTTTTATCACATCCTAAGGATATAAAAAGTATCTTCATATATTAGTAAAACCTCCTGGTCATCCTCTCTAAAAAATATAAATAAATCTCACCTTCTGTGCATCATTTCATACATTCCATGCATGCACAAAACGTTCAACAACAACGACAAAAGAGCAGATTGCACTTTCTGCATCTGCTCCGTTACTGTTCCGATTCTACTCTTCGTCAGTGTCCTCAGGTAAGATCTTAAGCTCACCTTCATTCAGTTCTTCGATTGCAATAGAAAGCGGCTTCTGTCCGTCTTTCGCAGGTACAAGCGGAAGTTCTCCGGCAATCAGCTGTCTTGCACGCTTAGATGTAGCCATTACGATAGAATAACGGCTGTTTACAACCTTAGAATCTCCCTCTTCAACGTCTTTGTTAACTACTTTCATCAAGTCAGTATAAGATGGATGCAGCATATTAATTTTCTCCTTTCAACTCTTCCAATTCTTCTTTTATGTCATTCATAAAATTCACATTGCGTGAACTTCTGTGGTGTTCTCCCTGGATAATAGAATGCATCTCTTCAACACAATCATCCAGTTCATCATTCACGACAAGATAGTCATAAGCACTCATTCCCTCTGCCTCTTCACAGGCACGGTTCATTCTGGACTCAATAACCTCCATCGTCTCTGTCCCTCTCCCTACCAGACGGGACTTCAGTTCTCTGGCATTCGGCGGTGTCACAAACATCAGAAGAGTATCCGGGAACTTTTCTTTCACTTTCAGTGCTCCCTGAATCTCAATCTCAAGAATCACATCTTTCCCTTCATCCAACATCTTCTCAACATATGCACGCGGTGTGCCATAATAGTTTTCCACGTATTTAGCATACTCTATCAATTCATTATTAGCAATCATTTTTTCAAATTTCTCCCTGGAAAGGAAGAAATATTCTCTGCCATCTACTTCCCCGTCACGTGGACCTCTTGTTGTCGCAGAGATGGATAAAGCATAATTCTCCGGATATTTTCTCATTAATTCTTTCATCAATGTACCTTTTCCGGCTCCTGAGAATCCGGATACGACAATCAAAATACCTTTCTTATTCATGATCCTGCCCTCTTTTACTCTATTCTATATTCTGTATCTGCTCTCTGATCTTCTCGATCTCTGTCTTCAGACTGATCGCATGATTGGAAACCTCGATATCATTCGCTTTAGACAAAATCGTATTTGCTTCGCGATTCATCTCCTGCGCAATGAAATCCAGCTTACGCCCGATTCCTTCTTTCTCCTCCAATGTTGCTCTCATATGCTGAATATGGCTCTTCAGCCGCACAACTTCCTCATCTGTACAGATCTTATCTGCATACAGAATCACTTCTGCTGCCAGACGGTTTTCTTCCATCTGTGTATCTGCCAGCAGCTCAGCTACCTTCTCTTCCAGCTTCTGTCGGTATTCTGCCACAATCTGTGGAGAACGTTCTTCTACCGCAGCGACTTCCTGCTCCAGAAATGTAAGCTTCGCAAGAATATCTTTCTTCAGGTTCTCACCCTCTGTTATTCTCGTCTCAACAAACTGTGCAAAAGCCCCTTCCAGTGCTTTCTTCAGTCCATTCCAAAGCTCCTCTTCGTCTTCCACCTGCTCTTCCATCGTAAGAACTTCCGGAAATCTTGCAAGTGCAGATACGTTGATGTCATTTTCCAGCCCGAATTCTTCTTCCATCTGCTTAAAATACTTCATATATTCTGCCGCGATCAATGGATTATATTTCACAGAGCTCTGCGCCTGTGACAGATCTTCATATGTAATAAAGATATCAACTTTCCCGCGGTTCGCATAGGACTTCAGAAGTGTCCGGATGGATGTTTCAAAAAAATTAAGTTTCTTCGGCATTCTGATGTTCACATCAAGATAACGGTGGTTTACACTCTTTAACTCAACGGTAAACTTCTTGGAATCCTGCTGAATCTCACATCTGCCAAAGCCTGTCATACTTTTGATCATTGTCTTCATCCTCTGTTTACTATAATCTAATCTATTATACATCAAATGTTTGTAAATGGTCAACAAGTCTTTTATAAAGATTCGATTTATGTTACAATTAAAAAATGTGAAAACAAACCTTTTATTCAGGAGGAAACAATATGGCTTTTGATGGAATCGTTGTGGCAAGTCTCGCCAGCGAATTAAAACATAAATTATTAAACGGAAGAATTTCAAAGATTGCACAACCGGAAGCGGATGAGCTTCTTCTGACAGTCAAATCAACGGAAGGTCAGTATCGTCTGTCGATTTCGGCGGATGCTTCTCTTCCACTGGTCTATCTGACCTCGAAGAATAAGCCAAGTCCGATGACTGCCCCAAACTTCTGTATGCTTCTTCGTAAACATATCAGCGGCGGCCGCATTGTTGATATCTGGCAGCCAGGACTTGAGCGTATTATTCATTTTACAATTGAACATCTCGATGAACTTGGTGACCTCTGCCGGAAAGATCTGATCGTCGAGATCATGGGAAAACACAGCAATATCATTTTCTGTAACGATCAGGGTAAGATCATTGACAGTATCAAACATGTATCTGCACAGATGAGTTCTGTCCGGGAAGTTCTTCCAGGAAGAGAGTATTTCATCCCGGACACCATGCAGAAAGTAGATCCGCTCACGGTAACTTCTGAAGAATTCGCAGCGCATCTGACAGGTAAACCAATGCCACTTGCCAAAGCAATTTATACAAGTTTTACCGGAATCAGTCCTGTAACCGCGGAGGAGATCTGCTCCCTTGCAGGAATGGATTCTTCTGTCCCGGCTCAGGAGTATTCTGCTGATATTTTACTTCATCTATATACACAGTTTGAGATTTATTTATCCGCGATCAAAGAAGATACCTTTTCACCTGGTATTTATTTCGATGGAAAAGAGCCAAAAGAATTCTCTGCTCTTCCACTGAGTCATTTTGTCAACTATACAAGGGTAGAATATGATTCTGTTTCCGAAGTACTTGAGACTTATTATTCGACACGCAGTCTCATTACCCGCATCCGACAGAAATCGGTTGATCTGCGTCACGTAGTTCAGACTGCATTAGAACGAAACCGGAAAAAATACGACTTGCAGCTGCGTCAGTTGAAGGACACAGAAAATCGTGAAAAATTTAAAGTGTACGGCGAATTGATCAACACTTATGGATACAATCTGGAGGAAGGTGCAAAGACTCTTGAATGCCTGAACTATTACACCAATGAAATGGTATCCATTCCGATGGATCCATTAAAGACACCGCAGGAGAATTCCCAGCGTTATTTTGCAAAATATAACAAGCAAAAACGTACTTTTGAAGCACTTTCTGTTCTTTGCAAAGAGACACTGGACGAGATCACTTATCTGGAATCCATTCAGACGGCACTTGATATTGCACTGACAGAAGATGATCTTGCCGAAATCAAAGAAGAGCTCACAAACTCCGGCTATATCCGCAGAAAATATACAAAGAAAAAAGTCAAGATAAAAAACAAACCACTCCATTACATTTCCAGTGACGGTTATCATATGTATGTCGGAAAGAACAATCTTCAGAATGAAGAACTGACATTCCACTTTGCAGTCGGAAATGACTGGTGGTTCCATGCAAAACAAGCTCCGGGATCCCATGTCATTGTCAAAACACATGGGGATGAACTTCCGGACCGTACATTCGAAGAAGCAGCCCGACTTGCAGCTTATTATTCCAGCATGCGTGGTTCCGATAAAGTTGAGATTGACTACGTGGAGAAAAAACAGGTCAAAAAACCAAATGGTGGGAAACCTGGATTTGTCGTCTATTATACAAATTACTCCATGGTGATTGACAGCGATATCAGCAATATAGAAGAACTTGAGTAATATGAAACCTGTATAATATGAAATAAGTGGTAATAACAAAAAGAAGGAAGACTTCAGCGGCATATGCCCGGTCTGAAGCTTCCTTCCTTTTATATAGCATCAACCACAGGATTTCTGGCAACGTTTCTTTTATTTCGCAGAATTCTTTATTTCATCCGGAACATGGATCTCATCCACCTTGTTATAATCTGTAAACTGAAGCACGATCGAGTAAAGATTTACTTTCGTAGTCTCTCCGTAAGACTTATATAAATCTCCCATTACATCACTCATGTCTACAACAATCTTCGCCGGAAGCAGTTCTTCTTTGTAAATGTCGAAAATAACAGGGATTTTCAAATTACGGATTGCATCCTCCTCCGGGAGGTTCACCAGATGATATGCTTCTACCATCTCTTTGCCAAGAAGACCCATAAGCTCCGTTCCTGTTACATTGCCATACAACTGATAACATGCCTTGCCATTTACTGTTGTCTCCTGCTCGGACAGGTGGAAAGACTCAAGCGCTTTCCCTTCTTGCGCGAAAATATTTCCGTCAATACCAAGGTGATTCTCGCTGCTTCCTTCTGCACTCTCTTTCTTCCAGGATCCATTCGTGCCACTATATGTCACTTGTTTTCCGTCTTCCTCCACCTGATAAAGTTCCAGATCTGCAGATACCTCAGAATCTTTGATCGTCACCCTGGCAGTTCCTTTCGCATGACCGGCCGGAGGCTCTGTCGTGTTCTCCAGATCCATCTCCATGTTTACTTCCATCAGATTTAAAATATCAGACATCTGAATTGCCAGCTCCACATGGTTTGCTGAAGAGGTTACTTTCTGCATATTTTCCGAAGACTGACGAAAAATCTTCTTTGCATTCATCTTCCCGGCACATCCAGAACAAAACAGCATAACCGCAACAAGTACGATCAGTAACTGTACAGATATCATCTTTTTGCGAAATCCACTCTTGTTTTTCTCTTCTGTTATTCCATTTTCCAAGTTCTGTTTGACTCTAAAAGCCTTCCACACAATGCATTACTCCCGTCCTGCCAGATAATCAATAAACTGCTGTGCTGTTCTTCCAGACAAACCGCCATGAGACAGTTCCCATGCATTCGCCTCAAGAAGCAGCTGCTCTTCCGGCATATTGATTCCATTCTTTTTCGCAAGTACACGCACGATCTCCTGAAATGCCTTCTTATCCGGTGAACCGAAATAAATCGTAACGCCAAATCTTGCAACCAATGACAGCTTCTCCTGTACTGTATCATTTGTATGCATATCTTCATCTCTGTCCTGCTTATCACGGAATGTCTCACGGATCAGATGACGGCGATTTGATGTCGCATAGATCAACACATTCTTCGGTTTCTTCTCCAGACCACCTTCGATTACTGCCTTCAAATATTTGTATTCAATTTCAAATTCTTCAAAAGAAAGATCATCCATATAAATAATGAATTTATAATTTCTATTCTTAATCTGAGCGATTACATCATTCAGATCCTGGAACTGGTGTTTATACACCTCGATCATACGAAGTCCCTGGTCATAATACTGATTTAAAATAGCCTTGATCGAGGAAGATTTTCCTGTTCCGGCATCTCCGAACATCAGACAGTTATTTGCTTTCTTTCCTTCTACAAATGCTTTCGTGTTATCAACCAGCTTTTTCTTTGCATCTTCATAACCTACAAGATCATCAAGATGTACATGGGCAATGTTTGTAATCGGTATGATCTCCACATCAGAATTCTCCGGATGCTCCACACGAAATGCCTTGTGAAGTCCAAGTTTACCAACTCCAAATTCCTTATAAAACTGCGTCAGTGTACGCTTGAAATGATCTACGTTCTGCGTTGCGGCAAGGGCACGGCTGAGATCACAGATTCTGTCCCTGACACGACGGTTGAACACTTTACCACCACTGTTACCACTCTTATAATCCATGATGATCTTCAGGCAGTCAGCGTCCAGACTCTTTTCCAGTTCCTCGAAATCATAGTCAAACATTTCCTTAAAAATAGCAAAATCATGAAGTGCAATCTCATTCAGACTACCTTCAATCTCTCCTACGATCTCACAGGAAGTGCTGTATGCATTCTCATCACTTGCAAGAAGAAATGTCAGATAAGTATGCCACAGATTCCCTTCAAAACCGTGGCTTACTGATAATTCCAAAAGTTCATTGATACAATCAAAAAGGAGTCCTCTTAAATCTTCTTTGTTATAAAATTCACTCTCATAATTATCAATCAGGAATGTGATATCCTTTAGAATCTCTCCATATTCCATATTTTTATACAGCATCAGTTCGTTTGTACGCATTCTAAATAACCTCTTTTCCAGTAAATCCCTCTGGAGCTTTCGCTCCACCTGCTCTGTATTCTGCTTTTCTATCTATTCTAATATCTAGTAATTTCCAAGAATTCTCAAATTCGTTGCTTCTTCTCTCAGTCCACGCAATGCATTCTTCACTGCTGCATCCTCCAGACTTCCATCAAAATCTACAAAGAAACGATATTCCCATTGTTTTCCTTTCACAGGTCTTGATTCAATCTTTGTCATATTTATATTATTGTATACAAAATGTGACAGAAGATCATAAAGAGACCCACTCTGAGCCCCACTCTGATGCGGAAGTTCGAATTCAATACTGATCTTTGACGCATGCTTCAGATAAACCTTCTGATTTGTCACCACGATAAAGCGTGTACAGTTATCCGGCTCGTCATTTATATTATCTGCGAGAACTTCCAACCCATGAATCTTCGCCGCATAGGCACTACATACAGCTGCCTGTGCCTTATCTCCATCTTTTACTACTTTCTGCGCAGCGATTGCCGTATTCACTACGCTGATCTGCTGCCAGTCTGCATGGTCATTCAAAAACCCTGTCGTCTGCATAAGGGCTTCTGCTTTCGAATAAACACGTTTGATATCTGTAAGTGTTGTTCCCGGAAGTCCTGACAAAGTATGCACTACCGGAAGGATCGTCTCAGCAACAATATAATTCTCAAATTCATCCAGAAGATCATACATCTCGTTCACCGGACCTGCAGATGAATTTTCAATCGGAAGAACCGCATAATCCGCAGCACCTTCTTCAATCGCAGTCATCGCATCACGGAATGTTCTTACATGAAAGCAATTCACATCTTCTCCAAAGAACTGATGCATTGCCGCTTCTCCGTAAGCACCTTCTGTTCCCTGGAACACAACTCTGGCAGTATCCTTCTCAAGAGAATCAATCTGAATAAAAGGAAGCCTTCCAAGTGCGCCTGCTTCTACCAGCTTCTGATACTGCAGTTTTCTGCTCATAGACATCAGCTGCGTATATAATTCACGAACTCCGTTCTTATCAAAATCATTGTCAACCTTTGATGCCACATCTGCAAGTTTCTCCTGCTCCCGCTGCCGGTCATACACTTTACGTCCGGCTTTCACCTTATAATCTCCAACTTCACGGCAGACATTCATTCTCTTCTGATAAAGTTCCACCATCTGGTTATCTATCTTGTCGAGCTCTACTCTCAGTTCTTCAAGTGTTGCCATCCTAACTTCTCCTTACTAAAAAACTCCATCCATACTGCATCTCTTTTATACTGATTTGTAACACAATTAATTATAGTAAAAACACTGCATGAACAGTACCAAGTATAATACATTTTTTCCACAAAATCTATCCTTTGAAAAAAGTTTATTTTCCTGTTGAAAATCTTCTCGTTTTAGTATATCATGGTATGGAATACGAGAACAATCGGTTTTTATCTGATTCAAGCGTCTCGAATAAAACATTGGGAGGTATACAAATGAACGTTTCTGATTGTATCAAGATGCGCAGAAGCATAAGAAAATATAAACCTGATCATATTGATCATTCTATTATTGATTCTATTATTTCTATTGCTTCCTATTCTCCGTCTTGGAAAAACACACAGATCACTCGTTATATTGCAATTGAAGACCCCTCTATTCTCAAAAAGATCGCTGATGATTATACCCCTGTTTACAATTCTAATATTATCCGTCAAATTCCTATGCTGGTTGCTGTTACTTTTATCAAAAGCAGATCCGGTTTTGAACGTGACGGATCCTACAGCACAAAAAAGGGGGACAGATGGCAGATGTTTGACGTTGGTGTTGCCTGCCAGTCTTTCTGTCTTGCTGCAAAAGAACAGGGACTTGGTACTGTGATCATGGGCATCTTTGATGAAGAAAAAATTACAGAACTTTTAGAGATTCCGCCAGAGAGGGAACTGGCAGCTCTGATTGCAGTCGGCTGGCCGGATGATGATCCGCAAGCACCTAAGAGAAAAGCCGTTACTGATCTACTAGAATATAAATAATGTGATTCAATCACACAAGGAGGTTACTTATGAGACATTTAATGAGCCCACTGGACTTCTCAGTGGAAGAACTGGACGAACTGTTGAAACTTGCGCAGGATATTGAGGCACATCCTGACAAATACGCACATGCCTGCGACGGAAAGAAACTTGCGACTTTATTCTATGAGCCAAGTACTCGTACACGTTTAAGCCATGAAGCCGCAATGCTGAACCTTGGAGGAAGCGTTATGGGATTCTCTTCCGCAAGCTCCAGTTCTGCTTCAAAAGGAGAAAGTGTATCTGATACAATCCGTACAATCTCCTGCTACGCAGATATCTGTGCAATGAGACACCCAAAAGAAGGTGCTCCGATGGTTGCCTGCCAGCATTCTAAAATTCCGGTGATCAACGCAGGAGACGGTGGACACCAGCACCCGACACAGACACTGACAGACCTTCTCACAATCCTTAACGTAAAAGGAAGACTTGACAACATGACAATCGGTCTGTGTGGTGACTTAAAATTCGGTCGTACTGTTCACTCACTGATTCATGCTCTGATTCGTTACCCGAA
>OLGY01001573.1_pt1 | contig 11325 bp, 8 predicted proteins | sample 1605951 | NCBI WGS metagenome assembly OLGY01 (sample SAMN03283280) | human gut metagenome | biome: human-associated habitat; material: feces | host: Homo sapiens | place: Peru | collected 2012
CCGATGCTGACAAGGAAAACAAGGAGGACTAAGCTGTGGCAATTCAAGCGTTACTTGTAATTCTGGCAGTGCTGCTGGTGCTGCTGTTCCTCGGTGTGCCAATCTCGTACGCCATTGCAGTCTCTTCTCTGACTGCCATCCTTTCGTCCATCGACCTGAACGTTGCTGTGCTGACGGCTGCCCAGCGCACCTTTGTGGGCATGAGCAAGTTCAGCCTGACCGCTATCCCGTTCTTCATTCTGGCCGGCAACATCATGAATCAGGGCGGCATCGCCAAGCGTCTGGTGGACTTCGTCATGGCCATTCTGGGCAAGCTGCCCGGCGCACTGCTGGTGACCAATATCGGCACCAACGCTCTGTTCGGCGCGATCTCCGGTTCTGCTTCCGCTGCTGCCGCCGCCGTCGGCTCCATGATCCGCGACGGTGCCGAGGAGCAGGGCTACGACCCCGCTGTGACCGCTGCCACCAATGCCGCTTCCTCCTGCTCTGGTTTGCTGATCCCGCCGTCCAACGCCCTCATTACCTATTCTCTGGCATCCGGCGGCACCTCTGTGGCTGCTCTGTTCATGGCTGGCTACATCCCCGGCATCATCTGGGCACTGTGCTGCTGCGTGGTGGGCGTGCTGCTGGCCATCAAGCTGGGCTATAAGGGCACTCCCGGCAAGTTCGACTGGAAAAATCTCGGCGTATGCACCCTGCGTGCCCTGCCTTCGCTGTCCCTGATCATCGTGGTCATCGGCGGCATCATCGGCGGTGTGTTCTCCGCCACCGAGGGCTCTGCCATCGCGGTTGTCTATGCGTTGGTGCTGGCTTTCTGCTACCGCTCCATCAACCTGAAGAGCCTGTGGAAGATCATTGTGGACTCTGCCAAGATGTCCGGCATGGTGGTGTTCCTCGTGGGTGTTTCCAACATTCTGGGCTGGGTCATGGCCTTCCTGCAGATCCCGGATGCCGTTGCAGCCGCTCTGCTGAGCCTGACCAATAACAAGTACGTCATTCTGCTCATCATGAACGTGATCCTGCTGATCTCCGGCACCTTCATGGACGTGACCCCGGCTATCCTCATCTTCACCCCGCTGTTCCTGCCCATCTGCCAGAGCTTTGGCATGAGCACGATACAGTTCGGTCTGATCCTCGTGTATAACCTGTGCATCGGCAACATCACCCCGCCCGTGGGCAATGCACTGTTCGTGGGCATCAAGGTGGGCCGCACCTCACTTTCCAAGGTCATGCCGTACATGCTCATGTACTATGTGGCCATCATCGGCGGTCTGCTGCTGGTCACCTTTATTCCGGCAGTGTCGATTGCACTGCCTCAGGCAATGGGCCTGATGTAACGAAGCCATCTCCTTCTTCTCCTGAAAAGGCGGTACCTGCTTTGCAGCGGGCACCGCCTTTTTCTGTTGCACAACCCTGTGCCGTTGCGGTATACTATCAGCAAAAGGGGAGTGAGACAAGATGCGCAGACGGACTTTTCTGGCCGGGATGGGCCTTGCGGCGCTGCAGCTGGCGGGCTGCGCCGCCCAGCCGCAGACCGTGCCGGATTATGTGCTGACCTATGCCGATAACCAGCCCGCCGGGTACCCCACCACCCAGGGCGCGCAGTATTTTGCAGACCTTGTGCAGCAGCGCACCGGGGGCAAAGTGGTCATTCAGGTCAAGGCGAACGGCGAGTACGGCGCAGAGCAGCAGGTGTGGGAGCAGCTTGCCATTGGCGGGGTGGATTTTGCGCGTGTGTCGCTGTCGGTGGCCGCCGACGATCTGCCCCGGCTCAATGTGCTGCTGCTGCCGTACCTTTACCGGGATGCCGACCATATGTGGCGGGTGCTGGACGGCGGCATTGGCGAAGAGTTCCTGCAGGATTTTTCTGCCCAGAACATGGTGGGCCTGAGCTGGTACGATGCCGGTGCCAGATCTTTTTACGCCCGTCAGCCGGTGCGTGCCCTGAGTGATCTGGAAGGCAAGACCATCCGCGTACAGGACTCCGGCATTGTGATCGATATGATCCGCCTGCTGGGTGCCGTACCGGAAACTTCTGCCTACAGTGATGTGTATTCCGCTTTTGAAACAGGACAGATCGATGCCGCTGAGAACAACTGGCCTGCCTACTACTCCATGGAGCACTACAAGGTGGCGCGGTACTATATGGCCGATGAGCACAGCCGCGTGCCGGAGGTGCAGCTGGCTTCCGGCCGCACATGGGATGCCCTGCCGGAGAAATATCAGCAGGTGCTGCGGGAGTGTGCCCGCGCTTCGGCCCAGTATGAGCGCCAGCTCTGGGCGCAGGAAGAAAAAACGGCCCGCGAAGCCGCCCTTGCTGCCGGGTGCCGGGAACTTCCGCTGCCCGAAGAAGAGATGGAGAAGTTCCGCCAGCTGGTGCAGCCGCTGTACGAGAAATACTGTGCGGACTATCTGCCGCTGGTGGAAGAGATACAGGAAGAATGAACGGCGAGGTGCCCGCTGTTTCTTAAGCTTTCCTAAGAAATCTTTCGTAGAAACTAAAACCTTCTGCTGGTATACTAAAATCGAATAACGGTACAAGGGGGAAGTGTGAATATGGCAGAACAGACGATCCTGATCGTGGAGGATGACCCGGATATCCGGGACGGTGTGCGCATCCTGCTGGCAGGCGAGGGCTACCACATTCTGGAAGCAGAAAACGGTCTGCGGGCATTGGAGCTGTTCAACCCGGAGGTGGATCTTGTCATTCTGGATATCATGATGCCGGGCATGAGCGGTCTGCGCGTGTGCGAAGAGCTGCGCAAGACCTCGGCAGTGCCCATTTTGTTCCTTACTGCAAAATCGCAGGAGTCGGACAAGCTGCTGGGCCTGACGGCGGGCGGCGACGACTATCTGGCAAAACCCTTCTCCTTTGCGGAGCTCAGTGCCCGGGTCAAGGCACTGCTGCGCCGATACTGTGTCTATCTGGGCAAGGAGCAGGCACCGCAAAAACCGCGCAACACCACGCTGGAAGCGCACGGCGTGCGGCTTGCACTGGACTGCAACCGGGTGTGGGTGGATGAGCGGGAGGTGGACCTGACCGAGACCGAATACAAGATCCTGCGGCTGCTGATGCAGAACCCGCAGCGCATCTTTTCCATTCAGGTCATTTATGAGACCGTGTGGAACGAGCCGTACTATTATGTTTCCAACGGCACAGTGATGGTGCATATCCGCAACCTGCGCATGAAGGTGGAGGACGACCCGCAGAAGCCCACCCGCATCTGCACCGTGTGGGGCAAGGGCTATCGCTTTGCTTCTGGAGAGGAAGGCCGCTTATGAAAGAACATCACGGCCTTGCAAAGCAGTTCATCCGCATCATTGCACTGGCGGCGCTGGAAAGCGTGCTGCTGCTGACGGTATCGCAGGTGGTGCTTGCCAAGGGGCTGCGCTTCTGGTTCAGCCGCACGGAGGTGCAGCAGCACGCCACCCAGAAACAGGTTCAGGAACTGCAGAGCTATGTGACCGAACATCACCTTGCCAGCACCGATGTAAAGGAACTGACGGACTGGAGCCATAAGCGGCGGTATACCCTGCTGGAACTCTACCGGGGCCAGACGATGATCTACTCTTCGTTTGCACCCAAAGACGGGATGATCTCGTTTCTGCCGCAGAACGGCACATCGGATCAGAACCCGGGCGTTCTGGTGGATAAGACCGGCATTTACGATTGGCTGCCCTGCTACACGCTCACCTTTGCAGACGGTGAGGTGAGCGCGATGCTCTATTACAACGGCTTCAATACCTATTACGGCACCGGGTGCGAAATTTTGCTTTCCCTGTGCATTTTATGGTGGTTCCCGAGCCTCTTCCTGCTGCACTGCCGCAGGATCGTGCGCTACGTCGTGCAGCTCAGCGAGGAGATTCAAGCCATGGAGGGCGGCGATCTCGACCACCCCATTACCATCCGCGGCAGCGATGAGATCACCACGCTGGCGTCCTGTCTGGACTCCATGCGGGTGACATTGCGCCAGCAGCAGGAGGAGGAAGCACAGGCCGCTGCCAAGGTAAAGAACCTCATCACCGAGATGTCGCACGATCTGCGCACGCCGCTGACCACCCTGCTGCTGTATACGGAGATCTTGCGGTATCATAAGTATGAGACACCGGAGCAGGAAGCAGACTACCTGACCAAGATCGATACCAAGGCCCGGCAGATCAAGCAGCTTTCGGATAACCTGTTTGAATATGCCCTTGTCACGCGGGATACGGTGGCCGTGCTGGACCCGCCGGCACATTTTTCCGCTGTGTTTGAGGAGCCGCTCACGGAAATGGTGGAAACGCTGCAGCAGCGCGGGTTTGCCTGCGCACTGGAACTGGGCGAGGAGGACGTGCTGCTTGTGGTCAGTGGGCAGTACGTGCGCCGCATTCTGGATAACATCACCTCGAATCTGGTCAAGTATGCCGACCCCTGCAGTGATATCCTTGTGCGCTTTGTGCAGGAAGAGGGCAGGGCGGGCCTGTGCTTTGAGAACCGCGTCCTGCCGGTGCCCGCCTCCTCGGAGAGCACCAAGGTGGGCCTGCCCAGCATTGAAACGATGATGGAAAAGATGCAGGGCATCTGCCGTATTGAACAGCCGGAAGGCATTTTCCGCATGACACTGCTGTTCCAAACAGCAAAAGAGTAAACTTAGAACTGCTGCATGAGAGTGCGGCAGTTTTTTTTTCATCTTAACCACTCTTAAGAAATTCCTGCCCCTTTTCCTAAGAATCATCCTGTATACTTCCAGATATTGGCGGAGAAGATCCCGCCGCATGCAATACAGGAGGGGCGATACGATGCTGCGAAAGAAAAACAGCGAACCGGCACAGCTGCCGGATGCCCAGCAGGAACTGCTGGACTTTGAGAACCCGGCGGCGCAGCCGGGCAAAAAAGACCCGAAACAGTTTTTGAAGCGCAACTGGAAAAAGATCACTGCGGTGGTCTGCGTGGCGGCGGTGGCCGCTGCGGTGCTGCTGCCCAAAAACAGCAAAAAGGCTGTGCAGGCCAGCACCCAGTACGTGGAGACCGCACTGGAACGGCGGGACATCACCAACACCTTCAGCGGTTCCGGAACCATCTCCGCAGCCAACACCTATACGGTCAAGTCGCTGGTAAAGGGCACTGTGCTCACCGCAGATTTTGAGGTGGGCGATACCATTGAGAAGGGTACCGTGCTGTACACCATCGACAGCTCAGACGTTGCCACCAGCGTGGAAAAGGCTCAGCTTGCGCTGGAGCAGGCGCAGCGCAGCTACGATGATGCCGCCGATGCCCAGTACATCCGCAGTGTCATTGGCGGCACAGTGGCTTCCATCAAGGTCAAGGCCGGTGACTATGTGACCGCCGGGCAGGAGATCGCCACCGTGCGGGACGATTCCAGCCTGCTGCTCACGCTGGAATTCCCGGCAGCGGATGCTTCCGGTTTTGCCGTGGGTCAGGCTGCAGATGTCATTCTCAATGGAACCTTTGAGACCCTTTCCGGCACGGTGCAGTCCGTTGCCGGCACCGACACCATCAGCAGCGGCAATCTGCTGGTGCGCACTGTGACCATTGCCGTGAAGAATAACGGCAGTCTGACCACCGCACAGGCCGCATCTGCCGCCATCAACGGTGTCAGCGCGCTGGCCTCGGCCCGGTTCGATTATCAGCACCAGCAGACCGTGACCGCTACCGCCAGCGGCACTGTGGCTGCTGTTTGTGTCAAAGAGGGAACTGCCATTGCGGCCAACACTGCCATCGTGCAGCTTTCCGGCACCGAGCTGAGCAAGCAGGTACAGTCCGCTGCCGACAGCCTGCTCAACGCGCAGCTGTCCATGAGCGATACCGAAAAGCAGATGGAGAACTACACCATCACCTCGCCCATCAGCGGCACCGTGATCCAGAAGAACATCAAGGCCGGAGACACCGTGGGCACCGATACTACCGCCAGCGAAACGCTGTGCACCATCTATGACCTGAGCTATCTGGAAATGACCCTGAATGTGGATGAACTGGAGATCCTCTCCATCAAGGAGGGTCAGACCGCCACCATTACGGCAGATGCTATCTCGGACCGCACCTTTACCGGCGTGGTCACCAGCGTTTCCGCCGCAGGCACCACCACCGGCGGCACTACGACCTACCCGGTGACCATCCGCATCGATGACACCGGCGACCTGCTGCCCGGCATGAATGCCACGGCCGAGATCGAGGTGAGCAGTGCCGAGAACGCCCTCACCATTCCCAATGGCGCGGTGGTGCGCGGCAATTATGTGCTTGTCACCAAGGACTCGCCCAGTGCCGTCAACGCCGTGCAGGATATGACTGCGCCGGACGGCTATGTGTACGTAAAGATCACCACCGGCACCAGCGACAACGATTACATTGAAGTGACCGGCGGCCTGCAGGAGGGCGACACCATCGCCTACGATGCCGATGCTGCTGAAAAGCAGAACGCCAGCGACAGCATGGAATTCATGGTGGGCCCGGGCGGCGGCAGCGGCGGGCACGGCGGAGGGAACGGAGGCCCCGGCGGCGGAGGCCCGGGAGGTGGCTTCTGATGAGTGCCCTCATTGAATTTGATCATGTGTGCAAGTATTACCAGATGGGCGATACCCTTGTAAAGGCAGCGGATCACATCTCCATGCAGATCAACAAGGGCGAGTTCGTGGCCATCGTGGGCCAGTCCGGTTCGGGCAAGTCTACCTGCATGAACATCATCGGCTGTCTGGATGTGCCTACGGCGGGTACCTATAAACTCAATGGCCGTGACGTGGGCAGAATGAGCCGCGATGAACTGGCCGAGATCCGCAACGAGCTGCTGGGCTTCATCTTTCAGCAGTACAACCTGCTGCCCAAGCTCAGCCTGATCGAAAACGTGGAGGTTCCGCTGGTGTATGCCGGAGTGCCGCGCGGGGAGCGCCGCCGCCGTGCCGCCGCCGCACTGGAGCGGGTGGGCCTTGGCGATAAGCTCCGGAACAAGCCCAACCAGCTTTCCGGCGGTCAGCAGCAGCGTGTTTCCATCGCGCGGGCACTGGCAGGGCGTCCGGTAGTCATTCTGGCCGACGAGCCCACCGGCGCACTGGACAGCCACACCGGCCGCGAGGTGCTGGGCATGCTGCAGGATCTGCACCGGCAGGGCAACACCGTGGTGCTCATCACCCACGATAACTCCATTGCCGTGCAGGCCCAGCGCATCATCCGGCTGGAGGACGGCCATGTGGTGTACGACGGCGATGCCCACGCACCCGAAGCCGTGGTGCAGTCCAATTATGCACCCAGGGCAGAACAGGAGGGCAGCGTATCATGATCTACGAGACCTTCCGTGAAGCCATCCAGAACATCTGGAGCAACAAGTTCCGCACCTTCCTCACCATGCTGGGCATCATCATCGGCGTGACAGCGGTCATCGTTATCGTGGGCCTTGGCAACGGCATGACCCAGAGCATCCAGTCCAGCTTTGCAGACCTTGGCACCAACATCATCAGCGTGCAGGTCATGGGTTACGGCTCCCGCTCGGTGAAGGTGGAGGATTTTTACAGCATCATCGATGCCCACCCGGAGCTGTTCGATGAAGTATCGCCTACGGCCAGCATCAACGGCACCGTCAAGGTGGGCACCACCAGCTACAGCAACACCAGCGTCAAGGGCGTGAGCGAGAGCTATCTTGGAATGAGCGGCTACACCGTAAGCGTCGGGCGCGGGATTAACTATGTGGATCTGGCCGACAACAAGAAGATCTGCGTAGTGGGCGACTATATCAGCCGTGTGGCCTATGGCGGCAATGCCGTGGGCCAGACCGTCAAGATCGGAGCGGAGAAATATACCATTGTGGGCGTACTGGAAGCAAAGATCACCGATCTTTCGGATCAGGAGGGCAGCAGTGATGATATCGTTTTGCTGCCCTACACCACGGCGCTGCGTGTTTCCAAAACCAGCACCGCCAGCTCCTACGCTGTCACCGTGACCAGCGAGGACAACATTTCCGAAGCGAAGACCGTGCTGGAAGACGGCCTGCAGGAGCTGCTCAATTCCGATGAGGGCTACATGGTCACCAGCATGAGCGAAATGCTGGATATGATGACCTCCATGGTGAACATGGTCGTCACCATCCTCACCGCCATTGCGGCCATTTCGCTGCTGGTGGGCGGCATCGGCATCATGAATATCATGATGGTGTCCGTCACCGAGCGCACCCGCGAGATCGGCATCCGCAAAGCGCTGGGTGCCAAGGAGCGGATCATTCTGGGCCTGTTCGTCACCGAAGCTGCCACCACCTCGGCGCTGGGCGGCATACTGGGCATCGGTCTTGGCTATCTGCTCTCGGCACTGGCAAACAAGATCCTGCCGCTGGTCATGTCCGATATGGAAATGACCGTGGCACCGTCTCTCGGCTCGGTGGCCGTGGCCTTTGGCATCTCGGTGGGCATCGGCGTGCTGTTCGGCTACCTACCCGCAAAGCGCGCGGCACGGCTCAACCCCATCGAAGCGCTGCGTTACGATTAAGGAGGTAACTATGAAAAAACGATTCCTCGTACTGCTGCTGGCGGTGTGCATCGGCGTGTCCATGTTGGTGCTGCCGGTTTCGGCAGCGGGCTCCAACACGGCGGTGCAGACGGCGGTAACGCTGGGTGCCATGACCACGGAACAGGCCACGCAGCTCAGCGCACCGCTTACCCGCGGTCAGCTGGCCAAGCTGCTGGTGGGCTTTTCGGCCTACCGGGATAACGCCAACACACAGGGCAGCGTCGGCACCCTGTATACCGATGTGAACGGCAGCAGCGCTTATGCGCCTTATATCCGCATTGCGGTGCAGCAGGGCTGGATGAGCGGCTATACCGATGGCTCCTTCCGCCCGGATCAGACCGTGACGCTGGAAGAAGCCTGCACCGCCGCGCTGACCCTGCTGGGCTATGATGTGACGACCCTGACCGGCGGCTTTCCCGCAGCACAGCTGAACAAGGCAAACGCCATCGGACTGCGTGCAAATCTGAGCTGTGCCCAGGGTCAGGCCATGACCATGGAAGACGGAGCCGTCCTGCTGTACAACGCCCTGACCGCAAATACGGCCAGCGGCAGTGTGTACGGTACCACCCTTGGCTTTACGGTGACGAATGGTCAGGTGGATGTTTCTTCCATCCTGATCAGCAATCTGGAAGGTCCCTTTGTGGCATCGGAAGGCGAAAGCCTGCCCTTTGAGCCGGAGGCCATTTACCGCAACAACAGCGTGAGCACCAACGCCCAGCTGTCCGCTTATGATGTGTACTATTATAATGCCAGCGCAAAGACCGTGTGGGTCTACACCCGCAAGGCAGCAGGCCGCATCACAGCAGTGTCGCCCAGCGCCAGTGCGCCCACGGCTGTTACCGTGGCTGGCACCAGCTACACCATTGCAAGCTCCACGGCAGCAGCCCAGCTGTCCAGCCTGAACGGCGGCGGCGTGGGTCAGGTAGTCACCCTGCTGCTGGGCATGAACAACGAAGCCGTTGCCGTGCTGACCGGTGATGCCGCAGACGAAGTGTTCTACGGCGTAGTGCAGACGGCCGCCCGCAGCCTTGTGGAAGAAAACGGCGCGGACGTGCAGCAGAAGGTGGAAGTGAAGTGCACCGACGGCATCACCCGCACAGTGAGCGTGGCCAAGGACCTGAACTACCCGGCCGGCTGGATGGTGAAGATCACCGTGAACGCCGACGGCGAGCAGGTGGATACCATTGGCAAAAAGGGCACTTCCGGTACGATCAATGCAGACGGTACCGCTCTGGGCGAAACGCCCCTTGCGGACGGCGTGGAAATTCTGGATACGACTTCGGAGGGTGTGGCTGGGACGGTAAGTCCCAGCCGCCTATCGGGGGTAACACTTTCGGATGCCGATGTGCGCTACTATACCACCAATGAGAACGGTCGGATCGACCGCCTGATCCTGAACGATGTCACGGGTGATCTGTGGACTTACGGCGTGCTGGACGATGTGAAAAACCTCATCAACAATGTCACCTCCTCCAGCACCACATCCACCGGTACGACGACCGGTACCACCACCAGCACCTCTTCCAGCACGGATGCAGCTTCCATCGCAGGCGATGTGGCCGAGATCGTGCTGCCCAGCACCGGCGACCTTTTGTGGGGCCTTGTGGACGGCAGCATTGGCAGCAGCCTGTGGGAAAGCGTGACCAGCAGCACCGACAAGCTGGCAAGCTACCTGCTCAAGCTGGGCGCGGCCAATACCAGCGGCGGCCTGAGCACCATCCTGAACTATCTGGGCAGCGGTGCAGACTACGTGTGCTATGTGAACGGCAAGCAGGTCACCTACCAGACCAGCACCAAGTACCCGGTGCTGGCGGGCGGTATTGCTGTGGGCACCAGCACCTCCGGCAAGGTCAAGTCCATGCGGCAGCTGATGCCTGCCGTGATCGACAAGGTGGGCGCAGCCTCGGTGATGAGCGGCGGCAAGAAGTACGAGACCGCCGACGAGATGCAGGTGTATCTGTGGTATAAGGGTACCTACTATCCCACTACCCTTTCGCAGGTGAACAGCGAGGACTACACCCTCATTGGCTGGTTTGATAACGACGGCCGCGCAGCAGGCAGCAAGATCCGTGTGCTGATCGCAGTAAAGAAGAACTGAACCACAAAAGGCTTCCCCGCGGGGAGGCCTTTTTGCTGTCCGCACGACGCATACGGTCAGGCTGAAAAATGAATAAAATTTATGCTCGGAATGACATGATTTTAGGTTGATTAAGCAAAGAATCGAAAGAAGCTCCATAATCATATTGACATACTGGGTAATAGGGTGTAAACTACGGACATTGGGTCGAACAAATCCAAAAAACAAAATCTGGCAGGGAGGAAACGGCTATGATGTGTTGTTGTGCAATGTGTTGTTGTATGGCAGACGCTTCCCGGAACAGCCGCCCTGCAGTAGGGTATGCAGCATAAGCATACCTGCAGTTCTGCGCCAACGTGCAGAGAAACATGCAGCTGACCGCCTGGGAGCTTACTTGAAGAGGGAGCTTCCGGGCGTTTTGTTTTGGCCCGCAAATCAGGATATAAGGAGGGGTCGGCAATGGACTGGAATGCGATCCAGCAGTATTTGCCGCTATATCAGAAAGCCGCCGTACTTACCGTGCGGCTGGGCGTTGCAGGTATCATTTTTGCCATCATCATTGGCCTTGCCTGCGCAGTGATCCAGTATGACAAGGTGCCCGTTCTGCGGCAGATCGTGGGTGTTTACATCCAGCTGTCCCGCAACACACCGCTGCTGGTGCAGCTGTTCTTCATTTATTATGGCCTGCCCAAGGTGGGCATCCGCACCAATGCCGAGATCTGCGGCATTGCCGGTCTGGCGTTTCTGGGCGGCAGCTACA
>OLGY01001575.1_pt1 | contig 11306 bp, 8 predicted proteins | sample 1605951 | NCBI WGS metagenome assembly OLGY01 (sample SAMN03283280) | human gut metagenome | biome: human-associated habitat; material: feces | host: Homo sapiens | place: Peru | collected 2012
TGGCAGGACCTTTCATTACTATGGTTACCCTGTTCGGAGCTCTGACGATCGGTCAGCTGTCTTCTAAACATAAAGGGTTCATGGGAATCCTGGCCTATGCGGGAGTGACGATCCTGTCTTCCATCATCGGCAGTACCGTACAGAGTGCTTTCATGTTTGGTACAAATGTCATGAGCAGTCAGAGTGGAATCTCGATGAGTGCCAATTCGGTCTATGATATTAATGTGATCACCAGTCTGCTCATTGCGGCGATCATGTACGGAGTATCTTATTACATCATGAATAAAAAATTAAACCTGGACTAACAGGTATGGCACCTTGCCCTTACGTACGAAATTTGGTATAATAAATCCAAATTGACAACAGGGAACGGGTGAAGGTACATGCAGGAGATAATTGATAGAATTTTAGGAGGAAACTTCGATTATGAGAATGGTTCTTTGGAATTCTCCTGCTCTAAAATAGAGATTTCCCTGTCTCAGGGAACAGTGTACGAAGGCTCTTTTCACATCCTTTCTGCATCGGAAGGCTATGTAAAAGGATCTGTAATATCGGACCATCTGCTGATGGAATGTATCACAGACCAGTTTACCGGCTCTGATGCAGAAATTTTTTATTGCTTCCATGGAGAGAATCTGGAGGAAGGGGATGTGGTAAAGGGCTCTTTTTCTGTAGTCAGCAACAGGGGAGAATACAATCTGCCTTTCGTGGTGACCGTGGAGCATGGCGTATTGAATTCTTCCATCGGTACCATAAGGAATCTGTTTCATTTTGCTAATCTGGCGAAAAGTAACTGGGCGGAAGCGGTACGGTTATTCTATGATCCGGATTTCCGGCGTCTGTTCCAGGGGAATGAGGAACATTTTTATGGCTGCTATCGTATGCTGTCCGCCTATGAGGGCAATGAGCAGAATGTGGAGGAATTTCTGATCTGTATCAATAAAAAGCAGCAGATAGAGTTCCTGATAGAGGAAAAAGAACTGGTGAAAAAGCTTTCCAGAGCGGAAGGTAATTACGGGGTGACGGAGAACAGCCTGAATATTGTCAGAAACGGCTGGGGATACACCGATTTACAGATTGAATGTGAGGGAGAATTTGTCTTCACGGAAAAAGAAACATTAAGTGATGACGATTTTCTGGGAAACCGGTGCAGACTTCCGGTCTATATCGACAGCAGTATGTGCAGACCCGGTAAAAATTTCGGCAGGATCTATATATACAATGCTTATACGTTGTTGGAGATCCCGGTGACGGTACAGCTGGGGGATATGACGGCGGTGCGGCATGCGGACCACAGTCATATGCAGTGCAGAGCACAGATCATGAAATATTATGAGGATTTCAGATTACGTAAGATCGGAACAGGTACCTGGCTGGCAGAGACCGGCAAATTGGTGGAACGTATGGTGACTATGGATGAACGGGATGCATCGGCCAGACTGTTTCAGGCACAACTTCTGATCACCGAAGAGAGATACAATGAAGCCGGCTGGATCCTGGATCATGCAGCGGATATGCTGGAGGAACAGAAAGCTGCCGGCGGAGATCTGTGGGCATATTATCTGTATCTGACGACACTGATCCACAGAGATCCCCAGTATACCAGGCAGATGGCGGAACAGGTGGAGCAGATCTATCGCTATGACAGGACCAGATGGCGGGTGGCGTGGCTGCTTTTGTATCTGTCGGAAGAGTATAACCGGTCTGCTTCCGGAAAATGGCTGTTCCTGGAGAAGCAATATCAGTATGGATGTACCAGTCCGGTCATCTATCTGGAGGCACTGGCACTTCTGAACAGCAATCCTGCATTGTTGCGGAAGCTGAACGGATTTGAACTGCAGGTGTTGCATTTTGGTGCCAGACAGGAGGCGATCAGTGACAGCCTGTTAGAGCAGCTTCTGTATCTGTCCGGCAGAGTACGGGAATATTCGCCGCTTTTGTGCAGAATTCTGAAAAAAGTATATGGGAAAAAAGAAGATGTACGTATCCTGCAGGAAATCTGCAGCCTGTTGATCAAAGGAGGCAAGACCGGTACAGATGCTTTTGACTGGTATGAGAAGGGTGTGGAAAGCCATCTGCGGATCACCAATCTGTATGAATATTACATGGCCTCGACAGATATGGATTCTGTAACGGAACTGCCGAATGTAATATTGATGTATTTCTCGTTCCAGAACAATCTGGATTACGAACACAGTGCCTTTTTATATGCGTATCTGTTGAAACACAGGTCGGAATACGAGGAATTGTATGAACATTACGAACCGCGTATCGAACGGTTTGTCATCGATCAGATTCAGAAACAGCACATTAACAGACATCTGGCGGTGCTGTATCAGGGATTCCTGACGCCCGCGATTGTGACGGAGACAATGGCCAAGCCACTTTCCCGTCTTTTGTTTGCACATCTGGTACGGGTGGAAGATAACAGAATACGCAAGGTGATCGTCGGTCAGCCGGGCAACCTGAAAATGACGGAGACTTTACTGCAGAACGGTATCGCATGGGTAGCAATCTACGGAAATGATTATACCATTGCATTTGAGGATGCCTATGGGAACAGATTCCTGAAAAATGTGGAATACACGCTGGAGAAGCTTTTGGTGCCCGGAAAATATCTGCGGCTGTTGGAACATTATGTGCCGGATACGGTGGAACTGGATCTGTATTTTACAGAAAATGACAGAGGAGAAGAAGCTATGTCTTCCGCAAAGTTAATGCGTATGGCAAGACTTGCGGCATCCGATGCCGTGGAGCCGAAGCTGCGGCATAAAATAGCGGTAGAGCTGGCGCAGGCTTATTTTGATGCCGATGATGTGCAGGCATTGGACGAATATCTGCAGGAGTTTGATGGAGAACAGCTGACGGTGGAACAGAGGGAGACCGTACTGCGTTTCCTGATACTTCGGGGGAATTATGAGAAGGCATATCAGTGGATCGAACGGTATACACCGTATTTTGCGGAAGCCAAAATATTGCTGCGCCTGACGGATGCACTGATCTCACAGTCCGTACATGACGGAGAACCTGCCTTATATGCGGCGGCATTGTCTGTTTTTCGCAGAGGAAAATACAACGGAAATGTTTTGGAGTATCTGTCTCATTATGTACAGGGAACGACGAAAGAGCTGCGTGATATCTGGAAAGCAGCCAGATCTTTTGAAGTGGACTGCTATGAACTCAGTGAGAAAATTCTGGTGCAGATGTTGTTTTCCGGTGCATTTGTGGGAGAACGGATGGATATTTTCCGCTATTACGTATCCCAGGGAGCCGGACAGGAGATCGAAGAGGCGGTTCTGATCCAGAGCTCTTATGATTACTTCTGCAGAGAAAAACTGACGGAGGAATACATTTTTCATGAAATCCGTAATTGCTATCTGCGGGGGGAAGAGACACAGAGAATCTGTAAACTGGCATATCTGAAATTCTATGCGGAGAACAGAGACAGGCTGGAGAGAGAAGATGAGCTGCTGATCCGGGACTTCCTTCAGGAAATGATGAAGGAGCATATTCATCTGAACTTTTTCCGGGAATATAAGGACTTCCTTCCCGAGCTGCAGGAACTAAAGGACAAGACCATTGTGGAGTATCATACCAGAGGTGGTGTCCGGGCAAGAATTCATTATGTGATGCTGCATGAGAACGGACAGGCGGAGGATTATCTGTCGGAATACATGCAGGAAGTATACAGTGGAGTATTTTTCAAAGAGTTTGTGCTCTTTTTTGGTGAGAATATTCAGTATTATATTATGGAAGAATCCGCAAACGGAGAACAACTGACGGAGAGCGGAAGCTTACAGAAGAGTGATATCATGAATGATAATCCCGACAGTAAATACGAGATTGTCAATGATATGATGATCAGTATGACGCTGCAGGATGATGATACACTGGATCATCTCCTGGAGGAATATTACCGCAGAGAATATCTGGATCACAGACTGTTCACTCTGCAGTAAGATCAGACAGACCACAGAGAGGAGGCGGAAGGAAGATGCGACTGCCGGGAAGCGAAAAAGTAATCGTCGGATATGATCTTGGCAACAAATATGCGCAGATCAGCTGCTATGTTACGGGTAGTGAGGAAGAGATCAGAACATTGTCTTCCGTAGCGGGATCTTCGGTCTATACCATTCCGCTGGCACTCAGCAAGAGACAGGGAGTCAACCAGTGGTTTTACGGAAGCGAAGCAATACGATATGCCGGGGAGGAAGAAGGAATTCTGGTGGAGAACCTTCTGAAGCTGGCCAGGGACGGAGAACCGGTGCAGATCGACGGTACACCGATTGATCCGGTGGCGTTGCTGACACTTTTCCTGAAACGAAGCCTGGGTCTTTTATCTCAGGTGACAAATACGGAACGTATCGGTGCCCTGATGATCACCTGCGAAGAATTGGATCATCGGATGTTGGAAGTGCTGACAGCAGCCACAGAGGGACTTCACCTGAAGACGGATCAGATCTGCTTCCAAAGTCATGTGGAGAGCTTTTATTACTATAATCTGTACCAGCCGGAGGAACTGTGGCGGCATAAGACGATATTATGCGAATATGAAGATGCTTCCATACGTACCTATTGCATGGAATGCAACCGGCATACCACACCTGTAGTGGCCTACATGGAGGAGAGGGAATTTCCTTTCCCGGTACCGGAATCCGATGAGAAAATGCAGGAGATCGCGAAAAAACTGTGTGAAAATCAGATGATATCTTCGGTATATCTGATCGGTGAAGCTTTTTCCCGGGACTGGATGAAGGAATCCCTGCGCTATCTGTGTAAGGGGAGGAGAGTTTTCCAGGGCAATAATCTGTTCAGCAAGGGTGCCTGTTATGGCATGATGGAGAGACTGACACCCGGGGAAACCGGTAAAAATCATGTATTTCTGGGAAGAGATAAACTCAAATCCAATATCGGAATGAAGGTTCTCAGACAGGGAGAGGAATCCTATCAGGCATTGCTGGATGCCGGAATCAACTGGTATGAAGCCAAAAATACCATGGAATTCTATCTGCTGGAGGGACGTGCTGTGGAGATCCTGATCACATCCCTGACCGGCAAGGGGAACCGGATCGCCAGAATCGTACCGGAAGAATTACAGGAGGGAATCATCCGGCTGCGGATCAGCGTGGAAATGCGGGATGATACACACCTCAGGGTGGAACTGGAGGATTTGGGATTTGGCACATTTCGTGCTGCAACACATCACATCTGGAAGGAAGAGATCGAACTCTGACCGGAGATGAAGATGGATGGAGATGAGAATGGAAATGAAGGCAAGTCTGTGTGTAGGTGAATATTGTGAAACAGCCTATAATATAGAAGAACTGGAGATCCGGGTCTATTGCATGGAGGAACTGTGCTATTGCCTGAAGGAAAATGCGTTTCTTCTGGATATGTCTATCATGAATGATAAACTGGTGGACTGGATCGGAGAGGAATGCAGGGTCAGAGAACTGGCAAAGCAATTGTACCCCATGGTACATAAACAGGGGTCACTGAGTGCTTTCGTGCTGACGATCCTGCAGTATGTGGGAATCTATGGGGAAGAAGAGCTGCAGGCAGTCGCACAGGTGTTGAAGCAGGGATCCGGACTCAGCAACCTGGAGAAACGTAAGAGCCAGATCGACTATATGGTGGAAAAAAGAAAATATGCCGCGGCCATTCGCGGATATGATATGCTGTTGGAGACCTGGAGTGATCTGGAGAGAGAAGGAAGAGAGCTTCCGGCCGGAAAAGTCAGGGCGGCGATCCTGCATAATAAAGGCGTGGCCCTTACCGGACTGATGCTTTATGATAAGGCGGCAGAGTATTTTCGTGAGGCATGGCAGGCGGATCCGCACAGAAGTCATCTGGATGCTTATCTTGCGGCAAAACGCATGGAGCTTTCGGAAGATGCTTATGTGGCATTTGCGGCCCGGAACCCGGAATTCTATACAGAATCTCTGGAACTGGAGAAAAGTATGGAACAATTCGGGAGAGAATGGGAACAGCAGCCGGAATTCCGGCAGTTGAAACTGCGAAGAGAATGGCGCACGAATGACAGACAGAAATACGATGCGGAAAATGAGAGACTCATCACAGCACTGAAAAACAGTTATCGGACGAGTGTCAGCATATAACAGGACCGGAACGGACAGGAGAAAACTATGGCGTGGTGGAACCGCTTTTTTAAGAAAAAAACAGAGCCGGTGGAAGAGGATGACTGGGAACAGCTGGTCTATACACGTAACGGCGTAAATTTTGAAGAGGAAGATCAGCGGAAACGTTATATTGTGAACTGCCTCGAGCAGATCGCGGAAGCTTCCCGGGAGATCGATCTGCTCACCGGAGAATATACACTGGTAACATCGTACCTGACGGATATGGAAGAGATTGAGGCATTACCTGCACAGCAGAGAGGGGAGATCAACCGTACCGCAGGTAAAATATCTGCGCTGGAACAGGAACGCAGCAAATATCGTGAGAAGAAAAACCGGATGAAAGATGCGGATTATTATGCCATCCGTAAAAGAGAAGATGAGATCGAAGAGGGGATTCAGAAGATCCGGGAAGGCGAAAAATACGGCAATCTGGTACGACAGGATCTGCATCGACTGGATGGAGAACGGCATGCCTATGAATATCGCAGAAATGAACTGGAGAATCTGATGAACAATCAGAGGGGAATGGCAGTGATCTTCCTGACGGCATTGATCGTGTGCGTGATCATGCTGGCTGTTCTGCAGTTTGCATTTGAAATGGATACTTATGTGGGATATTTCCTGGCGGTAGGCGCCGGCGCAGTGGCAATCTCCTATGTGTGTATCAGATACATGGACAGTGACAGGGAATTGCAGCGCGTGGAGAAGACCATCAATAAACTGATCCAGCTGCAGAACAAAGTAAAGATCCGGTATGTGAACAACTGTCAGCTGATGGAATATCTGTATCTGAAATACAATACGGACAGTGCAGCCAGACTGGAAAAGCTGTGGAAAATGTACCAGGATGAAAAGGAAGAACGGAAACAGTTCGCGGAGGCGGAAGCCAAGATCGAATATTACCAGAAGCAACTGGTGGAACAGCTGTCTAACTATCGGGTACAGATGCCGGAACGCTGGATCGGTCAGACCGCAGCTCTTTTGGATAAACGCGAAATGGTGGAAATCCGACATGAACTCATTCAGAGAAGACAGGCGCTCCGCAAACAGATGGATTATAACCAGGAGGTGGCAGAGACCGCCAGGAACGAAGTGAAGGATGTAGCGGCGGCATACCCCAGATATGCACAGGAAATTCTCTCTATGGTGGAGCGTTACGACCGATAAAGAATTGACAAGACCCTCCCGTTATGTTACTATGACACCGTGTTAGCAATTTACCATGCTAAAGTATACAATGCGGCCAACAGTGAGTGGCAGAACGGGAGGATGTATTATGAAAAGAGTATTAGTGGCATTATTGGCGATCAGCATGGCAGCAGGTGTTCTTACCGGCTGTGGTTCTAAAGGATCTGATAAGACATTTACCGTAGGTTTTGATGCGGAATTTCCCCCTTACGGATATCGTGATGACAATGGAGAATATGTAGGCTTTGACCTGGACCTGGCAGCGGAAGTATGCAAGAGACAGGGCTGGGAGCTGGTAAAGCAGCCTATTGACTGGGATGCGAAGGATATGGAGCTTTCCTCCGGAGCCATTGACTGTATCTGGAACGGTTTCACCATGAACGGCAGAGAGGATGCCTATACCTGGACCGAGCCCTATGTGGATAACAGCCAGGTGTTCGTCGTAGCAGCAGCTTCCGGTGTACAGAATAAGGAAGAGCTGGCAGGCAAGGTTGTAGCGGTACAGAAGGATTCATCCGCACTGGCTGCCTTAAACGACGAGGAGAATGCAGACAATATCGCGCTTCGCGATTCCTTTGCACAGCTGATCGAGTATGCAGATTATAATACTGCATTTATGGATCTGGAGCAGGGTGCGGTAGATGCCGTAGCTATCGATATCGGTGTGGCACAGTACCAGATCGCCCAGAGAGAAGCAGGGAAGTTCGTTATGCTGCAGGGCGAGGACAACAAGCTGGCAGTAGAGCAGTACGCCGTAGGTTTCCTGAAGGGTAACGATGAGTTAAGAGATACCGTGCAGAAGACCCTCGATGAGATGGCAGCAGACGGTACTTTCACACAGATCGCTGAAAAATGGGGACTGACCGACAGTGTCTGCCTCGGTAAATAACAAAAGATAATTGATGTAAGTCAGGATAATTAAGGAGTAGATTTCATGAGTTTGCTGACCATGAGTGCCCAGCTGGCAGAGGGCTTTCTGATAACGGTGGAAATATTTGTGCTGACCCTTTTATTCTCTCTTCCGCTTGGGCTGATCGTAGCCTTCGGAAGAATGTCGGGATGTAAGGTGATCCGCATTATTTCCAAAATTTACATATCCATCATGAGAGGAACCCCTCTGATGCTGCAGATCATCGTGGTGTATTTCGCACCCTTTTATGTGTTCCGCATGCACGTGGGAACGGGGTATCGTTTCCCGGCGGTGATCGTGGCATTCGTGATCAACTATGCAGCATATTTTGCGGAAATCTACCGTGCGGGGATCGAATCTATTCCGGTGGGACAGTATGAGGCTGCGCAGGTACTGGGCTACAGTAAGGCACAGACTTTCGTGAAGATCATTCTGCCGCAGGTGGTGAAGCGGGTGCTTCCGCCGGTGACCAATGAGACTATCACATTAGTCAAGGATACTTCTATGGCATTTACCATTTCCATCGCGGAGATGTTCACGGTGGCGAAGCAGATCGGAGCGGCACAGACCAGTGTGGTTCCGCTGCTGGCGGCAGGTGTATTCTATTATATCTTCAATCTCGTTGTGGCATCCTTCATGGAATACCTGGAGAAGAAGACATCTTATTACAGATAGGTGACAGACAGGAGTATCGTATATGGAACAGACAGATGGAGAAATCCTCTTAGAAATGAATCATGTGAAAAAAAGCTTTGATGGCAACGGAGTGTTGAAGGATATCTCCCTGACCGTGAAAAAGGGAGAGGTGGTCTCCATCATCGGTCCCTCCGGTTCCGGGAAGTCCACACTGCTTCGCTGTGCAACGCTTTTGGAAAAAATGGACGGCGGTGAGCTGATCTATTTAGGGCAGACGGCAGCTTCGGAGAAAACGGATAAAAACGGCAGAATACAGTGCGAATATGCATCGAAGGCGGAATTACATAAGATCCGTAAATGTTTTGGACTGGTATTCCAGAATTTTAACCTTTTTCCCCATTATACGGTGATGAAAAATATCATCGATGCGCCGATCCATGTGGATAAGGTAAGCCGCACAGAAGCCGTGGCGAGGGCGGAGAAGCTTTTGGCACAGTTGGGACTGTCAGATAAGGCAGATGCCTACCCTTACCAGCTGTCCGGCGGACAGCAGCAGAGAGTATCCATAGCCAGGGCACTGGCACTGCAGCCCAAGATCCTGTTCTTCGATGAGCCGACCTCAGCACTGGATCCGGAATTGACGGCAGAAGTATTAAAGGTGATCAGACAGCTGGCAAGTGAGCATATGACCATGATCATCGTAACCCATGAGATGCAGTTTGCCAGAGAAGTATCCGACCGCATTATTTTCATGGAACAGGGTGTGATCGTGGAGGAAGGTTCTCCCGAAGCACTTTTTACAACGGAAAATGCCCGTGTTCGGGAATTTATCGGAAAGTTGCAGTAAAAATATATTGATTTTTTTTCGCAAATCTGTTTATCTATTAGGTGTGGGTGTATCTTGCCCACACCTGTTTCAATAAAAGACTGAAAAACATAAGAATGCGAGGACTGATGGTATGAGCGTACAGGAAATGAAACCGATCAAGGAAGGCAAAGTTCGTGAGATCTACGACAACGGAGATACCCTGATCATGGTGGCAACTGACCGTATCAGCTGCTTTGATGTGATCTTGGACAACACAGTAACGAAGAAAGGAACTGTATTGACCCAGATGTCAAAATTCTGGTTTGATATGACTGAGGATGTGATCCCCAATCATATGGTATCCGCTGATGTTAAGGATATGCCCGAATTTTTCAGACAGCCCAAATTTGACGGCAACAGCATGATGTGCAAGAAGCTGAACATGCTCCCCATCGAGTGCATCGTTCGTGGATACATTACCGGAAGCGGCTGGGAAAGCTACAAGAAGAACGGTACCGTATGCGGCATCAGGCTTCCGGAAGGTCTGAAGGAGGCAGATAAGCTTCCTGAGCCCATCTATACCCCTTCCACCAAGGCGGAGATCGGAGATCATGATGAGAACATCTCCTACGAGCAGAGTGTGGAATATCTGGAGAAGCGTTTCCCCGGAAAGGGTGCAGAATATGCTGCCAAGCTTCGTGACTATACCATCGCTATTTATAAAAAGTGTGCGGATTACGCACTGACCAAAGGAATCATCATTGCAGATACCAAGTTCGAGTTCGGTCTGGATGAGAACGGCAACATGGTACTGGGAGATGAAGTGCTGACTCCCGACAGTTCCCGTTTCTGGCCGGTAGACGGCTATGAGCCCGGACATGGACAGCCTTCCTTTGACAAACAGTTCGCCCGTGACTGGCTGAAAGCCAATCCCGAAAAGGGCTGGAAGCTGCCGGAGGAGATCGTGGAGAAGACCATTGACAAATACCTTCAGGCATACAAGATGCTGACAGGCAAGGATCTGTAAATAACAATTTTGGGTATTCCTTTTTGCGGGGGCAGGCAGGAAAGGTAAGGCTTACAAGTGACGGACAACATTTATATCCAGACAGAAAATAACGACAAATTAAAGGAAGAATGCGGTGTCTTCGGCGTGTACGACTTTGACGGACACGATGTGGCATCTACGATCTATTACGGACTTCTGGCATTGCAGCACAGAGGTCAGGAGAGCTGCGGTATCGCCGTCAGCGATACAAACGGACCGAAAGGGAAGGTCTTAAGCAGCAAGGATATGGGACTGGTCAATGAGGCATTTACACCGGAACACCTCGAGAAGTTAAAGGGGGATATCGGTGTGGGACATGTCCGCTATTCCACGGCGGGCGGTTCCACCAGAGAGAATGCACAGCCTCTGGTACTGAATTATGTAAAGGGTACTTTGGGACTGGCACATAACGGTAATCTGATCAATGCTCCGGAACTTAGGAGAGAGTTAGAGTACACCGGTGCTATCTTCCAGACCACCATTGACTCCGAGGTCATTGCATACCATATTGCCAGAGAGCGTCTGAATTCCAAATCCGTAGAGGAAGCGGTGGGCAGAGCCATGACGAAGATCAAG
>OLGY01001587.1_pt1 | contig 11226 bp, 10 predicted proteins | sample 1605951 | NCBI WGS metagenome assembly OLGY01 (sample SAMN03283280) | human gut metagenome | biome: human-associated habitat; material: feces | host: Homo sapiens | place: Peru | collected 2012
ACATATTCTGTACTTGCTGCGAATAGGTCATAATCATACTCTCCTTTTGACAAATGTCGCTTTGGCAGCATAAAACCGCCGCCGCGCCCTGCCGGCACAGCTGCTGCTCCATACTGCTTGCATCCGAACCGGGTGCGCTGCTCTCTTTCAGCGCCTGCACCGGTACTACCACGCATGATTTTATTATAGAGAAAGCTGACGGATTTTGCAATACATTTCCGGTAAAAAACATCAAAACTATTTACAGTTGCCTGCCGCTAACTGTCAATTCGGATGCTTTTGTCATTTCATTCGTCAAGTTTTTGTCAACTATGTCAAGAGGGCAAATTTCACGCTCCTGTGTCCTGCCTGCGCGGTGTCTGCCCGGCAGGCTTCAGCACCCACATGGCCGCAAAGCCCGCCGCTGCGCCGCCCACGGCAAGCCAGTGCCGCCCGGCTTCCAACCCCCAGAGATTTGCCGCAAACGGAAAGGCCAGACTGCCCACGCTCTGCCCCAGCGCCAGAAAACCGTAGTTCACCCCTGCGTGCGGCAGACCGAACAGATCGGTGGAAAGGGCGGGCAGCACCGCTGCAAGGCCGGAATAGCAGAAGGTAAGCCCCGCATAGCAGGCGATCACCCACCAGCCCTGTGCAAACGCAAACCCTGCCGAAAGCCCCAGCGACACCGCAAACAACAGCAGATCGGTGGGCCTGCGGCCAATTTTATCGCTGAGCATGGGCATCAGCAGGCGGCCCGCCGCGCTGCCCACGCTGCCCAGCACCACACTCCACAATGCAGCGCTTTCGTCAAGGCCGCGCTCCACACCCAGCTTCAGGATGATGGGGCTGAACAGCAGCACCGCCGGAGTGGAAAAGCACACCGCGCCTGCGCACAGCCAGTACTGCTTTGTTTTCAGCATCTGCCACGGGGAAAGGTCGATCTCATTTTTGCCGCTCCCCTGCTGGTTTTGTCTGTTTTCCGGCGGGTCCTGCAAAAGCAGGCTGCCCACAAGACAGACGGGCAACGTGATGGCCCCCAGCGCCCAGAACGCGCCCCGGATGCCCTGCACGATCCAGAAGCCTTTTACCGCTGTGCGCACGAACACCGTGAGGAACGCGCCGGAAAGGCCCACTGCCCCGCCGATCACGCCGGTGGCAAGGCCCTTGCGCCCGGCATACCACTTCTGAGCGCAGGACTGGATGGACGGGTACAGGAACGCCGTGCCCAGACCTGCCGGAATGCTGAACGCCAGAAAAAAGCTGCCTGCACTGCCGCCCGGCAGCATGGCCGCGGCAAAAAATCCGCCGCACAGCAGTGCTGTTCCCCACAGAGCCGCACACCGCGGGCCTCGGCTGTCCTGCAGAAAGCCGCCGAGGACGCACCCCACACCGAACGCCGCAATGAGGATGCCGAAGGCATAGCCTGCCCCCTGCTCGCTAAGGCCGTACTCGTCCATGACCGGCTGCTGGAATACGCCCCATGCCGCCGGAATGCCCGTGAGCACCTGAATGGCCGCACCCGCCGCAAGGATGGTCCACGGATGTTTTGCTGCAAATTGCTGTTTCATCGTCCGCCCTCCGAATGGTTTTTCCTTGACAGTGTGCCCATTTCAATTGACAAAACGGCAGATTCCTTTATAATGAATAAGGTAAAAGCGTTTACATTGATTTATATAGAGAGGAACCACAGTTATGAAAACACAGGCATTGAAGGGTATGCGCGACCTGCTGCCCGCAGAGCAGACCCTGCGCGATTACATTCAGGGCAAAATTCTGGAGACCTACCGTGCGTCCGGCTTCGAGCGCATCTCCACCCCCATGCTGGAGGATATGGAAAATCTGGACAAATCCGACGGCGGCGACAACCTGAACCTGATCTTCAAGGTGCTCAAGCGCGGCGATAAGCTCACCGCCGCCCTGAACTCCGGCGACCCCAAGCAGCTTTCCGATATGGGCCTGCGCTACGACCTGACCCTGCCGCTGAGCCGCTACTATGCCGCCAACAAGGATAAACTGCCCAGCCCCTTCAAGGTGATCCAGACCGACCGTGTGTTCCGCGCCGAGCGCCCGCAGAAGGGCCGTCTGCGCGAGTTCGTGCAGTGCGATATCGACATTCTGGGCGATTCTTCGCCCAATGCCGAGGTGGAACTGATCGACGTGACCACCCGCGCTCTGCTGAGCATCGGCTTCACCGGCTTTACCGTAAACATCAACGACCGCCGCATCCTGCGCGGGATGCTGGAGAGCATGGGCTTTGCCGCCGATACGCTGGATTCCGTCTGCATCACCTTTGATAAGATGGACAAGATCGGTGCCGATGGTGTGAAGGCTGAGCTGACCGAAAAGCAGCTGCCGGAAAATGCCATCAACGCACTGGCCGACTTCATTGCCGCAGGCGAAGTCACGCTGGATGCCGTGGCTGCCCGCTGCGCAGACCCCGCCATTGCCGACGACCTGAAGTATGTCCTTGCTACCGCCAACGCCATGGCTGCGGGCCGCTATCAGGTGGCCTACTGCCCAAGCCTTGTGCGCGGTCAGGGCTATTACACTGGCATGGTGTTTGAGATCACCTGCCCGCAGTTCAGCGGTGCCGTGGCCGGCGGCGGCCGCTACGACAACATGGTGGGCAAGTTCCTTGGCACGCAGGTGCCTGCCGTGGGCTTCTCCATCGGCTTCGAGCGGGTGTGCGGCATCCTGCTGGAGCAGGGCTACCAGATCCCCGGCGCAAAGCAGAAGATCGCCCTGCTGTACGGCAAGGATGCCGACTTCACCGCCGTTCTGGCCAAGGCCGCAGACCTGCGCAGCAGCTACAATGTCACCGTTCTGCAACAGGCCAAGAAGCTGGGCAAACAGCTGGGCCAGCTGGAAGCTGCCGGTTTTGCCGGTGCCGCCTTTATGGATAAGGACGAGATCAAAATTTTTGCGCAGCAGTAAATAATTGCACGCAAAGCCTCTTTCCTTTCTGGTATCTGAACAGACCAGCACTCTTATCCTATACAGAAAAACACCTCCGAAAATCGAGCAGATCTTCGGAGGTGTTTTTTCTGGTTTAAAAGCCGGTAGGCGGCACATAGTAACTGGGGATCGAGGCTGGTTTCTGCACATTTGCCTGCTGACGCAGCGCCGAACGTGTCACCTCTGCCCAAGAATACTGGGTCATATACTCGCCGCGGTAGGAATTGGTAGCCGAGCGGTTGCCCCGCAGGAAATTGTAATAATCACAATCCACCTTGCTGGTGTCCAGCGCCAGTGTGCTGCGGCCGCGGATGAGCAGGCCGGTAACGCCCGCATCCTCCAGCGTATGGCTCAGGTCAAAGATCAGATTGCGGAGATGGCTGTGCAGCGATGCGGTGTCGGGCTTATCCTCCCACAGCACAGCCAGCATTTCGCCGTTGGTGCAGGTGGCACCATTGCGGTCCACCAGATAGGCCAGCAGCTCCTTGCTCTTGCTGCGCTTGAAGGACAGCGCACGCCCGCCCACGAAGATCTCAAAATTGCCAAAGCACTGGATCTTGATGCCAACAGGGGCATTCTCCGGCGGGTAGCGCAGATGCTCCAGCACATTGCGCACATCTGCCTCGTTTGCGGGCTTGAGTAAAAAACCACTCACGAAGATCTGCAGCGCTTCCAGCGCATACTCCGGGTGCTCTGTTACCACAATGATGTTGCAGCGCGGCTGCAGCTTCTGGATCATGCGCGTCAAAGCAAGCCCGTTCATGCCGGGCATTTCCAGGTTAAGGAAAGCCGCGTCCATCGGTCCCTGACGCATCCAGCTCAGTGCATCCTCGGTCGTCATGGCGCTGATATAGTCACAGTCGGGTGCAACGCGGCACAGGATGCGGATCAGCGAGTTGATCGCAAGCTGTCCATCATCGACGACCAGTATCTTCATTCGTACACCCCCGCAAGTTTACCATACATGTTCTCTGTTTCAGTTTAGCACTTTGTCCTTTGATTCGCAAGTTTTTTTGCACAAAAAGACAGAAACTCCACACTTCTTTACAAAAGAGCGCTCCTTCCCCGCCGGTTTCCTGACGAAGCAGCGGGCTGAAAGAGGCGTTCTTTCCCATGTTCATTTCCGGCAGTCAAAGCAACTATACAAGATACTCTGTGCCATCCAGTCCGGTCAGTTTTTGTGCTGTCGTTTGTCCCACACGGGTGCAGAGCCGCTCATACGCCTGCCGCATTCGGGTAGGGCGCGAGGTGCAGTTGTGCGCATCCGAAGAGATCGCATCCACAAACCCGGCCTTGATCCAGTGCTCCAGCCGCATCCGCTGCAAAAAGCCGCTGTTCAGCACAGTGGAGCAGTTCACCTGACACCGCAGGCGGTACTGTTCGTGCAGGCGGGCCAGCAGGCCATGCTGTGCAAGGCAGGGGTACCGCTCAATGTGAGCCACCAGAATGCAGTAGCCCGCACCGGTGATCTCCCGCAGGGCCGTTTCCAGCTCCCGTGCGGTCACGTCCGGCACAAATTCCAGCAGCACCCAGTCCGTATCGCCCAGCGTCAGCAGCTGATGCTGCGCCGCCGCATACCCCGCCGCAGGGGTATACAAAAGCTCCGAGCCGTGCTCCAGTTTCAGGTCGTAGCCCTTCTGTGCACAGTAGTCCCGGGCAAAGGCCAGATGCCTGTCATAGATCTCCTGCGGAAAGCGCTCCATGCCCGGCGTGCTGTGCGAAGTAGCAAACAGGTGCCGCACACCGTCCGCTGCCGCTGCATCCAGCATGGCATACATTTCCTCCCGCGTTTGTGCGCCATCGTCCACGCCGTAGACGAAGTGCGCATGATAATCCGTAAAGCCGTTCATTTCTTTTCCGCTTCGTGGCTCCGCTTATAATACTTTTTGTAATAGCCGTACTTTCCATACTTTGAGTAGGATTTGTAATACTTGCGGCCCATGTAATTATCGTAATCCACCTGATTGAGCACCGTGCCCAGAATGGGGCAGCCGGTCTTTTCGATCTGCTGCTTCACATCCAGCAGCTCCTGACGGCTCACATCGTTGTAATGCACAGCGATCAGGGTGCCGTCACATGCCTTGGCGATCTCGGCTGCATCAATGACCATGCCCACCGGCGGTGCATCCACCAGCACATAGTCCACCATTTTTGCCAGCATGTCCAGCAGCTCTGCAAAGTGACGGTTGGTCAGCAGAGAGAGCGGGTTGGGCACATCGCGGCCCACCGGCACCATGATGGCATTGGGAATATCGGTCTGATAAATCACCTCATCCATGCTCACCATACCGGCCAGAAAGTGGGAAAGGCCCTTGCCGTCATTGCGGCCATCCTCGAACCGCACGCCATAATCCGCGTTGATCATGCTGCGGCGCAGGTCTGCGTCCACCAGCGCCACCTTGATGCCGCGCTGTGCCAGCGTGCGCATCAGGTTCATGCTCAGGTAGCTTTTGCCCTCAGAGGCATGGCAGCTGGTGATCATGATCTTTTTGACATTTTCGCCCACAAAGGACAGGTTGGTGCTGAGGGTGTTCAAAGCCTCACTGCCGGCGTAGTCCAGCGGTGCAAATTTTGTGATCTTGAGCTGTTTCATCCCTTACCTCCCGAAGCCTGTGCCCATACGGCGGCGGACATCCTTCATAAAGCGCTGCGTCTTGCGTTTGAAGGCACTCTCTTCTTTGGGCTGGGCATTTTCGGCCACGGGCACCGAGGCCAGCACCACCAGACCGGTGTACTTGCGGATGTCCTCTGCCGTCTTATAGGTATCATCCAGCAGGATGCGCACAACCACCACGCCGCTGGCCAGCACAAAGCCCACCACAAAGCCCAGCAGGATGTTCTTTGCCTTGCTGGGGCTGAACGGGTTCTCCGGCACACGCGCCGAGGACATCAGGGTGGGCTCGTCCATCTTCATCTTTTCGGAGATGTAGGCGCTGCCCACCTCTGCGTACTTGTTGGCAATTTCTGCTGCCTCTTCGGGGTCGGCATCCGTCACCGTGATATCCAGCATACGAGTATCGCTGGTGTTGGTCACGGTAAGCATATTTGCCATTTCGGTGTAGGTATAATCCAGCTTCAGGTCGCTGATGACCTTTTCGTGGACCTCCCACATCTCAAAAACCTTGACATAATCGCTGGTCAGTGCGCTGCCGATCTGGATATCGGACATATTGATGACCGAGTCGTTGCGGCTGACCACATAAATGGTAGCTGTGGCCTTGTACATCGGGGTCACCAGCAAAAAGGTATAAAGCGCCATCAGCACTGCGCCTGCCACTGCCGTGGCGGCGATCAGTTTCCAGTGCTCCAGCAGGCCCAGCGCCAGCTCCAGCAGATCAATGGTATCTTCGTCCTGCTCTGCGGCCCGCTGCGCCGCAGGGGCAATGCGCTCCTGCATCGTAGTATCTTGCTGCACAGTTTTACTCCTTATAAAATCGCCGCCTATGCGGCGCGGGCATCCCGCCCATTTTTTCTATTTTCTGTATCCCTTACGTCAAAAATGCGGCGTTCCCCTTTTTTGTGCAGGGAGCGCCGCAGAACCCGATCAGGTCTTAGTCTTCAATGGTCTTCAGAGCCAGCAGGGTGAAGTTGGAGCCGTAGCTCTTGATCTGACGGCCGCTCAGATTCAGCACGACCTTGCCATCCACGAACTTACCGGTAACAGTGTGATAGGTGTAGGTCACGGTACCGTCGGCTGCCACAGTGGGCACTGCCACCAGAACGGTAACTTCCTCGTTCTCTTCGTAAGCTGCCTCGACCACCTTGGACTCGATGGTCAGCTCAACCGTTGCAAAGTTTGCCAGATTGGAGGTCTCAACATTGAAGGTCTGGGCTGCGGTAACATCCACAACCGTCTTGGTCTCCTCAGAAGCACCAGCAGCCTCCTTCAGATCCACATTTGCCACAACATCCTTCAGAACTTCCTCAGCCTGAGCAGTATCCTGCACAGCAGAGATCTCCACATCGCCAATGATGCCTGCAATGCCAGTAACCTTGGCTTCGCCGGTAGCCTTGACCTCATCTGCCACCGTCTTGCTGGGCGTTGCTGCCAGAACGGACACACCCATACCAACGACCATCGCTGCGGTCAGAACAGCACTTACAACCTTTTTCATAATGAAAAACTCCTTTCACTTCAAGCCGCACCCCCAGATGCTGCTTTCTATCGCAAATGTTCTTCAACATTCACTTCATTCTTCTGCCGGTTCCCAGAAAAGCTCCAGAACCGCTTTCTGGATGGACTCCTCAGTGGGATAGAACTCGGTAAATCCATCCTCTGCCACCTTGTGTTCGCCTTCCAGTGCAATGGCAGGCTCCACGGTGTCGTCTTTTGCAGCCCACACCTCGTTCACCAGCCGACCCTTTGCAAGGTCTGTGACCAGATACGGCTGCAGCGCATCATACACCTGTGCTGTGAACTGCTGATCCTGCCGCACCCGGCTTTCCATCTGCGCGGCAAGCCGGGTCAGGTATTCTTCCTGCCGCACCATGCGGGCCTCGTTGGTGCCCTCGCCGATATCCATGCGCCTGCGCACAAAGATCTCAGCCTGATTGCCCTGCAGCGTCAGGGTAGCACCCTTGGTCATGGCCGGGTCTGCTGCGGAGAAGTCATCCTCCAGCGTCACGGTCACACCGCCTGCAAGGTCGTTCAGCACCGAGATGCCGTCCAGACTCATGGCAAGGTAAAAATCGATGTTCTCGCCCTGCAGCAACCGCGAGACTGCGTCGCGGGCGTAGCCGCAGCTTTCTTCCCTGCCATCGCCAAAGCCATGGGCAAGGCTGATCTGCATTTGGGTGGTGCCCACCGGGCTGCCCAGCATGCCCAGCACCGTAACCTCTGCCATGGTGTCGCGGTCGATCTTGAGCTGACGGACAGTCTTGTTTTTGCTGTCTATCACGATCAGCCGCTGGAAATCCGCCTGACCGCCCTGATAGGAGCCTTCTGCCTCGATCTCGCTGTCATGGTCGATGCCCATAACAAGGATGGTGGTCAGGTCTGTACGCCTGCGGTAGGTCACGCCGTCCACTTCCATGGTCTCGGTGGTCTCCTGCGGCAGTTCCGTCCGGGTCTCCGGCTTTTGGCTGCGCTTTTCCAGCCAGCTGCCGCCCACAAAAAGCAGCAAAGCCGCCAGCACCAGCACAGCCAGCGCAGCAGCAGCACCACGATGTTGTCTTTGTCTGTTCAAGCGGGTAAGCTTCCCTCTTTTCTTCGGAATATAGTTTTCTGCGGGAAGGTCTTTCCATTGCCACAGAAAGATATTCCTTGGCTCATTATAGCGTTACAAGTGTGCAACTGTCAATGCATTTTTGTTATTTTCCGGCAGGAAATTTCGCATTTTCAGCCTTTTGGGAGCCACCGATAAGCACAAACCCCGGCCATGCAGAGTTTGTCCGCACAGCCGGGGCCAATTGGTATTTTATTTGATATCCAGTTCAGGCGGCACATCGATCTGGTCCGAGACATACTTGCCGTTCTTTTTGCGCTGCCGCACGCACTCCGTCAGCAGATATTCGATCTGCCCGTTCACCGAGCGGAAGTCATCTTCGGCCCAGGCGGCAAGGGCATCGTAGAGCTTCGCGTTCAGGCGCAGAGGCACCTGCTTTTTTGGTTCTGCCATCAGTACAGGCTGCCGCTGTTCACGATGGGCTGGGCATCACGGTTGCCGCACAGCACCACCAGCAGATTGGAGACCATTGCCGCCTTGCGCTCGTCGTCCAGCTCCACTACCTTGTTCTCATTCAGGCGTTCAAGGGCCATTTCCACCATGCCCACAGCACCGTCCACGATCATCTTGCGGGCATCGATGATGGCGCTTGCCTGCTGGCGCTGCAGCATCACCGCCGCGATCTCCGGCGCATAGGCCAGATAGGTGATGCGGGCTTCCACCACCTCGATGCCGGCCTCGGCTACATTTTTCTGGATCTCGTCCCGGATGCGTGCAGCCACCACTTCGGAAGAGCCGCGCAGGCTACCCTCGTCGGCCACCCCGTCGCCGGTAGTATCCACGTTGGGAGCCACATCATAAGGGTAAACGCGCACCACATTGCGCAGAGCGCTGTCGCACTGCAGGGAGAGGTACTCCTTGTAGTTGTCCACATTGAACACGGCCTTTGCGGTATCGGTCACACGCCAGATGACCGCAATGCCGATCTCCACCGGGTTGCCCAGACAATCGTTGATCTTCTGGCGGGAGTTATTGAGGGTCATCATCTTGAGGGAGATCTTCTTGCTGGTCAGCTCAGCGGTCTGGCTGTTGCCGCTGCCCGCCTTGAACAGCGCCGCCATGCCGGTCTCGCCGCTGTTCACATCGCCGCTCTGGCTCAGTTTGGTGCCAGCTGCCGGGTTCACCGCGGTGCAGAAGGGGTTCACCCAGTAAAAGCCCTGCCCTTTCAGGGTGCCGACGTAATCGCCGAACAGGGTGAGCACCAGTGCTTCCTGAGGCTTTAACACCTTCAGGCCGCAGAACAGGAAGATGCCCGCGATGAAGTACGCAATGGACAAGATCAGCAGCGGAATGCCCAGAAACAGCCGGTACGTCCGGTCTGCATTCAGCAGGGTGATGCAGTAAATGAACAGGGCAATGGCTGCCACATAGCCCAGCAGGGTGAGCAGCAGCATGACCATGCCGTTCTTTTTCGTCTGCAGAATTTTCTCTTCCATAACAGTTCCCTCCTTCACAGGGTTCGGAAGCGTTTCTTTGTGATATCAAAATCATATCACTTTATATTATCCTTGTCAAGCCCTCCGCAGGCAAAAAGAGCCTCCGCACAAACATGAACTGCACCCCATCGAAAAACGGAACGACATTCCCGTCTCCACCGCAAAGCACGCATTTTCGTGAGGCTTTGCGCCCCAGCTGTTGTCGCCGCCGACGCCGCGCTGGAAGAGCGCACACCGCACGACGGTCTTGTTGTCATCGTGGGGCAGCTCATAGAGGTGGCGGGCATTTTCCAGTTCATGGGGCGTATAAGGCAGCGCCGAGAATGTCATGCCGTCCCCTGCAAAGCCGATGCCTATATTCAATCCGCTGCCGGTGAGCACTGCGCTGTACACGCCGGTGCGGCTGCCGCACTCCTGCGGGTAGACCGGGCTGTTCTGGGCAAAATCTTCCCGGACATTGTAGCTCCACGCACCCATCTTGCCGCCTGCGGTGCGGTCAGCGGTGGTCTCCCGGGGGCCAAGCCCCAGATAGGAGACCTCGGTCAGTTCCCGGCGCAGCGGGAAGAGCAAGCCAAACTCCGGTATTTCTGCCCTTTCACCCTGCCACGTCATGGTGATGTCGCAGCGGCCTGCACCGTCAATGGCAAAATCAACGGGCAGCATCTGCCCATTTGGCAAGGTGTAGTTTGCGTGGACCGTGACGAAATCGCCCTTTGTTTCGGCGGTCAGGTTATCGCACCGGGCGTAGAGACCGGCGGTTTTCCAGAAGGCAAATTCAAACGGTTCGGCGCAGCCCTCGTCATTGTTGGTGGGGGCACGCCAGAAGTTGGGGCGCACGGCATCGTCCAGCAGCTGCACGCCGTTATAGCGGATGGACACAAGACCCTTGCACCGGCCAAAGATGTACTCAAAGCCCTCGCCCTTTACGCCGATGTTGCAGTCCATCTCTACCAGCTGCGGGGCGGGCAGGGTCAGCCGGGCGGCGACGTGGTCGTGCCAAAGCTGCCCAAAAGCGGTTTCATAGCCCGCCGGGATGCCGGGCAGTGCAGCCCGCTGCACTGCGGTAACGGTCATGCAGGCAAGCCCAGCCTCCGGCAGAGGGAACGGGAACGGGATGTGCACGGTTTTACCGGATGCGCATTCTGCCCGCAGCACCGCGCGGCGCTCCGGCTTGCCGTTGACCGAGGTGGCAAACACAAGGTCGTAGGCGCTCAGGTCGGTAAAGAGGTTCCGGTTTTCCACCACCGCTTCCGTATCGGTCAAAGTGATCTTCAGCGGTGCGTAGGCCGCCTTGACCGCATCCATCTTGGGGGTGTTGCGGCGGTCGGGCAGCACAAGGCCGTCCACACAGAACTCCCGGTCGGTGGGGCGGTCGCCGAAGTCGCCGCCGTAGGCAAAGCCGGGCTTGCCGTCCGGGCTTGTCACCGCAATGCCGTGGTCCATATACTCCCATATGAAACCGCCCTGATACAGCGGCTCTTCGTAGGCATACTCGGTGTAGTCGGTGATGCCGCCGCAGCTGTTGCCCATGGCGTGGCTGTACTCGCACATGATAAAGGGCTTTTCCGGGTGCTCTGCCAGAAACTTTTTAATGTCTGCCACCGGGGTGTACATCTGGCTTTCCATATCGG
>OLGY01001590.1_pt1 | contig 11205 bp, 9 predicted proteins | sample 1605951 | NCBI WGS metagenome assembly OLGY01 (sample SAMN03283280) | human gut metagenome | biome: human-associated habitat; material: feces | host: Homo sapiens | place: Peru | collected 2012
CGCAGCCCACGCCATAGATGGCAAAGCCAAGTGCAGCTATCACTACCTGTGTACTATAAGTACCGAAGAATGGCACAGCAACCATTCCGTCAAACTCATGACCTAAAGCATACCACTTCAACAAGGCTCCACCAAACATCAAGACGGTAGAGAGGATACCAGTGAAACGGATGCCAAACTTATCGAGGATAAGACCACCGAAGAAGAGAAGCAGGAGGAACACATTGAAGTATCCGTAAGCTCCAGAGAAGAAACCGTATTCAGCCGAACTCCATCCGAGTCCGAGACCATTCTCTGCTCCCTTGGCTGCTGTCAAGAGAGGCTCCAGTGGAGACATCACATCTGTAAAAAAGTAACCGAACATCATCGTGATACTCACGATGAGGAGGGCGGTCCAGCGAGCTGACTTCGAGTCGCTCAATTTCATCTGCATTTTTTCTGTTGTACTCATTTTCTTTAAAACATAAATGATAATTTCATTATCACTATCTACTAATTTCTATTAACTATAAACTATTAACTTTCAACTGTAAACTATTTCCTCTTCACGTTCTTCGTTCTGGTGATATCAAAGAGATAAGAGAGTTTCAGAACAATCTGTCCGTAGTTACTCTTTCCGAAATAATCACGCTTAGAAGCACCGTAGATATTACCCAAGCCATAGTAGTAGCGTGCTTCAGCAAGGAAATGCCCCACCTTCGGAATGCTGTATTCTGCACCCAGACCCAGGGCGATACCATAATCGAGCTTGTTCTTGACAGCCATTGTATCCTGAGCTACCACCGGACTTACTCGGTTGTTGTCGGTTGCCGGCATGTGCTCTACCGAGAAATTGGTCTTCTGCGAATCACTCAGATAGAGTCCAAACTGCGGACCGGCATTCACGAAGATATTCAGTCCTCTTGTCTCCCTACCCCATGCCAGATGCGCAAAGATTGGCACCTGAATATAGTTGATGGTACGCTTGTAAGCCATCGCCTCTTTGGTTTCGGTGATAATCACCGGATTGTTCTCCATATCCAGAATATCCTCTTCCCATCCAGCCTGCGAATAGTTAACCTCGGCATAGATAGAACAGATGGTCTTGAAATATTTCTCGCAGGTATATCTCATCGAGAAACCGCCCGTCAGTCCGCCGTGCTGCTTCTGCTGTACCTCGGGTGTGAATCCTACGCTACTCATCATATAGCCCCCATTAAAACCTATGGCGAAATCACTACGATGTTCTCCTATCTGTGCCGAAGCCGGGATTCCGAAGATCAGCATCAGAATCAGCAGCCCAATATTTCTATTCATTATCAACTATAAATTGTAAACTATAAATTGTAAACTATAAACTAGTACTTCACCGCCTCTATCTGATGATTAAAGGTATAGTGAATCAACTGGAAACTCTTGTTCTTGTAACCTCCCCTACTGGTCTTCTCGAAACGGAGTGGAGTCTGAACTGGCTGGTAAGTCATCTGCTGGCGCTCACCAGTGAAGTTCTTTCCGTATCTCTTGACACCCTGAATCAGATACATTCCGTGATCGAAACCGGTGATGGCGAATCTTGGCTGTGCCACCATCATAGGCTGATGGAACCAGCGCTCATAACGGCTCTCAAGCGACTTGGTCTGTGCTGAGTTCGGATTATAATAGAAGGTGGAAGGGATATAAGTATCATACTTATAGAATCTTTCCAGATTATACTTGGCATACATCAGCCATTCGGTATAGCCGAAGAGAGAGATGGCTGCCCCCGGATACTTCGCATCAAATTCATCGAGCTTGTTCAATACCTGAGTCAACTGTGGTGAACGTCCCGTATTCAGGATTATCACATTCTGCTTAGAAGGCATGAAAGCCTTGGCAAACTGCTCGATACTTGAATTCACATTGGTGATGCTATAATTGATTTTCCTGCGTTCCAGTTCCTTGCGCAGACCGAACGTAAAGTTGCCCTTTCTCGAAGTAGAATCATTGCAGTCTACAAAGATAGGATGCACATTGGTAAATCGGTTCAGGAATGCCTTGATGGTCGCATCATTCAGCGCATCATCGCTCTGATAAACCTGGAAAATCTCTTTGTTTCTTTCTACATCATCTCCGCTGATAGAGAACGGAATCACCATTTTGATGCCGTAGGTCTTGCAGAAGTTGGTAAGCGGAGCCACCTGCTTGGTATAAAGTGGACCAAAGATGATGTCGCATTGGTTAGCACCTTCCTGCAAGAGTGTATTCCGGATATCAGCATCAATAGGAACGTTCCAGGCACGCACATCTATATCGGTGCCCTGCTGCTTCAGGGTTTCGCAAGCCAGCAGCAAACCGCGGTAATACTCCACCATTCGCTTGCCGTCGCCATCAACATTGTGTAAAGGTAACATCACGCCTACCTTTACCGCATTTCTGGCAACAGCAGCCTTTGAGGTTGCCGGAGCTGTAGCTGTTTTCTGAACCGTTGCCCCATTGCCCGACTTCTGACCGTTCACCTGATTAGGGTTCTTCTGGTCCTTGGCGTATGGAATAAAGAGCGTAGCTCCCTTCTGCAGCATGTATCCCTCACGCTTCATCTCCGGATTGGCATCCATCAGTTCAGGAAGGCTCAATCCGTATTTGTTGGCGATACCAAAGATGGTATCTTTCTTCTTAACCGTGTAAATGTCGCGCCATTTTACAGTCTGCGCGCTAATGCTGACACTGAGCAGAAGCCCAACGAGCAGCAGGAAATATCTCATTTTTTGTCTCATATCTCAAGATTTTTTTAACGATATCTTCAAATATTTCATGTTTTCATCTGCAAAAATACAAAAAATCTTGCATCTGACGCAATATCTCTCATCTTTTTATTATCTTTGCACAAATTATTTTAGAAATGAGACGAAAAATAGCATTACTTTGCATCATGTTGCCACTTTTGACGTGTCAATTACACGCTCAGGAAGTCAACGACGACGAGGAGGACAACACAGAAGAGACGACCAAAGTCAGTTCTCTTCTCATGCCGAATGCCTTCTCTCCAAATGGCGATGGCATCAACGACATCTACAAGCCCAAGGATGGTTACCGGAATATCGAAGAGTTCCACGCCTATATATATAATAGGTGGGGACAAAAACTCTATGAATGGACCGACCCTGCCATGGGATGGGATGGCACCTACCGCGGAAAACCGGTCAAGGAGGGTGTCTACTTCTGTCTCGTCAAGGCGAAGGGGGCAGATGGCGTGGTGTATAACATCAAACGTGATGTCAATCTGCTCAGAGGTTATACCGAAGAGCAGAACAGTAACTATTAGGCAAACAGCAATTAGCAGAATTGGAATATGAATTCAGAAGAAAAGATAAATGTATGGGGCGCACGGGTCCACAACCTCAAGAACATAGATGTGGAGATTCCGCGCGATTCCCTCACCGTGATTACCGGACTCTCGGGTTCGGGTAAGAGTTCACTGGCTTTCGACACCATCTTTGCCGAAGGTCAGCGCAGATATATCGAAACATTCTCTGCCTATGCCCGCAACTTCCTGGGTAATATGGAACGCCCGGATGTTGACAAGATTACGGGATTGAGTCCGGTCATCAGCATCGAACAGAAAACCACCAACAAGAATCCCCGCTCTACCGTGGGCACTACCACCGAGATTTACGACTATCTCCGTCTGCTCTATGCCCGCGCCGGTACTGCATACAGCTATCAGAGTGGCGAGAAGATGATGAAATATACCGAGGAACAGGTCATCGACATGATTCTCAGCGATTATAAGGGCAAGGCTATCTTCCTGCTCGCTCCACTCGTTCGCCAGCGCAAAGGTCATTATCGCGAACTCTTCGAAAGTATGCGCAAAAAGGGGTATCTCTACGTGCGACTCGACGGCAACATCCTCGAAATCGTTCCCAATATGAAAACCGACCGCTACAAGAACCACAATATAGAAGCTGTGGTAGATAAACTGGTGGTGAAGGAAGAAGATGAGGAACGTATCCGCAAGAGTGTGGCGACGGCTATGAAACAGGGCGACGGCATGGTAATGGTTCTTGAGAAAGGTGCCAAGGAGGCCAAGACATACTCCAAGCGTCTCATGGACCCTGTAACGGGTATCGCCTATCAGGATCCAGCTCCTAACATGTTCTCCTTCAACTCTCCCGAAGGTGCCTGTCCGCATTGCAAGGGTCTGGGAAAGGTGAACCAGATTGATATCAAGAAGGTAATTCCCGATGATAAACTCAGCATCCATGAAGGCGGCATCGCTCCACTCGGCAAATACAAGAACCAAATGATTTTCTGGCAGATAGAATCATTGCTCAGCAAGTATGACCTCAACCTGAAGACACCTATCTGCGAGATTCCGGCCGATGCCATGCAGGAAATTCTCTATGGCTCGCTCGAAAACGTGAAGATTGAGAAGGAAAAAGTACATACCTCTACCGACTATTTCTGCGCCTACGATGGCATCATCGACTACCTGCAGAAGGTGATGGAGGATGACGAGAGTGCGGCGGGCAAGAAATGGGCTGACCAGTTTATCTCTACCATCGAATGTCCTGAATGCCATGGTTTGCGACTCAAAAAAGAATCGCTCTCTTTCAAGATCTGGGATAAGAATATATCCGAAGTAGCCAGTCTCGACATCGATGAACTGCGCAATTGGCTCGAAGAAGTGGAACAGCATCTGCCTTCGATGAAAGCGAAGGTGGCTCACGAAATCATCAAGGAGTTGCGCTCACGCGTTACCTTCCTCCTCGATGTGGGACTCAATTATCTCTCGCTCAACCGCCAGTCAGCTTCTCTATCGGGTGGCGAGAGCCAGCGCATCCGTCTGGCTACTCAGATTGGTAGCCAGCTGGTCAACGTACTCTATATCCTCGATGAGCCGAGCATCGGTCTGCACCAGCGCGACAACGAACGTCTGCTCAACAGTCTGAAGGAACTTCGCGACCTGGGCAATACCGTTATTGTGGTGGAGCACGATGAAGATATGATGCGGGCTGCCGACTGGATAGTAGATATCGGACCGAAGGCGGGACGCAAGGGAGGTGAAGTTGTCTTCCAGGGCACACCTCAGGAGATGCTCAAGACCGATACCATCACCGCCCAGTATCTCAACGGCAAGATGGCTATTGAGGTGCCTGCCCTCCGCAGAGAAGGCAACGGCAAGCATATCACCATTCACGGAGCTACGGGCAACAACCTCAAGGGGGTGGATGTTGATTTTCCACTCGGCAAACTCATTGTCGTAACGGGTGTCAGCGGCTCAGGCAAATCTACTCTCATCAACGAGACTCTCCAGCCTATTCTCTCGCAGCATTTCTACCGTTCGCTCAAGAAACCGATGCCATACGAGAGCATCGAAGGTATTGAGAATATCGACAAGGTGGTGAATGTAGACCAGAGTCCTATTGGCAGAACGCCTCGCAGCAATCCAGCAACCTACACAGGCGTGTTCGGCGATATCCGCTCGCTCTTCGTAGGACTTCCCGAGGCAAAGATCCGCGGTTACAAGCCGGGCAGATTCTCCTTCAATGTGAAAGGTGGAAGATGCGAAGAATGTAAGGGTAACGGATATAAGACCATCGAGATGAACTTCCTGCCAGATGTCTACGTACCTTGTGAGGTATGCCACGGCAAACGCTACAACCGCGAGACGCTGGAGGTAAGATACAAGGGAAAGAGCATCGCCGATGTTCTCGACATGACCATCAACCAGGCGGTAGATTTCTTCGAGAATGTTCCTCAGATACTGCAGAAGATCAAGGCATTACAGAATGTAGGTCTCGGATACATCAGGTTAGGACAGAGTTCCACTACCCTCTCTGGCGGTGAAAGTCAGCGCGTAAAACTGGCTGCCGAACTCTCGAAGCGTGATACGGGCAAGACGCTCTATATTCTCGATGAACCGACAACCGGTCTGCATTTCGAAGACATCCGCATCCTGATGGATGTACTCCAGAAACTGGTAGACCGTGGCAATACGGTCATCATCATCGAACACAATCTCGATGTTATCAAACTCGCCGACTGGCTCATCGACATGGGTCCGGAAGGTGGACGAGGCGGCGGTCAGCTCCTCTTTGCCGGAACACCAGAAGAAATGGTGAAGCAGCAGAAGGGATATACCTACAAGTTCCTCGCCCCTTTACTGAAGAAATCAGGGAAACCTGAATAAATCAGGATAGGAACGAAGGCTGTGGCAGAAGAAAATTTTAAAAAACGCTCTAAAAGTTTGGATGTTACAAATATTAAGTTTATCTTTGCATAAGATATAAAACAAACAGCGTATGAAACAGGTAGAAGAACGATACATCAGCTTGCTGACCGATTTCGGCTTCAAGCGCATTTTTGGAACGGCAATGAACAAGGATTTGCTCATTTGCTTCCTCAACAGCTTGTTTAATGGCAGACAGGTTGTAAAGGACGTATCGTATCTGAATCCAGAGCATGTGGGAGATGTATATACCGACCGCAGAGCCATCTTTGATGTATATTGCGAGGGCGAAAACGGCGAGAAGTTCATCGTAGAAATGCAGAATGCCTACCAGGCGCATTTCAAGGATCGCGCCCTTTTCTACTCAACCTTCCCTATCCGTGAACAGGCACCAAAGGGAAATGAATGGGATTTCAAACTCAATCATGTCTATACCGTTGCCCTGCTCAACTTCAGCATGAACGAGGATGCCTTCGACAAGGAGAAAATCCGCCATCATGTACAGTTGTGCGATACTGCTACCCATAAGATTTTCTACGATAAGCTGGAGTTTATCTATGTAGAGATTTCCAAGTTCAACAAAACGCTGGAACAACTGGATACGCTCTACGAGAAGTGGCTCTATGCACTGAAGAACCTCTACAAGCTTACCCAGCGCCCTAAAGAACTGTGCGATAAAGTCTTCGACCGCCTCTTTGAGGAAGCCGAGATAGCCAAGTTTACTCCGCAGGAAATGAGGGAGTATGAAGCTAGTAAGAAGGCATATCGGGATATCAAGAATTCTATTGATACGGCAAAACAAGAAGGGCTTGCTGAAGGTTTAGAAATAGGTATGGAAAAGGGCATGAAGGAAGGCATGGCGAAAGGTATGGAAAAAGGTAGAGCAGAAGGCAAACATGAGGCAAACACAGAAACAGCACAACGATTGCTGGCAATGGGACTTTCTGCCGAACAGGTTGCCAAAGCTACCCAGCTGTCTTTGGAAATCATTAAGAATCTGAGCAATTCATAAAAAACAGAAAGCGGAGATGTGATAACAAATATCACCATATAATCAAGGGTCTATACGCCACCCGTTCATCGTGGCATATAGACCCTTTTTTCTATTGTTTCGCCGGATTGTATCATTAGGCTAAGTGCTCCAAAATTGGTATTTGTAGACAACGCTCAATCTTAGCCAGTGTTTCGAGCGACAGATTCTCTTGTCCTTTGAGAATCTTGGACACATATTGCTGACTGCACCCCATGAGTTCAGACAAATGCTTCTGTGTCATTCCTAATTCTTCCATTTTATCGAGCATTATCATAGCAATATGCTGAGAATAGCGAAGCCATGACTTGTTAGCCATGCGCCATTCTGCATTCTTACGCCATTTTGATGGTGAAGAAGACTGATGCTCCTTTAGTTTGGAAACTATTTCATTAGCAGTTCTCATAATAACCTCCTTTCTACTTTATATAATTTCGTTCAAGAAGTCCATGAAGGAGTCCTTGTCGGCAATATCATTGTTAAGCAGGAAACGCCTCACTTTTTCCATTCTGGCAAGTTCTACTAAAGTATGTTCACGCTCCTGCATGGTACGGGTCAACTTGATTGCTCCACCTGTGATGATGTAAATACCAGGTTCGAGCTTGATAGCATAAATTCTAAGCCAAGAAGCATGACGAGGTGTATTCCGAAGGCGTGCCTTTTCCTTACCCAAAAGCATTTCTGAAGTACGGCTGTTTTCCAGTGGACGGAAAATCTTGTCAAGGTCTGCATCTGGAGATATATCCATGATGAGACATTGCAAGCGTTCACTATCTTCTATTGTATCATAAATAGCTTGGTTGACATCTGTAATTTTGAAGTAGGATGCTAAATCGTCAGTATTCTGCTTAAAAAAGTTGCGTAACCATGCGACATCGTTCCATTGTCCAAGTATTGAATCTAGAACGTTGTCAAGGCAATCGTCATATCTGACAGCCCAAAGATGTTCGTTTTCTGTAATAAGATCGAATCTCATAATCGTACTAATTTACAATGCGAAGATACAACAAAAAAATGAATTATACAACTTATAGGTTGATTATTTAAGAATATTTAAAGAAGAAATTTGGGCTTAGAAGAGATTGAGTGAAAATGGATAATCTGATTGGCATATCTTTCCCTTCGGCCGGTGACCGTTGGTTCAGGACACGAAGTCCTGCCGTGGTACGCTTTCAAGAAGAGGCGTGGCAGGAACTGTTGCTGCAAAATTACTAATTTCATTCCAAAATGCCAACTTTTTGTTTAAGAATATGCATTCCAAATATGATATTTAACATTGTGTAACGGAATTTCGGTGCACGCATATTCCGTTAGAATTATATAATGTGGAATATAATGAATCCTTCGATATCCCTGATTCATAAAAAAGGTCTATACGCCACGATGAAGAGTGGCATATAGACCTTTTTGGGGGATGTTATGGTTTTGGAGTATAATACTCCACGGTGGTATTTGTTGCGTCTTTCTTCCAGATGGCAGGAAGATATTTTGAATTATTTGCCAACTCATTATAGGCAGCCTCATCTAGTACTATTAGTGTGCGTGTAATTCCATCATTTGTTCCTGCACCAACCAACCAATAAAGACAGCAATCTGAATTTTTTAAAATTTGGTCGCTTGGTGCCAACATTGTGACAGATGACAATTTCTCACAATTCTGGAACATATAGGCATAGCATTGTATTGCTAACGTTGTGGCAGGCAATTCTGGAGCAGATTCTAGAGATTTACATCCCTGGAACATACCCTGATAGCAACCTGAGAATAATTGCGTAGCACGCAATTCTGGCGCTGTTTTAAGACTTGTACAACCTGCGAACATAAAAGAATAGCAAGCTTCAGCCAAAGTCTCAGCAGGCAAATCTGGGGCAGAGGTTAATTGTGTGCAATCTTCAAACAAATGGCGGAATCTAGCAGACTCTGTTGCAACATCTTTATAGTTAGTATAGTCCAACAATGTGCGAATATCGCCTTTGCATGCCACATTTACATCAGTTTTACCGAAAGAAATTTGAGAATATCCACTGTTCTGTTTTGATGTGCCCTCCAGATTGTTCTTACCACGCAGGCTGAGAGTACCTTTACTACCACCGAAGGTAACAGCTTCGCCTGTCACAACTTTTTTCCATGTACCATTATTCACAGAATACTCAAGTCCTGGGATTTCGTAGCTGTCTTTGGCGCTCATTATAAACGTTTGTTCCTCGTCTGCCGTAAAGGTGAGGTATGGGGTATTATCTGTTTCTGCTTTACCACCAGTAATTTCACCCGTAGTCCATTCTTTCACGGTAATGCCGGAAACAGATACCTTGTTCTTACCTACTTTGAGCTGATAGGTATAGCTATTGCCGGCTGTGAGAGCAGGGATGCCGGTGAGCTTTTCTGTTGTTGTTTTGCTTTCTCCTTCTGCCACATCAAGAGAGATGAAGGTCTCGGAGTTTTGGGCTTCGCATGGCTTGATAAGGGCATAAAACTTATTATCGCTGTGCTTATACGCTTTTATACCACAGACGCTGAGGCTATTTACTGTAGCTCCGGCATACTGGTCGTTGAAGCCATCAATCTCTACTACCACTCTCGCCATTTTGCGCTCCATGGTGAGAGTAAGTTTATTATTGTTGTCTTTGGTATTGGTTTGCTTACCGCTATACGACATGAAGTCGTTGGCAGCAAGCGAAGTCTCATCTTTATATTCCTTAGGCAGGGTGATGTTGTCGAGGTTGCCATCGAACGAAGCAGGGTAGTAGGCGGTGAAATTCATCTCATTGCTTTCCCATTTCAGGAACTTGCTGCCTTGCGGCTGCCATTCTGTGCCTACGAGCTGATAGTTCACGGCATCCTGGCCATCAGCCTGGACGCTTATCAAATCACCTTCTTTAAACTTCTTCTGCGCTTCGGCATCACCCAGCGGATTGCTGCGGGTGAAGCCATTGGCAGATGCTTTACCTACCTCCGCAGTGATGCGCACAGCGTTAGGGTCGCTGTGGAACGCAGAGAGGAGGTCTTCTGACTCGGAGCAGGCTGACAGCGCCAGAATGGCTGCTGCGAGCCCCATCATTCGTTTCATTATTTTCATTGTTCTCATATTATTATTGTTTATAAAGCTTTTGCCCTTACAGGGCGCATAGCTGATTGCGATGTATACCCAGGGTGTTGCCCTGGGCTAGGAGCTTCTGCCCCTTCAGGGCGTGTGGGGCAAATATTGCTTCTACCCTTTACCTTTCCGTCAGGCGTTCCGCCGGATTATTGAGGTCCCGCAGAATATTTTTGATTTACTCTTTTTTTGTCCCACAGATTTCACAGATTTACACAGATTTAGACCTGTTCGGTCTATGGGATGACGCAGATTTTTTCCGCTAGGCGTTCCGCCGGATTTGAAATCCGGCGTTAAAAAATGTCCTAACCTATTTAGGTTCTGCGGATTTGCAATCCGCAGCAAAGGAGTCTGCTTCCCCTTTTGTTGTGTTGGGGGATTACAAATCCCCCGGTTTTAATAGGTCGAACCTTTTTTTTACGGCGGATTTCAAATCCGCCGGGACGCCTGGCGGTCTATACGCCACGATGAAGAGTGGCATATAGAGCCTTTTTGGGGGATGTTATGGTTTTGGGGTATAATACTCCACGGTGCATTGGCCTTTCTTCCAAATGGCAGGAAGACCTACATTTACCAACGCATTATAGGCAGCCTCATCTGTTACTATGAGTGTGCGGGAACTTACGGTTCCGTCGGTTCCGGCATTATACAACCAATTATAGCAGCGACGATTTGTAATTTGGTCGCTTGGTGTCAACATAGTGACGGTTGACAATTTTGTACAATCTCTGAACATACCAGAATAGCAATTGGGTGCTAACGTTGTAGCCTTTAATTCTGGGGCAGAGGTGAGACTTGTACAACCATAGAACATTTTATAATAGCACTCGGTTGCTAACGTTGTAGCCTTTAATTCTGGGGCAGAGGTGAGACTTGTACAACCATAGAACATTT
>OLGY01001592.1_pt1 | contig 11200 bp, 7 predicted proteins | sample 1605951 | NCBI WGS metagenome assembly OLGY01 (sample SAMN03283280) | human gut metagenome | biome: human-associated habitat; material: feces | host: Homo sapiens | place: Peru | collected 2012
CATAGTCGTTTGTAGTATGTTTAGAGTCCTTTGTTTTGCAACTCCCCAGAACGCCCCGTTCCTGCCGTTTTCGGGGTCTTCATTGATGACCGGCGCCTGCCATCATTTATAACCCGCGTAGGTCTTAAGAGAAGACCGCCTTCAGGCACCTAAGGCATTTCCTTCGATTGCTGGTGCAAAGATACGAATAAATCTGGTATCTACCAAATTTAGACATGTGATAAGGAGCGATTTTCAGCAAACTTACGATTTGAAAGTTAGTTATAAAGACTAACTCTATGTTTTGTGTGGCGCATCTATATGTTTTGCGGTACAGAAAACTATGTTTTGCCATATAAATCAGCATATTACAAAGTAATACCGATTACTGGGAAACGTGTTCAGTATTCAGTTATTCAGTTTTTTCGATGTTGTTACCATCCTCTGTATAGATAGTATATTATATATTATTATATATATATAATAATATATAATATAAAATAATTACTTACAATTTGTAACTATAGAAAAGGTAACTATCGCGAAAAAACTGAATAACTGAATACTGAATAACCTTTAGGCTTTATAAGCCCTCAAAAGGCAGAAGCTTTCAAAGACCGGTAAACAACCAGCTATTGCCCTTACATGGCGACTGGGTCGCGTCCAAAAATAACTTTTTTCAAAACTTTCTCCCGAAATCCTTGCCAGTTTCAAAAAGAAATCGTAACTTTGTGGAGTGGTATATAGTCACATCAATAATAGTAAAACGATAACATGATGATTGTCAGTAAATTTACCCCCCCATATCGGGGAAGCTGGCTCTTGTAGCCGCATTTTTAACGCTTGCCCTTGCCAGTTGCAGCAAGGATGATGTAAGCTCCGATACCGACCTGGTTGTCAGCCCACCTGCTGATAGCGAGGCTCCCAGTTATTATGCCATTACCGATACTGAGGGTATCGGCTTCACCAAGGATGGCATAGCCTATGAATATATTTCTAATGGTAAGACCCGATGGGTGCTTAGCTATCAGGAGATAGCCAAGCGCCTCGACATAGATATCTCCAAGATTTCAACTATCAAGATTACCAGAGACCAGATTTTGAAGAACGGTCTCTGGCGCTTCGACGTGCGCTTCGACGGACAGCAGGAAGGTACGGCGTATGCCATCGATGTCAACCCGGAGACTGGGGAGATAGAATGGGTGATAACCTTGGAGGATATGCCAGGGGGAAATATGTTTATATTACAATTTTAACGGAATAACCTTTTAGAAAGAAATGGAAAATAATAATAGCCAAATCGTATCACTCATCTGGAATATTGCAGACGACGTGTTACGTGATGTGTTCTTGCGTGGTCAATATCGTGATGTCATTCTGCCTATGGTGGTGCTCCGCCGACTGGATGCCCTTCTCGAACCTACCAAGGAAGAGGTGGAGGAAGAGCTGAAGGAAATGGATCCCGAAGACGAGATAGATGAGGACGTAATGTGCAACATTACCAAGCTCTCTTACTATAACACCTCCAAGTGGACATTGAACCGTCTGAAGGACCAGGCTCCCGACAACAACGACATTCTCTATAAGAACTTCGTTGAATACATGAGCGGCTACAGCGACAACGTGAAGGATGTACTGGATAACTTCGACTATTATAACAAGGCTCGCAAACTTGCCGACAACGACCGTTTGCTTGCCATCATCGAACGTATCACCGACCCACGCATCAACCTCACCAACAAGCCACAGAATGACCCTGACGGCTTGCCGCTCCCACCTCTCGACAATGTGGACATGGGAACGGTGTTCGAGGAACTCTTGCGCCGATTCAATGAGGAGAACAACGAGGAGGCTGGTGAGCACTTCACCCCACGTGATGCTATCTCGCTCTTGGCGCACCTCGTGTTCGAGCCTGTCAAGGACGACCTTCCTAAGACCATTACGCTATACGACCCAGCCTGTGGTTCGGGCGGTATGCTCACCGAGGGTTACGAATACTTGGTGAATCTTGGTGTGAAGGATTCCACCATCTTCCTTTCGGGTACGGAAATCAACCCTGAGACTTATGCCATCTGCAAGTCTGACTTGATAATCAAGGGCGTAAACCCTGACGGCATCCATAAGGGCAATACCATTACGGAGAATTATTTCGCCAAGCAGAAGATGAATAGTTTCGGATTTATGTTGACAAATCCTCCTTACGGCAAGTCGTGGAAGACAGACAAGGAGTCTATATACAGCGAGGTGGACGAGGGAAAGAAGAAGGTGCTCAACGATGCCCGATTCGAGCTGAAATTGGCTAATTTTGCGGGTGATATAGAGACCTTGGACAGTACACCGAGAACTTCCGATGGTCAGTTGCTCTTCGTATTAGAGGAAATCGACAAGATGAAACTACTCGATATGCAGCCACAGGGCAGTCGTATCGCTTCCATCCATAATGGCTCGTCGCTCTTTACAGGCGATGCGGGTAGTGGCGAGAGCAACATCCGTAGATACCTGATAGAGAACGATTTGGTAGATTGCATCGTGCAGTTGCCTAACAATATCTTCTATAATACAGGTATCACTACCTACGTGTGGATTTTCACCAACAAGAAGCCTGCTGAGCGCCGTGGCAAAGTGCAGCTCATCAATGCCTCTGAGTGTTACGAAAAGTTGCGCAAGAACCAAGGCTCTCGCAACTGTACCATCACGCCGCTACATCGCCAGCAGATACTCGAAACCTACATGGCTTTCGAGGAGAAGGAAGCTGCCGAGGATAACAAGGTGGAGTCGAAGATATTTGATAATGACGATTTCCGATTCTATAATGTTACCATCGAGCGACCATTGCGCCTTCGCAGCAAATTCTCGCAGCTCAAGATAGACGAGTTGCTTTACGATAAGTCGGACGTAGAGTTTTCTAAGTGGCTCTATCAGACCTATGGCGAGCGTGTGTTCACAGGGCTTGACAGAGAAGTGACAGCCATCAAGAGTTATCTCCAGGAGCAGGATATCAAGAAGACCGACAAGCAGCTGAACAACCTGATCTCTGCCAAGAAATGGCAGGAGCGCAAGCACTTGGTTGACCTCGCCCATGAACTGATGAAGATTGTGGGTACCGACGAATACATGGATTATAACAAGTTTTTTGGCTGCATCAAGACAGCCGCCTCTGAATTTATGGAGGAAAACATCAGTGCTGCCGAGATGAAGACCATAGCCAGAGCCATGAGCGAGACCGACCCGAAGGCAGCGCCTGTGATCAAAAAGACGCACAAGCCAAACAGCAAGGAAATCGCCAGCTTGATGGCAGTATATGGCATTCCAGAGGAGCGGCTGAACGAATACGGCTATTGGGAAGCCTTGGATGGCAGCAAGCTATATGTGGAGTATGAGACCGACAGCGACCTTAGAGATACGGAAAAGATACCTGTGAAGGAAGACATCTACGAGTACTTCCTGCGTGAGGTGCGTCCATACGTGGAGGATGCCTGGATCAACTTGCCACCTACCAAGATAGGTTGTGAGATTTCTTTCACTAAGTATTTCTACAAGCCAGTGCCTCTGCGCACGTTGGAAGAGAACGAGGCAGACATCCTCGCCCTCGACCAGGAGAACGATGGCTTTATCCGTCAACTTTTAAGCAAGGAGGGTTAAGCATGGAAAGATATAGTGAATATAAGGATAGTGGAGTAAAGTGGCTCGGGGAGGTTCCGAGCCACTGGAATTGTATTCGTTTAAAAAATGTTTTTAGTAAAAGAACTACAGGTAGCTGGGGCGAGGAGGAAAATCATTCTCAAAAAAATGCGGAATGCCTCCGTATAGCAGATTTTGACTATAATAAATTGCGTTTTCAAAAGAAAGAAGAATATACTATACGTTCGTATGCATCAAAGGAGGTTGAAAACAAAAAACTAGTTAAAGGTGATTTGCTAATAGAAAAGTCTGGTGGTGGAGATAAAACACCTGTTGGCAGATGCGTTGTGTTTGATTTAGATATACATGATGCAATGTACGCAAATTTTATGGAAAAATTATCTCCAAGAAATGATATAGATTCTTTTTATATTTGTTACTTGCTTTCTTGTTTTTATAGTTACGGAATGGTATGGCCATATGTGAAGGCTACAACAGGAATACAGAATTTAGATATAACTTCATTGTTGTCTAAGGAGTATGTATATATACCTCCACGTGCCGAGCAGGATGCCATTGTTCGTTACCTCGATGCCGCAACCTCGAAAATCGACAAAGCTATTGCCATGCAGCAAAAGATGATAGACCTGCTGAACGAACGTAAGCAGATCATCATCCAAAATGCTGTGACTAAAGGACTCGATGAGAACGTGGAAATGAAGGATAGTGGTGTGGAATGGATTGGCATGATTCCGAAACATTGGAAAATTATAAGAATAAAGCATTTGGCTAAACTTCAAAGTGGTTCTAACCTCACATCTAATGAAATTTCAGATACAGGTTCATATCCTGTATATGGTGGAAATGGATTGCGTGGCTTTTATGGTTCATATAATTGTGAGGGCTCATATGTTTTGATAGGAAGGCAAGGTGCTCTTTGTGGAAATATCAATTATGCAGAAGATAAGTTTTGGGCTACGGAACATGCAGTCGTATGCTATCCCAAGAAAAAATATAATACATTATGGTTTGGTGAAGTCTTACGATTGATGGATTTGGGGCAATATTCATTAGCTTCTGCGCAACCTGGTTTGGCAGTTGAAAGAATTAAAGGTTTGTATATGCCTTATCCATCTATAGAAGAACAGAATAAAATAGCTCTATTCTTAAAGCAAAATATAGGTAAAATAGACTTATATGCAAGACACTGCCAGCGTCAAATCACTCTCCTTCAGGAGCGCAAGCAAATCATCATTAACGAAGTAGTAACAGGAAAGGTAAAAGTATCATGAGCCATACATCAGAAACAAAAGAACAAGCCTTCGAAGCCTTGATAGAAAAGGCTTTGGTAGGCTCTACCATAGAGGAGCGAAAGGCACTGGGCATCACGGCGAAAGACGTGGATGCACAGCAGCCTGCCGCCGACCAATACTACTGGGGCGTGCCAAGCGACTTCAAGTATAAGCAGAACGAGGATTGGGCGATAGACATGCGCCGTCTCATGTCGTTCCTGCACGCCACCCAGCAAGACATACTCGATACCTACGTGGGAAGAACACCCCTGGAGCGTGCCATCCCCGAACGTATCAGCAAGGACATAGAGACCTTCGGCATCATCAAGGTGCTGCGTGAAGGCATCAAAGTAGAGAACATTACGTTGAAACTTTGGTATCCGAAACCTTCTCCAGCAGATGCGCAGGAGAATATGCTACTCTTTCAGCAGAACCAGTTTTCCGTGACCCGACAGCAAACCTACTCTCGCTTGAAACCAGGCGACGAGATAGACATGGTGCTCTATGTAAACGGACTGCCGATTTTTACCTTTGAGTGGAAGAACCCTTGGACTTACCAGACTGCACGCTACAATGGACAGAAACAATACAAGGAAGACCGCAGCCCGAAAGACAAGCTCTTGAACTTCGGTCGCTGCCTCGCACACTTCACAGGCGACAAGAATGAAATCTTCTTCACCACCAAGTTGGCTGGCAAGAAAACCTACTTTATGCCATTCAATAAAGGTCTGCCCAACGGACAGGGCGCAGGTAACCCAGTGACCCCCAATGGCTACAAGACCAGCTACCTATGGGAATGGGTGTTGCAGAAAGACTGCCTCGCCGACATCATCGACAAGTACGTGTGCTTCGACTATGGCGAGGCAAAGACGGGTAAGACTGTACCCCACATCATGAAGAACGCCAAAAAGCTCATCTTCCCACGCTACCACCAACTCGACGTGGTGACCAAGCTTCTCGAAGACGTATCGGAGAAAGGCGTAGGCGAGCGTTACCTCATCCAGCACTCGGCAGGTTCGGGCAAGAGCAACTCGCTCACATGGCTCGCCTTCCAAGTTATCAACGCCTGTCCTACCACCATGGCAGCCAAGCGAGCCAAAGGCTTGGAAGAAAAACTCTTCAACTCAGCCATCGTAGTGACCGACCGCAGACTCCTGGACAAGCAGATTACCGCCAACATCCGAGCATTCGGACAGACCCAGAAAATCATCGCCCATGCCAACAGCAGTAGCGACCTGAAGGATGCCATCGAGGGTGGCAAGCGCATCATCATCACCACGATACAGAAGTTTCCGTTTATCTGCGACACCATCAAGGACGTGAGCGACCGCAACTTCGCTATCATCATCGATGAGGCACACTCTTCGCAGTCGGGCATTGCCAGCGACAAGATGAATGCCTCTATGCAGCAGAACGGCTCCTCAGAGCAGGATGCCGACACGGGTGGAGCAGACACCGACGAACTGATAGAGAAACTGATGAAGGAGCGCAAGATGAGTACCAACTGCTCTTATTTTGCCTTCACTGCCACACCAAAGCGAGAGACCCTGGAGCGATTTGGATGGGAAGACGTAAACGGTGAGCGAGGGGAGAAGGGCAAGTTCTACCCCTTCCATCTCTACAGTATGAAGCAAGCCATCGAGGAAGGTTTTATTCTAGACGTGCTGACCAACTATACCACCTACCAAGGTTACTACGAGGTTATTAAAAGCATCAAGGAAAATCCTAAATACAACAATAAAAAAGCACAGAAGAAGATACGCCAGACCGTGGAGCGCAACCCGAAGACTATCCAGGCAAAAGCTGAAATCATGATGGACCACTTCGACACCAAGATTTTCCACTCCCACAAACTGGACAGCAAGGCAAAGGCAATGGTGGTGTGCAAGGACATCGAGTGTGCCATCCACTACTACCAAGCCATCAAGGACATCATCGCCAAAAATAAGTTGCCTTACCATGCCCTCATCGCTTTCTCAGGCGAGAAGAAGCTGGGCGACAAAGCCTTTACCGAGGCAGGCTTGAACGGATTTCCTGAGAAGGATACCGCCACCAAGTTCGAAGAAGACGACAACCGTATCCTGGTGGTAGCCAACAAGTACCTGACAGGCTTCGACCAGCCTAAGCTCTGCACCATGTATATCGACAAGCCATTGGCTGGCGTGCTGGCTGTGCAAGCCCTCTCCAGACTGAACCGTTCGGCAGCCGAGTTGGGCAAGCGAAACGAAGACCTTTTTGTGCTCGACTTCTACAATTCGACAGATGACATGAAGGCAGCATTCGAGCCATTCTATACCGCCACCACGCTGAGCGGTGCTACCGACGTGAACGTGCTGCACGAACTGATGACCACCCTGCTCACGTTGGGTGTCTTCGACATGGACGAGGTAACACAGTTCTCCGACCTCTATATCCAAGGCAAGGAAGCCGACGAATGGGCACCTGTCATCGACACCTGCGCCCATCGGTTCAACGAAGAGATAGAGTGGGAAGAGGACGGCAAGGCAGACTTCAAGATGAAGTGCAAGCAATTCGTGAAGATATATTCCCGAATGGCAGCCATCATGGACTATGAGGTGGCAGCCTGGGAAAGACTGTTCTGGTTCCTGCGCTTCCTGATACCTGAGCTAAAGGTGAAATCCAAGAACGACGATGAACTGAAGGACTTGCTCAACAGTATCGACCTCAATACCTACGGTGCACGCCGTACGGCACTGAATCAGCATATCGAGCTGGATTCTGGCGAAAGCACCATAGACCCACTGGCACCGAAAATGGTGAACGCAGGAGGAGACGATGGCGAGAAAGACCCATTAGACGAAATCGTGAAGCAATTCAACGAACATTGGTTCAAGGGATGGGATGCTACACCCGACGAGCAGAAGGCAAAGATCATCAATCTCTCCAAGATGGTGAGAGAAGACGAGGATTACCAGTATGTGGAAGGCAATCCAGACCAGCAAGCCTCCGACCAGGTATTGGCAAAGATCATCAAAAAGCAGATGATAGCCATGCGAAGAGGTGACAAGTCGCTCTATAAGCAGTACAAGGATAGCGATGCCTTCCAATACGGCATGCTCCAAGCTGTGAAAGGATTCATCGCCAATAGAGACCATATTAGGGTTTAAAAGTTAATAAACAAGTAAAATAAGCAGTGCAGAGAGCTGCACCTACCATAAAAATTCCATAAAAGTAACAGGGAGAAGTGATGCTGCAAGAATGCTCACTTTTCCCTCTTTTTTGTCAAAAATCTAAAAATCAGAAAAATAATAGTACTCATATTACGTATTAAGGAATCGTAGTACACCCTTTTGTTTCGCTCTTTTTTTATAATTTCACACCGAAATTTAAAAAAGAAATTATGGGAAAAGGACGTAGTTACATGAATTCATATGCCGACAGCTATATGAGAGGCAAGGTTGTCAAGGAAGTGGGAGCACTCCTTGACCACATACTAGTGGAGGAAATCACAACCCCCACAATAATAAATTTGGAGTTTGGACCTTCTTACGATACCATCAGAAAGCTAAGGCAGCAAGATACCTCAATATATTTTGAGACCATCAGGCAATTCTGCTACGTCATTGGCTACTATCTCTACCAGGAAATAGAGGCGGTGGAGAACTATAAGAAATATGTAAGGGAAAGGGAATCCAAGCTTACCATGCTGTATGAGATGAAAGAAAGATATAAGAAAATTTACGGAATGCAAGCCGCAGTGGTTCTCAACCTCATGCATAAGGGAAAGGACTTGCTGGCTTTAATGAAGTAAATATAAGTGAGTTTTTCCGCCTCACTATGTGTTAGCGAACTCATTTTGGGGCTAATTCTAATCTATAAATAAATACCTAAAAAAAAGAAAGTAAAATCTGATGAATCGGAGACCAACTGTCCCCTAAGGGTGTATTCCCTTATAGTACTCCTGGCATTTGCTTGTTCCAGCAAAATTGTTAGCGCAAACAAATTCTAACGTCCTCTACTAAGGAACGAGCGACAAAGAACTCTATTACTAACTACTATAAATTTCGAATTATGAGGAGATTTATAATCAAGCTCGTGAGCTTGATACTGAAGCATGGGCGATTCCGCCTTTTTTGCGTGGTCATTCAATTGAATGGCAACTGCAAGTATATTGAGTATACTTACAATTTGAGGCGTTCCCTCCTATGGATATGAGCATACACATACACTTACTGGTAGATGTTGCCATGCAGGAAAGAGATTATCATGATGCGCTCGTAGTTCGTCGCTTCCTGGAGACCTTCAACAGAAAAGACAATCATTTGGTTGAAGCTGAACTTCCCAGGCTAGATGCCTATATCGCCACCCTGGATGGCTATTATGAATACCTAGAGCAAAGGAATAGAAAACCATTGAAAAATGGTACCAGAATCGGCCGAAAAAAAGAATACCTTTTTGTGTCTGATGAAGCATCTTCTTTAAAAGATGAAGAGACGACCGCCGAGCAAGCCTCTTTATTTATAGAATTTCTCACCCTAAATGGTCTAAATTCTATGTCTACCAGTGCGAGCAAGTCTTCACCAATGAATATCGCAATATTTGCGTTTATCAGATATTGGAGAAGAAAAGGCATCCTGGCACCGCAGCACATCGTCAGTGCCAATGCCATTTATAGATTTCTTACTGAGGATTGCAATATACGAAAAGAAGTTACGATAAAATCGTTCAACAATGTCTTCAATCATTGTGAGGACATAAAAAATCAAGAAATGGATGATAAAGTGGCTGATTTCTTTGCCCATAGATGATTTTTTTTTATGGGACAAATATTAATCCTATTTTTCCTATTTTTCCCATAGGTGTTTTTGCCCTATCTTTGCACCCGTAATCAGACAAGTAAAGTCTGGTTGCGGGTATTATTCATCTTTTAAACAAGTTATTACGATTATGAAACAAGCAGCAAAGAAGCAGCTCCTCAACGCCCAGAAGGTGGACGGAGCCATCATCAGTGAAGAAAACGGTACCATCGCCTTCCGCAAGGCGCCATGGAACGATACCGAGGTTATCTGCGAACAGCCTAAGGTGATACCGGGCAGAATGGTTTGCTCTGGCGAGAGGGGAGGCGACGAGTTCGACTTCAAGCCTTACGAGCGTACGGGCGAGAAGCTTTTCGAGGAAATCTTCAAGACCAAGCATGCCGTGGTGCGCACCACCAAGCGCACGGTGCAGGTGAACTATACCTTCAGCCGTGACCTGGACAAGCAGGACATGCTGCGCTACCTCAAGGCAGAGCACAAGGAACTGATTGCCGGATTTAAGGAGAATGTTGAATGTTGAGTGTTGAATGTTGAATTAGGCTAGCGCCTTTGCGACCGTTAGGCAATTCAACATTCAACATAAAATTCAACATTCAACACTCAACATTCAACATTCAACATTAAATTCACCATTCAACATTCTAAAACGATGGAAAATGTTATAGCATATAATCCGTACAAGAATGGCAATAAAGGGAGCGTAAGCTCCCAGCCACTCTCGGTCTACGACAAGACCATCGCTTATCCCTGGATGGCAGACCTGGTAGCTGCCATCCGTGGGGGTAACGATGAACTGAAGAAGCAGCTGCCCTTCCGCTGCGCTCACTACTACCAGTTCCGAGACAACAGGCGTTCGCAGAAGAACGCCGTGCCCGAAAGCTTCCTCTTCCAAACCACCATCGACGTGGACGACAAGGAATATGTGGATAAGGCGATAGAGAAGGCACGAGAGCTGAACTGCAGCGACACCATCTGGAATGGAGCCTTGTTGCATCTGGAATACTCAGCCCGCAAGAAGTTGCACATCGATATCCGCATGCCCATCGGCATGACTATCGAGGAGACGCAGCGAGCCTATTGCGAGGCGCTGGGCGTGCCCTACGACGAGAGCTGTATCACGCCAGAACGCATGCTCTTCATCACCGACAAGGCGTCAGAAATTTATCGCTCGCCCCATTGGTACGAGGTGCTGCCACAGGAAGAGCTGAAGAGGCGCAGACAAGCCTACCTGACTCGTGGCCTCACCATTGACGGAAGACAGCAACAGGGCACTCAGCCCCAACCATTCAACATTCAACATTCAAAACTCAACACTCAACAAAATGTTCAAGACCATCGACTTTCGGGCTCTGACAGCCATCACGCTGTTTCTGCTGGCTCTGCTATTCAGACTGCCCAACCTTGTGATAGCAATGCTGCTCATGCTACTTATCTCAGCCCTGCTGGAGCTCATCAGGATGCTGTCGCAGTGGCATCCGGCAAGAACCTCGCAGCCTTCGACCTCTTCCGCAATGCGGCTGGCCTGAAGGA
>OLGY01001593.1_pt1 | contig 11198 bp, 10 predicted proteins | sample 1605951 | NCBI WGS metagenome assembly OLGY01 (sample SAMN03283280) | human gut metagenome | biome: human-associated habitat; material: feces | host: Homo sapiens | place: Peru | collected 2012
TCGCATCCATGTATTTTAATGATGTATCATATAATTTCATATTTTCTTCTCCTTTATTTATTAGCGTATGAATACATATAAAAACCGCAAATATAAACATCGTTTATAGTGTTTCTTAGTGAAGTCAAAGTAAAATTACCTTTTGTTATATCATTTGTCACAGGGTAATATCTAATAACTAGCCCAGCGTCTGCAGCAGGGTTTGATATAGGAATGAACATATTACCCGTCGGGGTTTTATCGGCTGGAAATCCAGTCCAAATGTACCCCATGGTATTCCCTCCGATTGGGGCATTTACTAGACCATCCCAGTTCAGTTCGCAGAGTTTCAATCCGTCGTTATATCGGTATTTCAGTGTGATACCACATGCATTAGTTCCACAAGAGATCCAATCAGACCAGCCAATAACTCTATGCTGTATCTTCTTATCCCTGAGCACGGGCACCCACGTATCTACTTGATTCTCTGTATCAAAATCAAATACATACCCATTAAATGATTGTGCTTCAAGAGGCATATCCACCTTTAACTTACCACTCTCTGCCTTGCATCCAACTCCAATTCCTTTGCCATCAGCTGAAAAATCAAGCAGTTTGAACGAAGGCGCAATTGCAGCATAAGATGCAACACCATCTGTCGTAAAGTAATCCTTCACAAGCACTCTGAACGAGTAGGCATTATCCGTATTGAACTTGCCAGCAGATGATATATATACCTTGTTCTCGCCACTGTATGAATTAGTGTAAGTTGCAAGAGTAGTCCACGTCTCACCATTCTTGTACTGAATCATGATAGTCTTATCATTCTTACTGTTAACAGGTGCAATGGAGAATGAATAAGTAATCTTAACCGCTGTACCTTCATCGTCTGCTTTGTTAGTCGAAACATTCCAACGCTGTGCAGTTACATTCTTGACTGCTGGTGACCACCACTCTGTAACACTAATGTTTTTAGACAGTGTAGCCTTCTGACCTCTCGAATCTGTAACCGTTGATTTAAGAACAACTGTACCAGAAGACTTGAGTGGCTGTGTCGTAAAGAAACTGTTAGGGCCAGGTATGCTCTGTCCGTCAATCTCGTTTTGGTAGTACGTGATTGTAGCACCGTTCTTCGTTGAAGTAGATACATTGCATTTGACTTTCGAAACACCTTGTATAATTGTTGATGCTCCGAATCTTTTTGCAATTGCAGCATCTTCATTTGTGTATGTGATACCTGTAACAGTTGGTCCATAACCTGAGGGAAGTACAACATCCAAGGTACAGTAATTACTACCGATGAATTTACCGGAACGACTGTATGTATCTACTCTGAAACAAATATAGAACTGTGAAGCATTGGGCATCTTACTGATCAGTGAAGTTGGAACTGTCCATCTGAATTCATCATTCCACTGATTATCAGCAATCTGTTCAGTCTTATCATAAAAGCTGTACGTGATTACATGCCCGAAATCAGATGATGCTCTAGGTGTCTTAATTGTCACACTGTTTCCAAAATAAACTGATGATGGAGAACAGTATGGCTTAGTCGCTCTCGGAATAACATCGCAGTCGATACCACCCGAAGCAGATACACTACCTACATAACTGCCCGAAAGAGTTACCTTCAATTCCTGTGAGAACGAGAAATCAAAATGCTTGCCACCGTTACTGTCATGAGGAATCTTGATGTTTGTAACTGTCGCAAGCGTCTTTGTTCCACTTCCTCCGATAGTCACTCCACCAGACCATAACAGTACGCCATTAGCCCACATAGAGCCGTATTTAGTAGCATTTGAATTGATATTCCACTTATAGTACTTTGTCAGCGTAGCAGTCCACAAATCATAGTTGCCATCCACATTGACACCTGTTCGTGTCATTGTCATTGTGACATTACCATTGCCACCACCAAACGATGCACTGCATGATGCACTTGTTGCCATCAGTCACCACCTACTTTCTTAAATGTTAATGATCCATCGCGGTTAACAATGAATCCGAAGTTTCCAATCCTCAAGGAACTAGAAACTTCGATGTTTGAGTTATACATTCTGTTGTTAGCAAAATACGCTACTTCATCATTGTTCTGAAGAATAGAGTACTTGCTGTTTGTCTGTTTTGTCTTGAATTCAGATTCCTGTTTACCTATCTCTATGCCTTCTGCATTGAATCTGATATAAGTGTTCAGCTGAGTCTGATTGTTTGATACGGTATCAGAAAGAGAACTAAAGTCTTCTTTCTTTACGAATCCCATCTGAATGCTTTCCGTTGTCTGCTGAATAGTAGATACAGTAGAAGCAAGGTTTGCACCGTCAGAGGCGCTGTAATAGTTCTCTGATACTGTCTGCAATATAGATGCCTTTGTCTGTTCTATAGACGAAGAAGCATCCTTAGTCGCCTGCTGCAGCTGACTGTTCATGTTGTTTATTCTGTTGTCGTAATCATCAATGATTGACTTTAGGTCATTTGCAAGCACTGGGGTGGTCGTTGTATATGTTCCATCATCCCATAATATTTTTGACCTAACCCAGTAATAATGCTTGTCAATGTAGTCATCGGGAACGCTTTTCCACCCGCTACTGCTTGCGTCGGGCATTTTCGTTGCAGAATCTGATAGATAATACTCCGGAGTGATTGAGCGAATCCCCTGCCCGTCCTCGCCATCATTAACTCTCACGAGGGTCATGCTAGCCGATGCCTTAACCATATAATTAACCTTCTAGCTGAGCGCTGAATGTTGCCTTGTTTGTAATATCACCTGCACCGATTGTGTATGTCGCACCTGTTGCTACAGCAGTAGTTCCGCCATCCTTATACCACTTGATAGTTCCTAATGCAGATAACGCAGAGCCAGTCACTTCAACTCCGCCTTTATAAACATGAGCAGTTAAAGTTGTAGCAATAGCAGTGTTCTTGAAGATTGTTCCACCGCTTGAAGTGATTGCCATTGTGATAGCATCTAAGCCATCCTTCCCATTTGTGCCGTTTGTACCTTTGTAGGAAACTGAATATGATTCAGTATGTTTACCATCAGAATAGTTTACAACAGTCTTTGTCCATAAGTACTGACCATTTGCCACGCTAGGCACTGTAGTACTCCAAGTTCCTGTTGGAGGAGTAGTGCCACTTGTGCCTGCTTGGTATGTTACAGATGTTGAACTTACAGTAACGCTTGTACCGTTTGAACCATTTGAGCCGTTTGTACCTTTATAAGAGACTGAATAGGCTTCTGTTGACTTGCCGTCAGAGTACTTGACTACTGTCTTAGTCCAAAGGAACTGACCATTAGGTACATTTGGAACAGTAGTGCTCCACTCACCTGTTGGTTTAGTGGTTCCGCTTGCACCAACCTGGTATGTTACAGAAGTCGAACTTACAGTAACACTTGTACCATTCTGTCCTGTCTGCCCCTTGAATGCGATAGAGTAACTGAATGTCTTGTTAATTGTAATATCACCATCAACAACGATAGGGATAGTAATAGTACCACTCTTAGTTAATGCAGATGTTGCAGTAACTGTGATTGTTGGCATTGGTGACTTGCCGTCAGACACTGCTGAAATTCCTGTAGGACATGTGATAGTTCCTACTGTGCACGGAACCTGTTCACTCCCGCACAATGCCATTACCTGTGTAGTAGTTGTCTGTGTACCGTTTACAGAAGTAGTAGTACCTAAGAATGTATAGTTGTCATTAGTTAATACGACGGAATAACCATCGGTTAAGTCGATAACGTCAATCTGATTGACCGCTTTAATTGCCATAATTTTCCTCCTAAATGTTTAATTCGCAGTTGAATACTGCCTTGAATTTAATGTCTTTTGCTGAAATAGTAAACATGAACCCGTTATCGTTGAGTCTTGTATCATCTAACGGAATCTTGCTGAATTCTGTCTCTCCATGCCTTTTAATGAACCACTGCAGATATGCATTATCTCCAAATGTTTCTCTCAGCTTTGAAGAGTTATCAATCACAACTCCACCCACATAGATATTTACTGTGAATATAGTTGCCACATCACTGTTCTTGAATGTCGTGCCATTCGATGATTCTATACACAATAATATTGAATCCTCGCCCTTTGCTCCTGTAATACATACCGGAGTACTGTATGTGACAGTATCGTTGATCGTCGTGGCTGTTCTCTGCCATATATAGATTCCAGGTCTCCAAGTCGGTGCAGTCTCTGACCACCCTGTTTCGGGAGGTGTAACTCCATCGCTCGAACTAGCATACTCACATACGAATTTCTTAACAGAGCCCTGTGCCTGTTTGATCGCTTCTCCAGCCTTTTCTTCAACTTCTGAAACCCTTAGTGATATCTTCTCATTGGACAGGCTTAATTGCGCCATCTTGTCATTGATGCCTTCCTGTTCCTTTGCGATTATATCCAGTTTCAATGATTCCTGATCCTGCTGGACCTGCAGCTTTCTGATTCGTGTTGTATTAGATACACGATTCACTGTCTTTTCTTCATTCTTTGTTGTCACACTGCCGTCAACCGTAGACATAGAGAACTGTCCACCTTTATAACTGACAGTTAGATCCGATACAAAGAAAGTGAATTCATTGCTGTTATAATTAACAAGAGCACCAGGAAGAAGGTTATCAATCGATATCATCGTGACATTCTTCACCTGGTTGAAAGTCAATCCTTTAAGTCTGTCATAGATGCTGTCTATAATGCTCTGTTCATCTGCATATAGATTTGCTGAATCAATAAACAGCGTATTGCCTGTCTCATCACCCTTAGAAAGAGGATTGAGACCATTTTCAGCATATACTCTTGTGAGTGTATACACCTCATTCTTCTCATAATCTGTTAAATCCTGTGTAGCAGCAAAGGCAGTCTTTTCAATTGGAACAAATCTAATAGAATCAATTCCCTCTGCATAGACATTTGCTGCAAACAGTTCAGCAATCCATCCGAGATAGTTTCTTATCACAATCGTGTTATCATACCATGATACGCTCTTATCGAGAACGTACTGCGGTATTCCTTCACGAATAATAGAAAGACCAGTCAGACTTTCAATCTCGTCTAGCTGGTCTTTTATAGTGGCAGGATAAGACAGTTTAGTATCGTATGCCTTGTCAAGAGAATAATTGTTGTCGTACATCTTAAGAGTGAGTTCCTTGGTGTACTTCTCCGGCTGATCATACACCTTAAAGTATCTTGTATCAGATGCATCATTCTCCTTGACTTCCCAGTACTTGCTGATGTCGATGTTGTCAAGAATGCCATCATAGTTATCGAACTTCATTGTCAGTTCAATTGATGGCACGTTGCCTATCATACGGCAGTCAGCGAAAGAGACAGACATCTTATAGTCAAGAAGTCTGTCCGTTACATTTGTCTCTCCATACTTTATAAGCATATGATCACACCTCAATCAGAGAGAAAGAGAATGAATCTGCCTTTAGACCTGACTGCACTCTCTTATAATTGTACTTCTTATTTGAAGCATACATCTTCTTGGTTCCTCTGATTCCATGATCAGGAATGTAGAGTTCTGCTGTGAACTCTGCCGGAGTGAGTACCTTCAGAATATTCATTACATCTGTGAATGTATTCAGTTTATATGTACATGTGATTTTAAGCATATTAGAACGTATTCTATTTCTTCTTAAGATGCCTGTCGAAACAGGTCTGACACTGTCCGAATCTAAATCATTGATTTCTACACTAATCTCTGAAGGAGTCGGAATAAGTGTTCCGTTTATCTTGATTTTCGCTTCATCTGCCATTTATTCCACCTCCTAATAGTCAAATACAGGCTTGCCTGTGCGTGCTTCATAGTCCTTGATATTGTCAATCACCATCTTAGTGATTACTCTACCGTCATCAAGTACTAATTTAATGACATAGGTAGCGCCTGTGCCGTCATTCTGAGAAAGTGATAATCTTTCTGAAATCTTTTCAGCAATCATATCAAGTCCCTGTGTGTTTCTCTGTAATGGTATTACTGCTTCTGTTCCTGCTTCACCAATATTGGCGATAGTGGATGCACTTACGATACCACCTTTTGCGAGTCTAGGAATCCTAGGAATTGAGAATCCTTTTCCACCGACACCAGGAACCCAGTCAGGAATCTTTATCTTGCCGATACCACTTAAGAATTTGTTGATTCCATCAATCATGAAATTCAATGGAGCCTTGAAGATGTGGCTTAATCCAGAAACAATACTTTCAAATATCTGTCTAACACCAAACCATGCTCTTCTCCAGTTGCCTGAGAATACACCACTGATAAAGTTAGTAAGACCCAAGAAAACAACTTCCAATGAATTAATGATAGGGCCCACGTAGTCTCTGAACGCCTTGACGGCATTCTTAACCGTTTCAAACACATTCTTCCATTTGAAACCGAAAGTTCCTTCCATCCATTCACCTAGATTACGGAAGAATTCTCTGATATTGTTGACTCTTTCGCAGATTGTTTTGTCTGCGCGTTCAATAATTCCCCTAATTGCAGCAAATACCATATCAAATACACCTCTCAATAGTGTTAAGGCTAATTTGAATATAGGTCCTAGAATATCAAGAATCGTACTGAATATAGGTGTGGCGAACTTTAGAAAATCACTTAATAATCCCATTATGCTCTGGAATACATTCTCCCATGCGTTCCACAACGGTTTGAGAACAGTTTCCACAAAATCCATGATGATTTTACCAACTGTATCAATGATAGGTGCCACAATATTTAGAAATACCTTCTGAACAATAGTAGCAATATTTCCTAGAATGCTTACTATGTCATCTCTGAAGCTCTTACTCTTCTGCCATAAGTCTACCACTGTAGCAATGACTGCCCCAATGATGACATTTACAGGATTCACAGCCATTACAATAGATGCGAATATCTGTGGAAGAATTCCAAATGCACCACTCAATGCAGTTGCAAGTGATGCCCAACCTGAAAATACTCCTACTGCGAGCTGTATCTGTGTGATAACAGTGCCAAGAATTCCAGCAAGAGTAGAAAATAATGATAATCCCGCAATAACTGAAAGTATGCCAAGAATACGACCTACATTATCTGCTATGAAAGAGAATAACCCATCAATGATAATAAGAACCACATCCACTGCACCTAATACAGCAGTCCAGTCAATCGCTTTAGTAACATCTCTCACAATTTTCAGAATCTCATTGATGATCTTCAATATAGAGTTAAATATATTCCATAAATGCTGAATGATTGAATCGCCTAGGCCTGCAGTGTTCCATGCATCGGCCAATCCTTGAGAGATATTGCCAATTATCTTGAAGATGTTAGTAAATATCTTCAATATCAGTTCGACAGTCTTTGCACCTGTGCCGTTTTCCCACACTGTATACATTGACTTGCCGATTTCCATAAGAAGGTTCTTGACCCCATTAAATGCATATACTGCAGCTGCAATCATCGGCGCACCGAACTTATCCCATGACTGCTTTAATGGCTGGAAGAATTCAGCAACCTTCTTCTTGATTTCTTCTAACTGCTTGTCCACTTCTTCAAGAAGCCCTTTCTGCTCTTCTGCGCCACTGTCGTCCATGCTGAATCCGCCGATATCACCACCACCGGAACCGCCTGACCCACCTGAGCCACCTGAAGATGGATCACTTGAACTATTGCTTGAATTGATGTTATTGATTGCATCGAATCCAGCAAGAGCTCCGTTCAATTCCTTCTTAAGTTTAGAAGCATTACCTGCTGCCTTTTTTAATCCGCTTCCTGTTCCACCTGCGCCTTTAGAAAGCTTCTGCGAACTATTGGAAGCATCGTTCATATTCTTTGCAAGAGTCCCTGTGTTTCCTGCTGCCTTCTTAGCATTGTTTGACACTCCACCAAAAGAAGAACTCAACTTCTTTGACTTGCCACCAAACAGTGCCGTCAGATACCCAACGGCAACCATAACAACTTTAGTGAATGCAACAACATATGGGACGCATGAGTTAATTGCCTTTGCAATATTGGTAAAGAATCCAGCAATATTAGACTGTCCAATTGTGTTCATTACATCTGACATACATCTAACAATGGCTGTTCTCATATTAGCGATTGATGTAGCAATTCCACCTGTTGCATTTCTTGCCTGTTCCTCGAATGACTGATATCCATTAATCCCCTTAGTATTCAGCTGCATAATAGTATCCATGAACTGGTCCATTGATACTGTTCCATTTCTTAATGCCTCGCCTAACGCTGAAGCATTGACAAACCCCATGGCCTCAGCCACCTGTTTCATCTGTGCAGGCATTGCAGTCATCGCTGAACGCCATTCGAACATATCCGGTTTACCTTTGGCATATGACTGTGACAACTGTTCAAGTGCTGATTTCTGTATTTCAGAGCTTGCACCACCGGCTAGAATAGCATTATTTAGTGCAAGGAACATATCTGTTGATCTTGAGATGTTACTGTTCACTGATGTGAATCTCTGTACTGCGCCTGATGCATCGTCTAGGGTTGTTGGAAGTCCAATAAGCTTATTGCTTAGTTTCTGTACAGATGCATTCGCTTGAACGCTCCCAACGTCTAGATTCGACATCACACGGCTATAGTTGCTAAGAGTGTCAACTCTCTTGATTGCAGCATCAACATTACCTAATATCGTTGATTTAATCAGAGAAGCAATACCAAGACCCGCCACAATATTGCGGATACTCTTGAATGAATTGCCAATTGATCCTGTGACCTTATCAACATGATTCTTTAGGCCGGTGACTTCATTCTTCACGCTGTTCAGTTCTGATTTCGCTGATTTCGTCTGAGCAGATATTACTATCTGCAGTTCCTCTACCGTCATTCTGCATCACCGCCTTTCTTTTTCTTAGTGCTTCATTATGTCTTCTACTGAAGGCAATACGAGAAGATCTAGCGCTTGCAATCTCTTTTCTTTCCTTCTCTTTTTCAAACTCTTTCTTATCCTCTTCAAAAAGTGAAGGATAGAAGTCCCACAATTGTGCAGGAGTGAATGAATCATCCTTGCCGTTAAGGACAGCAGAAATACAATCCCTTATCTGAAGGGCCTGTATCTGAAGAGATATCGCTTCCTGTCGCACCATTTCTTTTTTCTTTCTTTCATGCGCTGAAATAATATCGTATAGCTCATCTAACGAATAATTCCAAAATGAAAAGGGGTCTACTCCAGCATCAAGCGCTGGATCATAGACCGCCTTGTATATGTAATCTGTAATCAGGATATCTTCTAGAGATTCTTCTTGGCTTCCGCCATTTCCTTTTCCATCTTCGTTTCGAGAGCCCCAGAGAAAAAACCCGATACCTGGAACAATGGAATAAGAACATCACTAAGGAACTCTGTCTGTGAGCCACCTTCATCAATGTATCTATCAAACATATCATTCACATCGCTTCTGTCGATGTTGCTGTTGAATTTCTGAAGACCACCATGTGTGATGTCCAGCATAGTGCATAATGGTGTCATGCCTGTTTCTGTATTAAGAAGGTTGATAAGACTTCCACCATACATCTGTTCTAGTCTAGAGATTTCTCCTGTTGTCAGTTTTAATTTGTATTCTTCTTCACCGATTTTCCAAATAATGAACGGTTTTCTTTTTGCTTTTTCTGCCATTTATCTATATCTTCCTTTCTATGCTGCTACTTCTGTTGGATCAGTAATAGTGAGTTCAGACTGCAATGCGATTGCAACAGTAAATTCAATAGCATCATTGACACCACCGCCCGCTCTTTTAACAGTGACCTGTCCTGAGAATGTAGTTGTAGTGCCGTCCTTCAATGTTTCCTTGAACATTGCGGTAGCCCCTGTTTTTTCTAGTTCCCTCATTAATCTGTATGAAGATGTTGCTTTGCTGTTGTCATACTTGAATGTATATTCAAGGTCTCCAGGGTCTCCGATACCAAACTCATAGACCTTAACTGCATCATCAAGTGAAGAGTTTTCAACTTTTTCTTTTTCAATACCCATGTCAGGAATCTTCTTCAACCCTGGAAGGTCAGTAAAAGAGGTTCCCTTGTTTGTCTTGTCATATGATAATTTAGCGCCATTTGCTAGCATTATATAATTCCTCCTTATCAGTTACATACCATGATAGATGTAATCACTATCATAATATGCTTCATAATTCATTTTCTTGTGTCTAAGTCCTGATGCATCATCAATATCTTTGCATAATACTCTCTTTAGCCCCATTGCTGATAATGCCTTATCAACTTTCAAGGCTGTACCCGATGTACTCTTAGTATCCCAGATTTCGATTCTGTAAAGGACATGTGATGTCTGCTCCTTGTCATCCGTCCATTCTGCCACGCTGTTATCTTCCTCAACATACTGAACTGCTGGAAGCTTAGCCCAGTCTTTTGGATAGATATCAGTGACTTCAAGGCCTTCATCTGTCAGAGCCTTATATACTTTGTCTTTAATGTTGTTCATATGCTTTTAATCCTTTTCAATTAACTGGCTGATTAATATACCAGCATCTTTTACTGCTTTCTTTTCAGTCTTCTTTGCTCCCTGGTACATGAATGGCTGTGCAGGCTGTCCATCCGACCTGTAATATCTCTTTCCATCAACCTCGATAACTACCCAATGATAGTTATTTATTGCTTCTTCTGATAGCTTCTCTTCAGGAATCCACCAAGGCTCCATAGTATAAGAAGGATGTGCATATGGAGATATTCCAGCATGGTCTGCAGCACCTTTTCGACCTGTTCCGAATTCAACATATTGAGCATATGCCTTATTTGTATAAACATATCCCTTGTCGCCTTCAACTCTTGTCTTAATGGAATTTCTTAATTCACCATTATTTACAGGGCATTCAAGAACGCAACCACTTCTGATTGTTTCCGCAGCCTTTCCTAGAACCTGTTCAGGATTCTCAAGAACGGCATCTATAGCACGAAGCTTTCTAAATAATTCATTAGCACCATTGAGGCTCATTTAATAATCTTCTCCAGTTCATAGAGATAGTGTCTGTTATATTCCTTCATGCTGATGATTCTGTAATCCGGTTCATCGATTGAATGATTATAGACATTCACGCCCCATTTTTCTGTGGGTCTGAAATCATCATCCTTATTCTTAAGAAGAATCATATTAAGAATGTAGTTCAGTCTCTCCCCGTACATTTCAGCCTGTAACTTACCGGATGCAGGCCATATCTCAAGAAGCATTGATTTTCTCTTGATCCACTTTTCAGTGGTGACACCCTCACTATCTTTTTCGATGACAGGCTCAT
>OLGY01001596.1_pt1 | contig 11180 bp, 7 predicted proteins | sample 1605951 | NCBI WGS metagenome assembly OLGY01 (sample SAMN03283280) | human gut metagenome | biome: human-associated habitat; material: feces | host: Homo sapiens | place: Peru | collected 2012
GTCGCGGGAGGCGCAGACGAGGCAGGTACACTGGGCCATCAGGCTCTTGATCTCGTCGCGGGTGAGCCGCTTGACGTAAAAGACGTTGTCGGGGCAGTCAGCGGTCAGGCTCCGCACGGCGTCCATCATCTCAGCCTCTGCGGCCTTGCCCACGAAGAGGAAGGATGCCTTCTTCATGGTCTCAGGCGGCAGCAGCCGGATGGCCTTGCAGAAGATGTCCTGGCCTTTCCGGTTCTCGAAGGAACCCACGGTGGCGAACAGAGGCCGCCCGCCCGCATAGCTCAAATCGTAGTGGGAGAACTTCTCGGCGGCGTAGTCCGGCAGGCCGTAGATGAGGGGCCGGATGTTGAACTCCGGCCGCACCGAGTGCATGGCGTTGGCGGCGTGGCTGCCGACGGAGTAGAGCCGGATATTTTCGCCCAGCTCTCTGGGGATCTGGTGGGCGATGTGGGGGTAGCCTGCAAAGGCATCGTGGAGCCACCAGAGCACCGGCACCCGCGCACCGCTCAGGGCGCGGACGGCCCGGGCCTCCACGACGGTGTTGGCCAGAACGAGGTCGGCGCAGAGGGCCAGCCCCCAGAGCAGGGGCGACTGGACACAGCCCTTGCGGGTGATGACGGTAGCTCCCGCCTCGAGGAAGAGCGGCATGGAGCCGCCGTCCTCAGGGCCGAGGACGACCACTTCGTAGCCCATGCTGCGCAGCACCGGCACGGCGCTCACCAGCACGATGGGCGCACCGGTCATGTCCAGCAGGTGGCTCATGATAAAGACGCGCTTCCCCTTTACAGACCAGACGTCTTCGGCGCAGATGTCCCGCTCATAGTGGGCCAGCGCCAGCGGGAGGCAGACGTGGCTGCGGCGGAGCTTCGCCGCCAGCGTCAGCAGTTCGACGGGATTTTCCGGGTCGCGGGCTTCCGCCTGACAGCGGCGCAGCAGCTCCCGGGAGACGAGGGCGCAGCCCGGGCAGGCTGCAAAGCCCTGGCTGTGGTAGAGGGTGGTGACGCCTGAGTAGCCGAAGACGGCGTCGCTGGTGACGTAGTCTGCGCCGCTGCGCAGTGCGTCTGCAAAGCAGGAAAGGGCCGTGGGCATCAGGAAAAGGTCTTCCCTGACCAGAAGCACACCGACGGCGCTGCCGAGGGCTTCGGGGCGGAGGCTGTCCGTCAATAAAAATTTGCGGTGGAGCTGGTCCTGCAGGGAAGCTTTCAGGGAGGCGTTCCGCCCCGGCGCATAGACGCCGAGAAAAACTTCCTGGGTGTCGAGATATTCCTGTTTGGCGAGCTGAACCCGCTGCAGAGTGGTATAACTGCTGTACATCGTATCCTCCTCTCCGCAGGCAGGCTCAATGGCTGCGATGGAACAGCCCCAGCAGGCGGCGCAGGGGCAGCGTGAGTTTCCAGCTGCTGGAAGAGAGGACGTTTTCCAGCGAGCTCTCGTAGGCTTTGCTCCGGGCGCTCAGCTCGGCGTTGGCCTGATGCAGCTCGGAGAGATTCTTCTGCAGGGCCTCGATGGTCTGCTTCTGGTCAGCCGTAGTTTTTTCCAGCTGGTCGAGGTGCTTCTGCTCGCAGACGCGGGTCTTCTGGAAATACTGTACGCCCTCGAGAACGGCGGCGAACAATGGGTCGTCAGCCAGCGGCTCCAGCGGGAAGTAGCAGTAGCTCACGCCCAGCTCCATCCCGGCGGGGAAACGGTTCAGACCTTCCAGCATGAAATTCGGGTCGTCGTTGAGGAACAGGATGCCGTCGCCATGGAGCGGCACACCGTTCACCGGGCGGCAGAGGATGCGGTCATCCGAGAAGACGAAATCGGTGATGCAGCAGGGCAGTTCGCCGGGGTCGAGACGGAGATTGAACGCGGTCTCCGGCAGCTCGAAGGTCGCTGTCACCATGCCGTTCAGCTCGTCGTATTCGTAGTCCGGGGCCTTAACGGTGTCTTTCTGGGAAAAGCCGAACCCGGCATCATAGTAAAGCAGCGGCTGCACCAGAGCAGGCGAGTCGGTCTGCCTCTCTTTCTGGGGGTGGGCAGCATAGAAGGTCTGCAGCTGCTTTTCCAGCTCGAGGCAGCGCTGGGCCAGCCGCGAAGTGCCTTCGTCTGCAAGTTTGAGCTGTTGTTCAAGGTCCGCAATGCGGCTGCGCAGAGCCGCTTCAGGAGTTTCGTTCATCATTACCGGGGCCTCCTCCGATTTATCGCAAGGCGTACAACCCGCGCTGCAAGCCCATGCATCAAATGTAACTATAGTCTGCCCTCAAAATGGCTGGATACCAAAGCGCAGGAATCTCAGTGTTTTGCCGCATAGCGGCGGGTCTTGCTCCGCTGCCGGGGCTTGTCCGCAGGCTTGCCGCCCCGAAGCTTCCGGCCAAGCTCTTTGCGGCGCATCAGAAGTTCGGTGACGGCGAAGATGGACACAAGCGAGAACACGAACTGCAGCAGCATCCCCTGCACCGGATGGTCAGCATACTTTGCAGCCATCAGATACCACGGGATGGCCGTCAGCTCCACAGTGTGGATGCAGAAGATGAAGAGCGAGCGCCGGCCCACCCACTCGATGGCATGGGAGATGGGGCCGTCCACTCGGCGCTGCCATTTCAAAAAGAGCCGGATGATGCCGTAGCCCACTGCGCCATCCAGCAGGATGCTCAGCGGCCCCATCGTCCACTCACCCATCGAAACACAGTCGGTGCTCTGGGTCAGCAAAACGCCCGCGACGACGCCCAGCGCGGACACGATAAGTCCGGCTTTGGCTCTGCCGGAAAGGGGAGTTTCGAAAAGGCGGCGCTTCTTGGCCAGATAGCCGATGTAAAGGTAGGGCAGCGACACCATGCCCTGTGCGATGCAGAAAGGAGCCTCCCACACCAGCGTGACGCCCCAGCCAAGCAGGGTGACGCCGACGACTGCGGGGGTTATGTACCGCTCGGGGAAGATCTCGAGCAGCACGTCCAGAAGCACCCACGCCAGCATCAGGGCCACTAAGTACCACATGGGGCCGCAGGAGAAAAACTGATGCCCGAAGTAAGTGGCCGTGTGGGGCAGGCCTAACAGGAAACCGCCTAAGACCTTGGCCGATTCTGAGATGGCAGCATCCCACGAGCCGAAAGCTGCGTGGTGGATGAAAGCGTGGAGCACCGTAGTGGCCAGTGCAGTATAAAGGTAAGGCTTGAGCAGGGTCTTGAGCTGCTGCTCGATGCATTTGTGGATGGAGCGCTTGCGGAAGCCGTAGCCGCTGGCAATAAAAAAGGCGGCCATCAGCGCTTCGCGGTAAGCGAACAGCGCGAACGCGAAAGGGGTGACGTCGTTGGTGCCGAGGGGGTAAAGCTCTGCCGTGTGGGCAAAGACGATGGCCAGCATTCCGATGCCTTTCAGCAGGTCGAACATGCCAAGGCTGCTTACAGTGCGGGGCTTGGTGCCTTCCATGAAAAGGGTCCTCCTTGTGCGCCATTCGTCCCGGAGGCCCCGGAAGGCCGTGTTTTAGGCGCGATAAATAAAAATATGAAGCTCGGCGGGGAGCTTTTTTGCTAAATGATATAAACAGTATAATGCTTTTTGGGCTTGCTGTCAATTTGATAAGGACTCGACCTCCGGGTGAAGTTTCGTCCTGACGAAAAAAGTGTATCACAGCTTTTCGCGCATCGCAACAAAAGGAAAGAATTACATCTGCCTGCACAAATCGAATGCAAGCTTAAGTTGCATATTTGTGCAATTAAATCTTGCGTTTGTGCTCTGCTTGCGGTATACTGTTGCCATGAGGAATCGTTCCAGAGTTTTCCTCGGACTGCCAGAGATGGGAAATGGCTCTGGAAGGTAAATGAAAAAATGCTGAGCTGATAATTTAACAAAAAAGGAGAAAGACCGATGGCTGAATACATCAAAGTACCCGCAGGCGTATACGACATGGTGACCCGCTGCATGGAGCAGGAGTTCCCCGATCATGTGGCCATCCGCTATGTGGCCGAGGACGGCAAGACCGTCGTGGAGAAGAAGTACCGCGAGTATGCGCAGGACATCCGCCGGATGACGGCCTATCTCAAGGCCGAAGTGCCGGACATCAAGGGCCGGCGCATCGTTCTGCTGAGCCGGAACTGCTATGAATTCTGCGTGGCGTCCTACGGCATCATCCTCGCCGGCGGCGTCCTCGTGACCCTGAACCAGAAAAAGACCTGGGAGGAGCTGGAATATGAGCTGGGCCTCGTGGAGCCTGCCCTCATCCTGAACGACGGCATCGACTACGGCTGCCGCGCCGAGCTGGAAGCCGCCTACGGCCCGAAGCTCCGCCCCATGGACTGCTATAAAGAGACTGCCCCCGGCGAGCTGACCAACTGCGTGGGCCACGATGATTTGATGATGCTGATGTTCACCTCCGGCACCACCGGCCGCAGCAAGGGCGTCATGCTCTCGGAGCGGAATATGTGCGCCAGCCTGCACACCTATTCGGAGGTGGCAGAGAACTGGATCACCAACCGCCTCCCGGCAGGCCAGAAGCTGCCGCTGAGCCATATGACCCTGCTGCCCCTCTTCCACATGGCCTGCTTCGTCTGCGTCATGTCCTACCCGCCTGCCGGCTGGGCCCTGAACCTCTGCGGCGACATCCGCGACTTCTACCGCGACCTGGGCCTGATGCACAGCGATGTCATGGCCTCGGCCCCCATGCTGGTAGAGACCATCTACAACGACATGAAGCGTGGCCGCGTCAGCCGCCTGAACGGTCTGTGGGACCTGTGCTGCTCTTCCGCTGCCCTCGACCCCAAGATGCTGCTGGAGCTGGCCCAGAACGGCTTCGTCGTCAACCAGTGCTACGGTATGACCGAGACCTTCGGCGACGGCATCCTGAACTTTACGCAGGTCGAAAAGCAGATGAGTGCTGTGGGCAAGCCCGACGACCACGTTCAGTATAAGCTGGACGAGACCGGAGAAATTTGCATCAAGGGCGACTGCGTGATGCTGGGCTACTACAAGGACCCCGAGGCCACGGCAGAGGTCATCGACGCCGACGGCTGGTTCCACACCGGCGACCTTGCCCGGATGGATGAGGAAGGCTTCTATTACATCACCGGCCGCAAGAAGAACCTTATCATCCTCGCCAGCGGCGAGAACGTCAGCCCCGAAGAGCTGGAAAAGAAGCTGGCCCTCTGCCCGGCCATCACCGAGTGTATCGTGAAGGAGAAGGGCCAGAAAATTTGCGCCGTCATCTGCTGCCCTGAGGATAAGCAGGATGAGGTCAGAGCCTTCGTCACCGAGGTGAACCGCAGCCTGCCGCTGTATAAGCGCATCAGTGCCGTGGAGTTCACCACAGAGCCCCTGCCCCGCAACGCTCTGGGCAAGCTGCTGCGGAAGTAAGAAGCTGTTTTCGTAAGCAGGGTGCGCCGAACGACGAGAATTTTTGCTCGCAGACAAGGCGATTTTCCGTAGCAATTCTTGGTGGATTGCAAGGGAAAGCAACGCAGTATGCGGGTAAAAAGGCCGTTCGGGTGGTGCGCAATGCTTATGAAAACGGCTTCTAAGGTAAATAAACAGTGAAAAGGATACGCCGCGTGGTTGCATTTCTCTGTCGAAACAGGTATTATTACTCTGAGGCAGAAAATGTCAGCTGCCGGCGTTTCGCTGCAATAAAGAAAAACAGCAAGGAGCGACAAAAATGATAAATACTGTATATGAGCTCATCACGGACGTCATGGCGAAGCAGTACCCCGACCGGGTGGCTTTCCGCTATGTGGCCGCCGATGGCAGGACTGTGGTGGAAAAGACCTACGCCCAGTATGTGCAGGACATCCGCAGGGCCGTTACTTATTTTAAGGAGAATATCCCCGACATCAAAGGCAAGCGTGTCGGCATCATGAGCCGCAACTGCTATGAGTACGGCGTCAACAGCTTCGGCGCGATCCTCGCCGGGGCCGTCGTCGTGACCATCAACCAGAAAAAGACCTGGCCCGAGCTGGAATATGAGCTGGGCCTTGTCGAGCCTTCCCTCATCGTCAACGACGGCATCGACTATGGCTGCCGCCCCGACATCGAGGCCGCCTACGGCGATAAACTCCGCCCGATGGACGCCTTCAAGGACAGCGCGCCTGCAGAGCTTGTTGACTGCGTGGGCTATGATGATTTGATGGTGCTGATGTTCACTTCCGGCACCACCGGCCGCAGCAAGGCCGTCATGCTCTCGGAGCGCAACTTTTTTACCACTGTGGAGTGCCAGGTCAAATTCGGCGACGCCATGCTGGACTATAAGCACGAGCATATGCCCGAGGACAAAAACGACGTCCTGAGCAACTTTGCCATCCTGCCCCTGTTCCATCTGGGTACGTTCATCTGCCTCTTCGTTTGGGCCTGCAAGGGCTGGGCGCTGAACCTCTCCGCCGACATCCGCGACTTCTACCGCGACCTCGGCCTGATGCACAGCGATGCCATCGCTGTGGCTCCCATGCTGATGGAGACCATCTACAAAGACGTCAAGCGGGGCCGCCGCGCCCGCCTGAACGGCATCTGGAACCCCTGCGGCTCCTCTGCCATGTTTGACGGCGCCATGCTGGCCGAGCTGGCACAGCAGGGCATGATGATCACTCAGGTGTACGGCATGACCGAGACCTGCGGCGACGGCATCATCAACTACGAGCAGGACGAAAAGCACATCCGCGCCGTGGGCAAGCCCGACGACCACGCCGAGTACAAGCTGGACGAGACGGGCGAAATCTGCATCCGCGGCGGCTGCGTCATGCTGGGCTACTACAAGGACCCCGAGGCTACCGCAGAAGTCCTCGACGCCGACGGCTGGTTCCACACCGGAGACCTGGCCCGTGTGGACGAGGACGGCTTCTATTACATCACCGGACGCAAGAAGAATATCATCATCCTCGACAACGGTGAGAACGTCAGCCCCGAAGAACTGGAAAATCTGCTGTCCAAGTGCGAGGCCGTCAAGGAATGCATCGTCAGGGAGAAGGGCAAGAAGATCTGTGCCGTCATCTACTGCGGCGAGGCCGACCAGCAGACCGTCCGCGACTTCATCACCGAGACCAACCGCACCCTGCCGCTCTACAAGCGGATGAGCGCCGTGGAGTTCAGCACCGAGCCTCTGCCCCGCACCGGCACCGGCAAGCTGCTGCGCAAGTAAGAATAAACCGGGCAGGCTGCGGAATACTGGAAAAGAGCCGCAGCCGCCTTTAATGGAACTACGAAAGGAAGATTCAAACTATGGAAAGAACCGAGATCGTGTCCCAGATCCTTGCAATTCTGGAAGATGTTGCAGAGATTTCCCCCGAGGATGTCAACGAGAACAGCGTCCTGATGGACGACCTGGACCTGTCGTCCATGGAGATCCTGACCGTCGTCGCCGACCTGGAGGAGACTTTCGGCCTGCGCATCCCCGAAAAGGAGCTGCGCAACTTCGTCACCATCAGCGATTTGGCCGACTATCTGGCCGCACACGCGGGGGAATAAGGAATGGATGCCGAACAGCGCTCTGTTTTTCAGGGCATCGTCTACTATTACCGCGAAAACATGGTCAACTGCCGCTATCAGGTCACGCTGAAAGATGCCGTGGACGGTGCGCTTTTGCAGCAGGCTCTGGATGCGGCCCGGGCAAAGGCACCCTACTATTTCCAGAAGCCGGTGTGGGAGAAAAAGCTGCTCCACCTCGAGCCGTCGGACGCCCCCTGCCCGGTGCGGCAGGGCAGCGCAAAGCCCGAATTTCCGGACGAGAACGGCTTTACGGTTGCCCTGAGCTATGAGGGGAAAGTCGTCTATTTCGACTGGTTCCACTTCCTGGCCGATGGCCGGGGCATGGCACCCTTCATGACCATGGTGCTGCAGTTCTACTGCAACCTGCGGTACGGCACGGCTTTCGAGGGCCAGACCCTTGAGACGGACCCTGCCTACGACATCGAGGACATCCTTGCAAAGTACCCCGAGAGTCAGGTGGCCAACGATATGCAGCGCCCCGTGGTGCAGACCTTTGAAGAGACGCCCACCTGCTGCCGCATCCGGCTGGAAAAGGCGGGGCTTGTGGACGCCGCCCTCCGCTGCGGCGTCAAGCCCTTCAGTACCCTCACGGCTCTGCTCTGTAAGGCGGTGCGGGCGTATCTGGACAAGGACGAGGTGCTCTACAGCTACTCGACAGACGCCCGCGACGCGCTGGGTGCGCCGAACGCCCTCTACAACTGCGTGGCCTCCTTCCAGCGCAAGCTGCCGCTGGCGGCAGATGCCCCGCTGGCCGAGGTGGCCGTGGGCGTGGACACTGACCTGAAAGAGAACCTTTCCGCTGAGCGAAAACTGTTCCGTATCGCGGAGCAGATGGGCTGGGTCTACCGGGTCTACCAGCAGAAAGCCAGCCTCAGCATCAAAAAGCGCATCTTCCAGATGGGCGAGTACATCAGCGGCTTCCCGGCGGACTTCTGGGTGAGCTATCTGGGCGACCCCTTCGCCCCGTCCAGCCCGGAGCTGACCCGGTACATCGAGGACTTCCAGACCTGGGTGCCGGCAGACGGCGCTTCCATCGGTCTGGAATGCACCAGCCTGCATGGCATCATTACCCTCTGCGTCAAGAACAAGGTGCCGCGCCCCGGCTTTGCCGAGGCTCTGCGCGCCGCGTTCGAGGCCGAAGGCATCAAGGTGCTGGAAGCCGCAGAGCTGGGCACAGACAATACATAAGAAATAACCTCTCAGTCTCGCTGCCGCTCGACAGCTCCCCTGGTAGGGGAGCCTCTGGCGAAAAGGCGAAGCTTTACGGAATGCCAAGGCCTCCCCTCGATAGGGGAGGTGGCACGCCGTAGGCGTGACGGAGAGGTTTTCTTTTGACATTTTATCCAAAATGTAATTTTTACATCAAATTTTCATGCGTCATACTTTTGCGAAAAAATCGCCTGAAAAGCCGATTTTTCCCTTGCATCCAACTGTTTGCCGTGGTAGGATAGGTCGAATGTGAACGAAACACACTGGGAAATGGACAAAAGTGAGGAAAATCGTATGGAAAAAAATAAGAACAGCGGCTCGGCACTGGCAAGAAAGATGGCAGTGTCTCTGGTTTGCGGTCTGGCGGCAGGCTTTGCCTTTATGATGCTGCGCGAAAAGCTCGTGGCTTCCGGCAACAGCGGCATCTGGCAGACCATCAACGACCTGCTCTTCCAGGACATCACCGCAGAGGGCGCAGAACGTGCGTTCGGCCTCTTCTACATCATCGGCCAGCTCTTCATCAAAGCACTGCAGCTGGTCATCATCCCGATGGTCTTCACCTCCATCGCGCTGGCCATCGGCAGCATCGCCGATACCCGCACCATGGGCCGCATCTCGGCCAAGACCCTCTTCTGGTTCCTGCTCTGCTCCTTTATGGCGCTGGCACTGGCCGGATGCGTGGGCTACGCCACCTATTCCATGGGCCTCTTCAACGCTCACATCGAGGGCCTGACGGAAGCCTCCGGCTCCACCGGTTCCAACCCCCTGAATGTGGTGCTGAATGTCATCCCCTCCAACATCGTCACGGCTTTCGGCAGCAACAACGCTGTTCTTTCCTCCGTCTTCCTCGCGGTGGCTGTGGGCCTGAGCATGAATGTGCTGGGTGAGAGCCGTACTTCCACCCTCCGCCGCCTGCTGGGCGAGGTGAACGACGTGGTGGTGGTCTTCCTGAACTTCGTCGTCACAAACTTCGCGCCCTTTGCAGTCTTCGTGCTGCTGACCCGCACCTTCGCCATCTACGGCATTGATTACCTCAAGCCCGCTCTGGTGTATGTGGTGGTCACGGTGGTCCTGCTCTTCGTCTTCCTGCTGGTGGCCTATCCTCTGGTGGTGGCGCTGGGCGCAAAGCAGAACCCCATCACCTTCATTAAGAAGATCGCCAACGTGGCCGTCTTCGGCTTCTCCACCTCTTCCAGCGCAGCCACTCTCCCCCTGAACATCAGGGTCAGCACCGAGGATTTCGGCGTCGATGAGTCCATCGCCTCCTTCGTCCTGCCTCTGGGCATGACCATCAACATGGACGGCACCGCCATCATGCAGGTGGTGGCCACCGTCTTCATCGCAGGCTGCGCCGGTTACACCGTTACTCCCGCCCAGCTGGTCGTGGTCGCTCTGCTGGCTCTGCTGGCCTCGGTGGGTACGCCTGCCGCCCCCGGCGCAGGAGCCGTCATCCTCTTCACCATCCTGTCCGGTGTGGGCTTCGTGAATGACAGCGCCCTGCTGGCCTACTCCCTCATCCTCGCCATCAACCGCCCCATCGAGATGCTCGTCACCTCCCTGAATGTGGTGGGCGACGCTGTCGCCAGCATCTGCGTGGCCAAGAGCGAGGGCCTGCTGAACGAGGAAAAGTTCAACGCATAATTGACCTGTAACATACAAAAGCGCCTCTCCGTTTTACCGGAGGGGCGCTTTTTGCGCAGCAGAGGTCTTCTTTTTTACAGACGGCCCAAAGCCGCCGCCGGGGTTTTACGCCGATTTTGCGCCCGCATGGTTTCGGGCCGGGCGGCTGCGGCGGTAGAATAAGGCCGTTCCCGATAAATCGAAAAAGAGAGAAGGAGCCATGAGGCTCATGGAAAGAGAGGACTTTCGCATGAAAGAGAATAAAATGTCCCGCCGCAGCTTTTTGAAGGCTGGTGCCTTTGCATCCGCCGCCGGTATGCTGGCCGCAGCGCCTGCTGCCGCCAACGCCGCTGCCCCCAATGCCGCCAACGCAGCAGAGGAAGAGAACGGACTGCTGGGCTTGTTCGGCGGAAAACCCAAGTATGTTTTCCTCTTCATCGGCGACGGCATGGGTACGGCCCAGATCCAGTCCGCCCGATTCTATAAGGGTACGGTAGAGAATAACGGCGCTGTCGTCGAGGGCGAGCTGAGCTTCACCCAGTTCCCCGAGGTGGGCAGCGTGACCACCTACGACAGCACTTCTTTCTGCCCCGATTCCGCTTCCACTGCCACTTCCATCGCCACCGGCCACAAGACCGAGAGCGGCGTCATCAATATGTGTCCCTGGACCCGCGATGTGCCCTATGAGACCATCGCCGAGAAGCTCCACGCCCAGAAGAACTACAAGGTGGGCGTCGTCTCCTCCGTCAACATCGACCACGCCACCCCCGCTGCCTTCTATGCACATCAGAAGACCCGCAAGAACTACTACGACATCGGCAAAGAGCTGGCCGCCTCCGGCTTCGAGTATTTTGCCGGCGGCGAGTTCCAGAAGGTGAACGGCGACGGCACCGGCCCCAACAACC
>OLGY01001598.1_pt1 | contig 11161 bp, 7 predicted proteins | sample 1605951 | NCBI WGS metagenome assembly OLGY01 (sample SAMN03283280) | human gut metagenome | biome: human-associated habitat; material: feces | host: Homo sapiens | place: Peru | collected 2012
GTCATATATGTCATCTTTTGTCTGAACTATGATGTCATTGATTTTCTTCATCAAGTCCGCAAAATCTTCATACTTTTGAACTGACATATCCTTCTTGTAAGAAGCAAGTTTTTGGTTGACTGCATCTAATGAGTTCTTCCATGTGGCAACCATACGCTGTTTATTGATGATTTCCTGTTCCTTGGAGGATATTGTAGAGTTTACAACATCGTAGTCATGTATGATTGCTTTATCATTGAATGCAGAATTATCCGCATTACCACCCGCATTGTTCAGTTCGATAAAAACTTCTTCTTTCTTAGCTTCCAAAGCTTCAAGATTCTCTTTTTCAGCGTCGAGCAAATCTTTTAGGCGTTCGATTCTTGATTCCACTTGCGGAATGCTGCGTGAATATGAACTGGCAGATTTCTGCAATGTGCCATAGAAATGACCAAAATCATTTCTGTTTGTACTGACTTTCTTAGGGCGATCAAGGATCAGTTTTATATGTTCCCATGCAGGAGAGTGCTTTACAGCAGGCTGTCCACAGACTTCACATACTTCATTTTTTAGCATGCGTTCCAATGACGAGCTATCTGGAGAGCCTTCTGGCAACATTATAACCAATGCCCCGTCATTATTCATTTGCGCCAAGTCTCCAATGTGTTTTTCGCGTCTTGCGTCAAAGGTGTCTAGTTCTTCTTCCAACCCCATGAGCAACCAAGGGTTCTCTTCATCAAAGATTTTCTTGGTGATAGAGGTTTCTATCTTCTCTATCGCAGCCTTTTGATTATCAATTTTAATGCGAATATTATCTAATTGCGAGCGAATTTCTATTCTTTTGCTTGAATTACTTATATATGCATCAAGCTGCTCTTTCTTCCTTTTTGCTGCATTAAGTTCATCCTTAGCATTTTCAATTTCTATCAAGATACGCTCAATATTTGCAACCAGACTATTACGCTTCTCCTTATCTCTTTTACGTTCAGTATCAAACTTAGAGTTTTCAGAATCTTGCACTTGGAAAAGGGCATAGGCTTTCTGAGCCATCTTTTTTGAGATGTCACAAATACCCTTTAATACCGAAATTTCAGCCAGCGTGTCAATGGTATCTGCCAATGCCTTTTTTGAGGATAAATCAACAAGTCTATCCATAGACTCACCCTGCAACAAGGCATAGTTACGCAACGCAAGAGGTATGAATACCCTATTGATGATATCCATTTGCTCATCCTTGTCAAGGATGGGTGTATCTCCGTTGTTCACGGTTTCCATTACATCTAGTCGAGACTCTTCGTGTATCAATTCACCATTCCGATTAAAGAACAAGGCATACTTCTCCATGGTATACTTTATTCCTCCATTGGTAAAGACAACTTTGAAACCGACCTTAAACTCATTATCTTCAACTTTTGCATTGCCTGATGCCATCTTGAACAATGACTCGTTAGCATCAGCAAAGGCTTTGATGTCTGAATCATATACTTGGTCGCGAAGCAACCACATAAAGCCGTTGTAAAACTTTGACTTACCCATATTGTTATCGGCATTGACAATGTTTATACCTGGCTTAAACTTGTACTCATTGTGTTCGTAACTTCCATAGTAGTTATAGAAGTTCTCGAACGCAACGGAATTAATGATTGTTGCCATATTTACAAGTCAAATATTTTTTTTATGTTTTTGAATAGTGCATCGTCCGACGTGTGTCGAATTTGCCCTTCTATAATACTCTGCACTACAGTAATCTCTGGGTGCTGAGAAGAGGACTCATAATCCTCCTGAATCTCTGCATCTGGAGAAACTCCAAGAAGTTCCTTCATTTGCGGAGAATCGAGAATTTCTTTGAAGATTTCTTTACCATCCATATTTAATAGTTTTTTATTGTGAAATATCTTCTAATAGGTCAGACCAAACTATGCCAAAATGATGTGCTATATCATTAAGCACCTCAAACGCTCCATTGTTGGCATGGCTGTTCATTGACAGTTCTGCAAAATATGCTACACGTTTCAGTTCGGACTTGACTAAATTGCGTTCCATTCTGCCAAAACTGTCTTCTCTGTTTATCGTCGCAGGAATTGCCACTATATCATAAATATAGCTAAACATCTTGTCTGGGTGGTTACGCAACAAACGACCACGACGTTGGATAAATTCTCGTGGGTTTCCTGTGCTAGATGTAAATATACCTCTTTCTGCTCTCGGTACATCTACACCTTCATCCAAACATTTCATGGCGAACAATATGTCTAAAGAACCATCTGCAAATGATTTTAGCAATACAGAACGCTTATCCTTTGAATCTTTTCCGGTAAAAGTGTTGCAACGCTTTTGTGGATATAATGATTTTGTCTCGTCAAGAAGTTTCTGAATAAATGTAATATCATCTTCTTCTGTCAATGGTACTTCGTCATCTATCCCCATTTTTTCATATTTACCCTGAGGTGCATACACGAATGTATATTTCAAATCTTGAATTCCGATTTCAGATATAATCTCACGAAAAACACGAAGTTTATCGTCACATTTGTGTATGATGCGTTTCCTGTTCATCAAAAGCTTTTCTGCTTCCTGTTTATCTTTGAAACGTTTTTTTTCATTATCCCACAACAAGGCAAGTTTCTTTGTAAGATAAGAGTACAGTTCCATCTCATCGTCATTCAAGTATGCCAGTTTTGGACAATAGTAGTATTTGCACAACCTTCCCTCATTGATAGCCTTACTCATAGGAAAAGAATACACATATGGGTAACTATCATTAAAGAATGAAGCTATATCTTTACTTCCTTCTTCGTCATATATTCTTTCCGGTGTAGCAGACAATGCTATTCTACGTTTTACAGTAAGATTGCGGAAGCATTCTTTCACAGATTTTCCTCCGATATTGTGTGCTTCGTCAGCTATGAGTATCATATTCTCAGACAAGACTGGTAGAAGATACTGAAAATCTTTGTTTACAAATGAATCATACGTTGATACAATTGCGTAATTAACACTCTTTTTCCTCTTAATTTTCAGAGCTATGTCCATGAGTTCTTTTCTCCAAGAAGAATTCAACGATGATACGTTTATTGTTTTTCTGAAGTTAAACCCTTTGAGTTCCTCCTGCCATTGAGACACCAAATCCAAAGACGGCACGAGTATTAACAAGTTGTAATATTTGTCTTCGTTGTATTCATGTAGGGCACAGTTTAGCGAGGTAACAGTTTTACCTGTACCTGTCGCCATTGCAAAAATACCTTGTTTACCATTGTGAGCCCAAGCCAGATATGCTTCCTCCTGATAAGGTCGTGCTCCATCTTTGTACTTCGCCGGGAAGTGCGGAACATCATGCGAGGACGACTTTGTCTGAGTATTATATGTTGCCAAGAACTCCTGCTCCTTAAACAGAAGGTTTTCAGGATCTTGGTTCGGATAACTCTTCATTATCTCTGTACAAAAAAGTTTTGCATCATATATTTTTACACCTTCACTTTCACCATTCCATACTTTGTGGAAATGTTGTTCCAGATAATGTACTTTTTCTCTGCTATCGTCACCTTTCCACGAACAGGTACATTCCACTGTCTCCAGATTTCCTAAAATAGCAGATGCTGTCAAATTCATAGAGCCAGTAAAATGTATCTTATTGCCATTCTCATCGGTAAAGATTCCGTATTTCTCATGAGGTAGTCCACCGTCTGTCAAAACAACAATCTTCACATTAACCCTATTGGTAGTGATTAGATAAGCAAGACATTTGAAGAAATGTTCATCTCGTTGGTCAAATGTATTTTTTAAGTGAGTGAAAGAGCGTACCAACTCTTCGTCAAACTTTTCATCATATTCTCCTTTCAGAAGGGCATAGTCATCCATGCTGATATACTTGTTGATATACATATTCATCCTGCCATTATTAGCGATGAATTGAGCCATCCCTAGTGAAAGCACATTGAAGCTGGCTGAACTAAAGTAGCCCAAGCCCAAATCTAATCTAACACTGTTGCAAAGAGCTTGTAAACAGAACTCTATCGGTCTGTGTGCATCAGACTTAGAATATATATGCTGAAAAGTTTTATCTGCTAACATATCTACAATAATTTACATAGTTCGATATACATTTTTTCCTGACTTGATGAAAGGTTGCCTTCAGAAAAGTCGAACATTGACTTCTCAAACCAACGGCGCAGTATCTTTTCATGCGAATTGACACCATTGGGCTTTCTACCATAATTCTGTAGGAATAATTTAAACTTTCTGTATAATTCATTCCACTCATTATCTCGCCTTGTAGTGGGATATTCCTTGTATTGCTCTTGTATGCGTTTTATCTCTTCTTGCTGCTCTTCACTTAGATCATCACTTGTAAGGACACGTCTCCACCAATTGTACAGGCTATCTTCATGTGAATCGCTAGAGTTATTAAAAGGGAAATGCATATTATCTCTCAGGAAAGACTCCATATCATTAACTCTTAGAGCAAAACATCTTCTTTTCTCCGGGATGCCATACCATGCTGCATAAGTTTTGTCTTTTAATCCGTATAGCCCTCCATTGAATTGCACAAACTGGTCTCCACTGCCCATTGTAGAACGAATGCTATTTTCAGAACTATCTCTGAACTGCTGAACATACGCAACGATATCAGCAACTTGTTGTGGCTCATCAAACTTGGAAAGATACTGCGCAATAATATCTCTGATACTGCCGACCTTTACATGATTCCATTCTAACAGAGCTACGAGGTTGGCGGTTCCGACCATACAGATGCGAGGGTCATTCATAATGAGCGTTTTGATGCTATACGAAGACTTATATCTATTGGGACAAACTTCTTCTAATTTGGTGAACACGTCATCAATATTCATAGGATTTCCATTCTCATGTAAAATACCATAGATAATGTCTGTCGCATTAACCACTTTCTTTCCTTCCAATGTAAATTGGAAACAATCATTGGGTATTTTTCCGAATTCTTGAATCAGTATGTGCGACAATATATCTGACACGGCAGACACCTTGTCAGAGTCGAAATCATTCCAAGCCATAAAGAAAGTGTCGATTGCCAATTGTTCGGCACCGACCTCTATATCTTCTGTCAGATTTTCCTCTGTTTCATCTATCAATTCAGGTAAATCATTGAAGCAAAATGCTTCAGCATATTCTCGTTTTACTAGATATGTATTCGACCATTTTTGTTTGGCTCTTGTTGGAAGACTTATTAGTTCGCGACCGACTACTGCATACTCTGCCTCAAAAACAATGTTCAAAATGAGGAAGCAAAATTCTAGAGACAGATTACAGTTTTCTTCGTCGACATGAGACTTAATCGTACTTAATTCCAGCAGATTCTTATCAGAGATAGCATCCGAGATGTACCCCCATTCATTCTTGTTAGAGATTATCTTTGAATAATTTATTGTAGAGGATTCTAACTCTGTACTATCAATCGTATGCAAAAGCTTTATGGCCTTGACACACAATTGACGGCATCTTTCTCTACTGAGGTTATTCTCCTCGGCCAATTCATCCAAAGATTTTTTCTCGTTGTTTCCAAAAATAGAGCAACATGAATTAAGCATTCTCCATTCTCTACCTTTCTGACCTTTTAACCAGTTTTCTACTATATGAAACATCGGCAGATGTCCCTTGTCATTAAGGTACTGATAAGCAAAATCATCCCAACAATTAGCATAAGACATTTGATATTGCATTAACTGCAGATCTTCCGGTGATATTTCACCAGCAGACATAGCTTCGGATGCTAATTCTTTCAGTTTGATGATAACAGAAACGATTTCTTCTTCTGTTTTTCGTCCGATATTTTTGAGACTCTTAATATCTTTATCCTTATGAACGAAATCCTCAATAAAGTCGCCATGGTAATTATTGATGCCATTGCTGGCTCTTACAGACAATTCCGAAGTCAGTTCATGGAGAGCATGTCCCAGCATTGTATACTGGGTGTCACCAATTATGTCCTTAAGAGTACTTTTCTTTTCGGACTCTATTTTCTGTACTTCCTCTGATACAGCATCAACTACTTTCTGAATTGTCTCAGAAGTATTTTCAAAGTTTCCAAGTGTGTTGACTACGTGGTTAATCAACACAGATCTTATCTGATTAAAATCGTGTACGGACTTTCTGCCAAAATTTCTTATACGCAATAATTTCTCATCATCAGCAAATAAATAATTTACATAAAATTCTTGACAATCTATCGAGCCAATGCCATTCTTAGTGCGAACTGGAACCTTAGATAATTGGCAATCTAAGAAAATCTTAAATGGCTCAAATTCTTCATCGGTCAATTTGCTAAGCACTACTACAAACTTTTTGTAAATAGTGTTATTTAAAGACACTGCATTGTCATCAATGGGAACTATAGTTCTTCTTATGTTTGGCTCGGTTTCCATATATGACACAGAATTTTCTCCTGCAATAGCAGCCTGCGCATTAACATTTGTGTCGTACTCGTCATTATATGACATAGCTTCGTTGTTTATGGTATTAGACAACTCTTCACCACCAGAATAAAGTTTGATAAAGGCATTCTCATACTCTTCTACAAATTGAGTTATAGCATATATGTTGTCGTCTGTAATATATCCCTAGTCAACAAATACTTCTTAGAACTAAACACATAGTCTAACAAGAAATACTTTGACCCTACTCTGGAGATAAACTCTTTCACCTTAATTTCTGCAGAAGAAAGAGTCGATTCCAGTAGTATATATGGACGATTGTCATTATTAAATAAACAATTCTCCATCTGCTCAATTCCGCAAAGAGCATTATATATCATTTCATCCTCATATAGACCCTTGATTTCTGATATAATATCATAAGAATAATATGAGCAATCATTGATATTTAACTCACTAAAATGAGTCTTAGGTTTAAGCGCAGAATAAACTTCTGCGGATATATAACCCGCAGTCATTATTTTATAGAAGCTAATATTCTTTGCTTTTAGCATATTTCGTTTAATCCCAATTCAATTTTGTCAAATAAATAATCAAATCCCACTAGGTTTGGATTATCCTTTATATCTTGCATTATTTTTTCAAGTCCATCATCCAAGTGAAGCTTAAAGTATCTAGGCAAGTCTTTATCCGACATACGAATATTATAGTACTTACACATGATGGATGCATACACTGGATATAAATTACCGAAAAGCACATTTTTTGAATATTCTTTCCCGCCAGAGTCTTTAATATCCAATGGCGAGAACTTGACACCACTTTGCAAAGAGCAGGCAATTGCAATTCGTGCTATCACATTCTCTGCGCCTAAGCCGAACTTTCTGGTTAATACTGTTACAGCTTCCTTATTCTTGATGCTAGTTTTTATCTGTGTAAACATAAATTCATGCTTTTATAAAGTCATCTACAGGCACTTGCTTGAAATATGAATGAGTAGTATCATTTTCTATCAAGTAGGTTGCATTGATTAGAGGTTTCATTATCTCGTATTCTTCCAGTGTAAGTTCTTTATACAGTAGTGGAAATAACACCACTTGCTTAGATATTTGAGGATAGAACTCTGTTATAATCTTCGCAGCATGGCTTTTATCAAATTTTTGCAACGGAGAATCAATGAACACGGGGAACTGTATGCCACTTTCATCGACCAAAGCCTTCAAGATTGAGGTCGCATATAATTGTTGCTCGCCTTTCGACAACGAATCTTTATTGATATGAATATCGTCAGTTGTGTACAATTCAATGTCCATATCTTCGCCATTTATAACGACTTCCACTCTGCCAATAAAATCTTCCTTGTGCATAAGGCTATTCAATACAGACTTAATCCTACGCTCTAAGGAATACTTCTTCTCCTGTTTTAATGAGACCAAAAATGTTGATAATTCATCTATAAGCGTGGCAGCTACTTGATCTTTCTTGGCGTCATTGTCATCTAAACTAACTTTTTTGCTAAGCTCGCTTACCTGTTTGCTAACCGTGGCCATTTCTTGATTCAGAGTACCAAATTCTTCGTGCATTTGACGTAAATCCAAATCCTTCTTTTCAATTTGTTCTTCCAACTGATTCTTCTCAGCACGCAAGCGTTTGATTAGCTCATCGCTCTCTTTACTGTTAATGTTTGACAGACGGCGAGAATTACGTTCTAAGACTTGTTTATTCTTACGATAGTCATCAGTCAACCGAGCAAACTCTGACTTATATGTACTTGTAATGTTGCCATATATAGCCATAAACTCTTCATAATCGCTTTCGGATAGAACGAGTAGAGTTTCATCTGCTGAAATATCTTCCTTGTACTTTGCCACAATATTCTGAATACCCTCTTGGAGTTGCAACGATAAGTCCTTTTCTATTGGCAACTTGGTCAACATAAGCAGCATTTCGGATGTGATTTCTGATACTATAAGATTACGGCTGTGCTGATTGTTAGCTAGCTCACGTTTCTTATAGTCATTCTCAAGCTGTACCTTTGTTTCATTTAAAAGTCTTCCTATTATTGCAATGGGTGCATAGTCCATAAACAACTTGAGAGATTTCTTATACTCTTCATCCTTTATCTTTAGCGTACTAATTAGAGCTTCTAGTCTAGCTATCTCGGACGTTGTGGAGCTTTGACCTTCACGCATAAGTTGCAACTGATAATCTGAATCTTTTTCTCTCAGAGCTTTCAGCTCAGCCTCGATGCTAGCGGTCTTATCTTTGTTCACATTTATCTTTTCAGAAAGAGACTCTTGACGTTCTAATAGTTTTTGAAGTTTTTCTCTTCCTTCTATATCTGAAGATTTGCGACGAAAACGAAGACGTACATTTTCTAGATTCTTCTTTAAATCTTCATATTTTCTTACGCCTAAAACTTCGTTATAAGCAGAGCATAGTTTACGACGATCGCTAGCACTGCCAGTTTCTGCCAATGCTACAATCTGCTCTGAATCAAAGAAGAAGAATCGCGCTATATCCTTATTTAGGATAAAGTCGTTAATAAATACGTCTGGTCCTATTTCATTAGCCAACTCATTCTTTGCACCATCTATCAAAATATCAACAGACTCTTTGTCTTGAATTATATCATATGATCGTGAAATTTTTATAGAGGTACACGGCAATGACGGTATTACGACTTCTGCAAATTCAATTGTGACAGAATATGTTGTAAGAGCTTTTAGTTGCTCTGTTTCCGGCGTATATCCCTTCTTCTTTATGGCAAACCGCACCTCATCACTTAGCACAGTCTCAGCTTCGGATAACACGTCGTTATTCATATTGCTTCGCAAAAACGAGTTGTATCCGTTGCTGTTTATATCCTTGCGAACTTCAACTTCGACCTCTGTCATTAACTTTCCATACAAGCACCATATAAGAGAATGTAAGAAAGTTGTTTTGCCAAAGCCGTTTTCTCCAGATATAAGCATTATGTTCTTTTCATCTGGATTTATAAAAGACAGCGTATTTACTCCTTTGTAAAGGCGGTAATTATTCAATGTAATACTTCTGATTATCATATATTTCCCTCCTTTACGTAAGTTTCAAGACGAGCTTCCAAATCTGTTGCAAGACCATATTTGCGCATAAGTAGCACCTTGTTTTTTTGCAAAGCTAGCAATTCTTGTATTAACTGATAATGATTATGGTTGTTTATACATGCTTTTTCTAAAAGCAGACGCTCTTGAAGTCCTATAGTTGTATTCGGTATGTTATAGCCATAGACTTCATTATATATATCATTGACTGTGGTCGTGAAGTTTCCATCACGATACCAAATCACCTGTATTGCAATCAGTTCTTGATTTGTAATCAAATCAATACTTGAGCGGTAATCTTGCGTCTCTTTCTGAACCGTGAGTAACTCTCTTAACAACTGAATACGATACTCCATTGTATAGTTACCCATCTTGTGACCACTTTCATCTACAGCCCATTGACCGTTACGTCTTGTTTCACATCGGTAATCGGACACATTTCGATTTGCTATTAGACGGTCGCGAAAATCCAATAAAGGTTTCATCCATTTCACACCACTTTTTATCAGTGCAGACATAGACTTGTCTTCTTTAACGACTGTACATATCCAACAACCAAAACGACTTTGACCGCATGAGCGATGGCTATCATCCGTTACCACGGTAGGACATTCATAGTCATCTGCTGACGCATCAAGATATATTTTAAAAAGAATTTGATTATCAAATCCCCACGGCGAAGGAATAGCATTTATTATCCACCATACCTCTTCCAACATTAACTCCTTTATAGGTGCATATGTGTATGTATTTGGGTTTAGTGGATGTTTTGACAATCGATGTCCTTTAATCTCGTGTCTGCGAATCGAACGTTCACGTTGCTGACTCTCTGACAAACGAGTACCAACAAGGACAATAGCCTCTCCATCAGCAACCACTTGATCAGTTATAAACTTAGATGTAGGTTTAATCTTCATTTTCTCCGTACAAAAACGGAATGAATTATTAGGAGCCGGGTAACCCTTGCCTATAACACAGCACCAGAATGTATCTTCTAATTCCGGAGTTGTTGTTGCTACAGTTATCGGCATCTCTTGCTCTTTTGCAGCTTTACGTATTGCATCTAACACGACCGTAACATACTCCTCAATTACAGGGTTTTCCACCATCGTGTCATTACAAACAACAAACACTTGTCTTGTCAAACGATGACCTTTTTCTTTCAATTGCTGCAACGCAAGCCAAGTCAGCGTGAGTAGAACTGTCGAGTCCTTACCCCCGCTGAAGCCAATAATCCAAGGACGATTACACCTATCTTCCTCTAAGTATTGGTCTTTTAATTCTTCAATAATATCATTGATACGCTTAGATATCTTCATTATAACATTTACTTATTTGAACTATTACAATCGCTCCACCTTCCTCACTCCATCCTCACCAGATCCGAAATCTCGCATTCAAGGAGTTTCGCAATCTTGACTAAGGTTTCCAGTGGTGGTTGGCTGCCGTTAGTACACCACTTACTGACAGTGGTTGGTGCTACCCCCAACTACTCAGCAAGCCATTTGTTTGTCCTCATCTTGTCCGCGAGGACGGCTTTGATGCGATTGATATTGTTAGCTTCTCTTTCTTTTGCCATGGTGACTATTATCTATTTAGGGCTATTCAGAAAATAGCTAACTAATTGATTTTCAATACGCGCTATCTAATGGCGCAAAAAAGTGATGAAGTCTGGAAAGGGAACACCTCTAC
>OLGY01001603.1_pt1 | contig 11124 bp, 8 predicted proteins | sample 1605951 | NCBI WGS metagenome assembly OLGY01 (sample SAMN03283280) | human gut metagenome | biome: human-associated habitat; material: feces | host: Homo sapiens | place: Peru | collected 2012
GTTAATGGCTCTTTTGGGCAAGCCAAAAAGAGCCATTAACCCCGTCCCCACTGGCACCCCGTCCCCACCGCCCTCTTGTCTACATTTCCCGTAGATGCTATACTAATGAAAATATACGAATGTAAGGCAGGTCGTTTATGAAATTGTTATTAACCGGAAATATTGGATATATTACGGCGGAATTTATAGAGGAGGCGTTCCCGGAGTGTCAGATTCTTCTGCTTGGGGACACGAAATTAAAGTCAAATCGCAGGAAGGGATTATCGGTGCATCCGATGCCGAGACAGGAAAGTGAGTTTAGGGATATTTTCAAAACGTATGATTTTGAAGGTGTTATATATTTTTCTAACTATCTTAGCTTCCATGGAACCAAGGAAGGTGAGATGGAGACTTTGCGCCATTTATTACATTATTATAAGGGAAATTCGAATTCCCGATTCTTATATGTTACCAATTCTGAGAGTTCATATGATATAACGACAGGGAAGACTTTGCTGGTTCGTTCAGCAGAGGAGTTTTGCAGACAGTATGGTGAACTGCACGGGCTTTCTGTTAAGATTCTTCGTACTCCATATCTTTATTCAGGAATTTATGAAAATGATTATTTTTTCAAGCTCTTTTCAAAGGCGTTTGAGAAAAAGGAGATTGTGTTTGAAGAAGCCCCGGCACAGGAAGCACATTTCCTTTCATTGTCAGATTTATCCAATCTGTTATATAAGATTTTTGACAACTGGAATGATCAGGAGGGAACACTTCAGGTCCCGAAGGTGTTTCATTTTACTTTCGAGCAGCTTGGACAGAAGCTAAATGAATTGTTACCAGCAGTACATATTAAATATCTGGCGAATGCTGCGATTCAGAATGTGGCGGCGAACGACCGTGTTTTGCGAAATGAGTACGGATGGTTTCCAAAGATTTCTCTGTTGGAGGATTTGCCGGAGGTATATGAAGCTTACTGTGAGGAAACAAATCATAAGGCACGGAAAATAGATGTATTGCGGGACTTTCTAAATAAATATAAAACACTTTTGAAAGTAGCGGAGCTTTTAATTACATTTTTGCTTTTTGAATTATTGAACTGGGTGGCAGGAAATCAGGTTCAATTTAAAATGATTGACTTGCGTCTTGTTTATATTGTTTTATTCGGAAGTTTGTATGGGATTAATTACGGAATTGCGGCGGCGGGGATGGAAACGTTGTCACTTTTATCTGCTTATGCAAGAGAGGATGTCAGCTGGACAACGCTTTTTTATGAACCGTCGAATTGGATTCCATTTATTTTTTATTTTGCGGTCGGTGCAATCTGCGGATATATCAGAATGAAGAACAGTGATAATATCAAATTTATGAAGGATGAAAATAAACTGGTTTTGGATAAATTTTTATTTATGCGTGAAATGTATCAAGAGGCACTTCGTGACAAACGCCAGTACAAGAAACAGATTCTTGGAAGCCGGGACAGCTTTGGCAAGATTTTTGATATCACAAGAAAGCTGGATGTTATCCTGCCACAGGAATTGTTTCTTGAAACGATGCATGTGATGGAAGATGTCCTTGAAAATAATACGTTTGCTTTCTATTCTGTCGGAAAGAATCAGTATTTTGGACGTTTGGAGATTGTATCGAGCGGAATGAATGATGTATTCCCAAAATCTGTCAGGTTAAGTGATTATCCGGAGATAATGGACAAGATAAAAGCCGGAGAAGTATGGGCAAACCGCGATTTGATAAATGGATATCCAATGTATATAAACGGAATTCGAAGAGAAGGACAGCTTGTGATACTGATTGTTGTGAAGGAAGCAAATGGGGAACAGCTTTCTCTCTATTATCTGAATTTATTTAAAATTCTGTGTGGTCTGGTTGAGACTTCTCTTTTACGAGCACTGGATTATCAGGAGGCGATTCAGAATAAAAAATATGTTGAAGGTACACGTACATTAAAGTCGGAATATTTTGAAGAACGTTTGAATTCGTTCCACTCTATGAGAGAAGAAAGCCGGGCTTCTTATGCTCTTCTCAAATTGGAGTATCCGAATATGTCACTTGCACAGGCAGATGAAGTCTTGCAGAATTCAGTACGTGAAAATGATGTCTGGGGCATTTCAGAAAATGATGAATTATTCATTATCCTTGATCAGATAGAACAGTCTGCATTGCCAATCGTATTGAAAAGGCTGGAAAGGGACGGATTCATTTGCCATGAAATTGATTTACCTGCTGGCAGAAAATAAGAGATTTACAGGAGAGATATTATGATTCGGACAGTGTTTGGCATATTTTTCATCCTATTGCATATCATTTGTTGCATACTGGTCTGGTTTGGAATAAAAACACATGTGTTGAAAGTAAAAAAATATTTGATGGCACTTGTGATATTTGTTCCTTTCTGGGGAATATTCTGTGTGTTTATTTTACATTTGCAAGTTCTGACTAAAAGGGACAATGTGATTGAAGCCGGAGTGGAGAAACTCCGTGTAAATGAGGAAATTTATAAAAATAATTTCCGTGCAGCATCTGATACGGATAAGAAAGTTGTTCCGCTGGAGGAGGCACTTTTGATCAATGAGCCTGAGCTTCGGCGGGAATTGATCATGGATGTGTTAAATGACAATCCGGAGGAATATATGGATCTTTTGAAGCAGGCCCGCATGAATGAAGATGTAGAAGTAGTACATTATGCAATTACAGCGATGGTTGAGCTTTCGAAAGAGTATGATTTCCGTATGCAGAAATTGGAAAAATTATATGCGGCGTCTCCGAATGATCTGGAGATATTAAAGCAGTACTGTGACTTTATGGAAGAATATTTGAATCAGGGGATTCTGGAAGCACAGATGGAGAAAATGCAGCGCGAGCGTTATATCCGTATGCTCAGACAGAAACTGTCGTTAAAGCCGGAGCTTCATACGTGTATTTGTCTGTTTAAGAATCTGATGATAAATGGAGATTATGTTCAGGCAGAAGAAGTTCTGAATATGATAGATGAAAAATGGCACCGCAGGGAGGAGTTCTGGCTTTTGAAGATACAATATCTGGCAGAGCAGAAAAGAGGAAGCGAACTGCATGAGAGTTTAAGACAGATGAAGGAAGAACACATTTATCTGTCATCGAAGAGTAAGGAGGCATTGGCTTTTTGGCTAGATTGATACATTCACTGAAAACATTTCCATTTAAAAGTATGCTTGTGGTCTTAAGTGTTTTTATGATGATCGCAGTTGTCCTTTTTGCAGAGCGGAGTGGAATTCACTATACAGAAAAAAACAGACAGATTAATTATCTGGATAAGAATGAGGTTGTTACAGAAAAAACAGCTGTAAAAACATTGAAGAAAACGTGTCTGGTGCTTCGAAACAGTGGGGATGTATCAAGCAATCAGGCATGGGAAGAATTTCAGCAGATATTTAATGATATGAAAATCGGAACCGATGTGGTTGATGTGCAGACGGCTTCTGGTATTCCTGATTATCATAAGTATGAAACGGTTGTTGTTTTGCTAAGTGATATCAGTCCGCTAAAAGAGAATCTGGTGAATTTGTGCAAATGGGTTTCGGATGGTGGAAATGTTCTTTTTGCCATGACACTTCAGAAGACGGCATATACATCGATGATAGAGCAGAAAATCGGAATTATTTCTTCAGGCTCCGGACATTCTGTTGTGGACAGTATTTATTTTGATTCTGATTTCATGCTTGGCGGAGGAGAGTCTTACGCAATTACGGATGCTTTTGAGTCAGCATGGTCGATTCAGGTAAGTGAGAAAGCAAAGGTCTATGCGAGAATAAAAGATAAAAATGGACAACCATTAATATGGGAAAACAGTTATGGAAAAGGTAAATTTGTAGTAGATAATTTTGGGTTATATGTGAAGGCAGTACGTGGATTCTATGCGGCGTCATACAGTCTGCTTACGGATGTGGGCGTTTATCCTGTGATCAATGGTTCCGTGTTTTATCTGGATGATTTTCCGTCACCGGTTCCAAGTGGAGATGGAACCTATGTAAAACGTGATTATGATATGAGCATCAAAGATTTTTATGCAAACATATGGTGGCCGGATATGCTGGAAATTGCTTCAGATTATAATATTCATTATACCGGAGTAATCATCGAGAATTATGAGGATGAGACGAATGGAAAGATAAAGAAACAGACAGATACTTCTCGTTTCCAGTATTTTGGAAACATGCTTCTTCATCAGGGAGGAGAACTGGGATATCATGGATACAATCATCAGCCGCTGAGTCTTTCAAATACGGATTATGGTGATGTACTTCCATATAATACATGGAAAAGTGAAGGTGCTATGAAGAATGCGGTGAATGAGCTGCTCCGATTTGGAAACGAGATGTTTCCGGGGGTTACAATGTCAGTTTATGTGCCTCCTTCCAACGTGTTATCGGAAGAAGGAAGAAAGATGCTTGCAAAGGATTTTCCGGAGATTAAAACGATTGCAAGTAATTATTTTCAAGGCGATTTTGCCTATGTGCAGGAATTTGAAGTTGCAGAGGATGGAATTGTGGAACAGCCACGTATTACTTCCGGTGCGATTATAGATGATTATATGAAGATGGCGGCGTTGTCTGAGCTGAATATGCATTTTGTGAATACACATTTCCTACACCCGGATGACCTTCTGGACGAGGACCGCGGTGCAAAGCTTGGCTGGGAGAAGCTCAAAGCAAATCTGAATAACTATATGGAATGGCTGGATGAGTCGGCACCATCTTTGAGAAAGATGACGGGAAGTGAGCTGTCCGGGGCAATCCAACGTTACGGAGCAGTGACATTTACAAAGGAAGTAACAGAAAAAGAAATTCGGTTGACGCTTGAAAATTTTTATGATAAAGCATATTTTATGGTGCGTATCAATGAAGGTACACCGGGTAATGTTTCGGGTGGAGCGCTTACGCACCTTACAGGAAATCTTTATCTGCTTGAGGCTGACGAAGCGACAGTAACGATTGAGCGGCAATTAGAAAAGGAGTAAAAGTTGAGGATTTGTCTCATATTAGAGGGATGCTATCCCTATATATTTGGCGGTGTATCTACGTGGATGCATCAGTATATAAATGAAATGAAGGAGCATGAGTTTGTTCTGTGGGTAATCGGTGCGAACGCAAAGGATAAGGGAAAATTTGTCTATGAGCTTCCGCCAAATGTTACGGAAGTTCATGAGGTTTTTTTGGATGATGCCCTGCGTGTAAAAGAGTCGGGGAAAATGCATCACGTATTTACTGAAGAAGAGGTGGAAAGCCTCAAAGAGCTGATGTTATGTAAACGTCCGGATTGGGAAATTTTGTTCCGTCTTTATCATGAGCAGAAAATCAATCCGATGTCATTTCTAAAAAGTGAAGAATTTTTAAATATATTGACGAAGTGCTGTCTGACAGAGTATCCTTATACCCCGTTTGCGGATGCATTTCACACGATGCGTTCCATGCTGCTTCCGGTATTGTATCTGATGGGCAGTGAAGTGCCAAAAGCAGATGTCTACCATGCAATTTGTACAGGATATGGCGGTCTGCTTGCGTGTCTGGGCGGTTATGTATATAAGAAGAGAGTGCTTTTGACGGAGCATGGGATTTATACAAGGGAACGTGAGGAAGAAATCATACGTGCGAAATGGGTGCAGCCGGCGTTTAAGAAACAGTGGATTGCATTTTTCTATATGTTGTCGGATATTATTTACAAGCGGGCTTTTCTGGTTTCGTGTCTGTTTACGAATGCTATGCATACGCAGGTGCAGATGGGCTGCGATAAGGATAAGTGCCGTGTGATTGAAAATGGAATTAATTATGACAGACTTTCCTCTATTCCGCTGAAAGAGGATGATGGCTGGGTTGATATCGGGGCAATTGTTAGAATGGCACCGATCAAAGACATTAAGACGATGATCTATGCGTTTTATGAGCTGTCTACACGAAGAGAGAATGTGCGGCTACATATTATGGGTGGCGTTGATGACGAGGCGTATGCTAAGGAATGTTATGATTTGGTTGAGCAGCTTCATTTGGAAAATGTGCTTTTTACCGGGCGTGTGGATATTGTTTCTTATATGGAAAAACTGGATTTTACGATTTTGACAAGTATATCGGAGGGACAGCCACTTTCCGTATTGGAATCGTTTGCGGCAAGACGTCCTTGTGTTACGACAGATGTAGGATGCTGCCGGGAGCTTTTGGCGGGAAATGAGGAAGACGCTTTTGGAATTGCAGGGTATTGTGTGCCTCCTATGTACAGGGAAGGGCTTGCACAGGCTATGGATCGGATGTGTGAGTCTAGGTCGCGCAGACTTCGTATGGGCGAAAATGCACAGAAACGTGTAGAGGCATATTATCGGAAGGAAGGGATGGTTGAAAAATACCGGAAACTCTATCAGGAGGTGGAAGAGGCAGATGGCCGGAATCGGATTTGAGTTAAAAAAATTATTTCAGAAACGTGGACTTGCAGCGGCTGTAAGGGCATATGGATATGCCGGAGTTATCTGTACCGGACCGATGCTTCTTGGGATTGTGCTGTTGGTCGGAGTTTCCTTTCTGTGTGACCAGACCGGTGCGACGAGACATAACAGAGAATTATTAATCTGCATGATTACTTATACACTTCTGGCATCGCTGACTGTAAGCAGTTTCTTTTCCATGGTTGTGACGAGATATATTGCGGATATGCTTTACGAAGAACGGCATGAGGCAATTCTGTCTTCCTTTTGGGGTTCGACAGGAATATTGCTTGTTGTCGGCGGGATTCTGTATGGGATTTTTCTTATGTTTTCCGGGATAAATCTGCTTGATCAGTTTTTGTGTCTGGAATTTTTCGGAGAGTTGATCGTCACATGGAATGCGATGAGCTACCTGACGGCAATCAAGGATTATAAAGGAATCTTAATATCGTTTGTGACAGCGGTTTTTGTTTCTCTTATCGCCGGATTCTTACTTATCGTAATCGGGATTCCGCATGTAGAGGCGATGATGATCGCAGTAACGCTTGGATATGGGATTATGCTTCTGTGGGATGTAACGTTGTTATATCGGTATTTTCCACAGAGTGAAATGAGTGCATTTTCATTTTTGCACTGGGTAGATGAATTTCTGCCGCTTGCATTTACCGGATTATTTACAAATATCGGTTTGTTTACACATTTGGTGATTATGTGGTTTAGCCCGATCCATGTACATGTGCAGGGATTGTTTTATGGAGCGCCATACCATGATGTCCCGGCGATGATCGCATATTTGACAATTCTCATTACAACAGTGAATTTTGTTGTATCGGTGGAAGTGAATTTTTATCCGAAATACCGAAATTATTATAGTCTGTTTAATGACAAAGGAGAAATTAAGGATATTTTGCAGGCCGGACAGGAGATGAGAAAGGTATTAAATATGGAGTTGAAATATACGGCATTAAAGCAGCTCCTTACAACTGCACTTGTCATCTCATTAGGGCAGCCGCTTCTGGAGCTTCTTCCGCTTGGATTCAATGACCTTATGGAAGGGTATTTCAGAACACTTTGTGTCGGATATGGACTTTATGCAGTTGCAAATACAATGATGCTGATACTTTTGTATTTTACGGATTATAAAGGTGCTTTGTTTGCGACAGGAATGTTTGCGGCATGTACATGCACATTTACCTGTGTATCATTATTCTTTCCACAAGTATATTATGATTTTGGATTTCTTTTGGGAAGTGCAGTGTTCTTTTTGATCAGTGCCCTTCGGCTTGGATATTTTATTAAAAAACTTCCGTACTATATTTTGAGTGTGCAACCGGTTGTTGCGGAAGATAAAACCGGATTTTTCACACGAATGGGACATTTCCTTGAAGAGAAAGTAGAAAGGGGAGATAATATTGAAGTTTTATAAATCAATTGCGATAAGCTGTGCTGTGCTTTTTGCAGTGTCGTCTTGTCTTACAGGATGTACATTTTCCGGACAAGATAAGGCTGCATCGGGTGAAAAGAAGCAGACGGAAGAGTCTGTGAAAAAAGAAGAAGTGCAGGATATTAATGAAGTGCATTTGCGGGATAAGGACAGTCTTTATGCAAATGATGACGAGACAAGCGTTGTGACGATGTACCTTACGGTTTCTAAGGGAAATTCTTCGGAAGGTACAAATCATACGTGGGAGGAGATAAACACGTATTCTGCTTATGATTATGACAAAATGGGCGTTGCGCGTTATCAAAGTGCGGCACTTCTTCAGGTTGGTGACGAGTCGGGTCCAAAAAGCGGAGAAGTGGGGTACGGAGAAGATGTCCCGAATGCTACCGTGCAGATCAGAGGGCAGACTTCAAGCCGCAATGCACAGAAGAACTATAAGATTGAGTTGAAGAAAAATAAAGGGACCTGGCGGGGACAACGCACGATTAATCTGAATAAACATCAGACGGAGGGGATGCGTTTCCGCAATAAGCTCTCGTATGATCTTTTGAAGGGCATCCCGCAGCTGATGTCTCTGCGTACACAGTTTGTACATTTGTATGTAAGGGATCTTAGCAAAGGGGACAATGCAGAATTTCAGGATTATGGATTATATACGCAGGTAGAGCAGCTCAATAAAACAGGAATGAAGAACCATGGAATGGATTCGAATGGACAGTTGTATAAGATTAATTCATTTGAGTTTTATCGGCATGAAGATGTGATAAAGAAAGAAGATGACCCAACTTATGATCAGAAAGCATTTGAAAAGCTTTTGGAAATCAAAGGCGATTCGGACCATACGAAACTGATTAATATGTTGACGGCACTCAATGATAATTCACAGCCGATTGATAGCATTTTGAAGAAATATTTTGACAGGGAAAATCTGACATATTGGATGGCCTATCAGATATTGACCGGAAATGTAGATACGCAGAATCGTAACACATATCTGTATAGTCCTCAGAATTCGAATACCTGGTATCTGATTCCATGGGATAATGACGGCTCTTTTATGAGAACAGAATATGCAATTCAAAATCGCTTGGATCAGGGAAGCTGGGAATGTGGAGTCAGTAATTACTGGGGAAATGTTCTTTTCCAGAGATGTCTGCAGTCGGATGATTTTCTTGAGGAATTGGATGCGGCAGTTTTGGATGTAAAGTCATATCTGAGTGAGGAGCGGATAAGCAGTATGATACAGGCGTATCGCACAGTTACTCAGACATATTTGAAAAAAATGCCGGATCAGATGTATGCACCGTTGACGGATGTGAAGTATGAAATGGTTGCATCGGCGATTCCGTCTGAAGTAGAGAAAAATTATGAAATGTATAAGGAAAGTCTGAAAAAGCCGATGCCATTTTATATCGGAGTACCGACTATTGAAGGAAACACTTTGAAGTTTAACTGGGATGCATCTTATGATTTTAATGCGGAAGATATTACATACACGGTTGAGCTGGCGAAGGATTATCAGTTTAAAGAAGTTGTTTATCGTCAGGAAAATCTGCTGATTCCGGAAGCACAGACTACAGTGCCGGCAGACGGGCAATATTTCCTGCGTGTCCGTGCGACAAATGCATCTGGAAAGACGCAGGATGCATTTGATTATTACGTGACGGATGATGGAAAAAATTATGGCATGAAATGCTTCTACATTACGGGTGGAACAAATGTTGAGGAAGATATATATGTGGAATAAAAAGTCAAAGGAACGTTTTCGTAATGAGTGGAAATATCTAATCAGTACCAGTGAGAAAGAATTACTGGAAATGAGGATGCGTCATATATTAAAAAAAGATCCATATGCCGGAGAAAATGGTTATACAATTCGAAGTCTGTATTTCGAGGATTATTTCAACAGTGCTTATGAGGAGAAAGAATCAGGTATTCTGATGCGTAAAAAATACAGGATACGTATTTACGATTATAGTGATCGCTCTATAAAATTGGAGCGGAAAAAGAAATATGGAAGCTATATTTACAAAGAAAGCGCACCACTTACAAAGGAAGAATTTTATAAAATATTAAATGGAGAGTATGAATTCTTGCTGACCAGTAAATATCCTCTGTGCAGAGAATTTTATATAGAATGTATCAGCAACCTTATGCGTCCACGAACAATCGTTGATTACGAAAGAGTTCCATGGATAATGGATGAAGGAACGGTCCGGATTACATTTGACAGTGATGTAAGAGCGGCAGTCGGAGGATATGATATCTTTGATAGCACGCTTCCAACCTTACCGGTGCTCGAACAGGGAAAGACAATCATGGAAGTGAAATTTACAGAGATGCTTCCACAAATCGTGAAGGACTTGCTTTTGCCAAATGCACAGGAATTTACGGCGGTGTCAAAGTATGTGCTCTGTTATGAAAAATCACAGTATTTACATGGGTTTGAATATTGGAATGAAACACAGGAGAGAAAAATATTATGAGTGTACAAGATATGATAAAAAAGTCAGTGTTGGAATCTGGCGTGTTTGATAGTTTTAATGTACCACAGATGACCATTTCATTGATCGTAGCACTGCTTCTTGGAGCGGTTATTTATATGATCTACAGTAAATTTTATGTCGGAGTGATCTTTTCAAGAAGCTTTGCTGTTACGCTGGTCGGTATGACACTTCTTACTTGCATGGTCACACTGGCAATCAGCACAAATATCGTTATTTCCCTTGGTATGGTCGGTGCGTTGTCTATTGTCCGTTTCCGTACAGCGGTAAAAGATCCGATGGATCTGCTCTACCTTTTCTGGGCGATTACGACAGGTATCACAGCCGGTGCAGGAATGTATTTACTTGCACTTATTGCAGCTGCCGTTATGATTGCGATGATTTATCTGTTTTATCATAAACAACAGAAAGGAAAAATCTATATTGTTGTGATCCATTATCTTGGGGATGATGCAGGAGATGAAATTATCCGCAGCTTCGGAAAGATGAAATATTTCATCAAGTCTAAAACAATGCGTGGAGAAAAAACAGAATTGGCAGTAGAAGTATTCTGCCGCCAGAATGATCTCGACTTTACAGAAAAAATTCGAAATATTGAAAACGTGCAAGACGTAACATTGATTCAATATAATGGAGAATATCACGGGTAGTGTTGGTTGAGTGCCATTGGGGACGGGGTCAATAACATTTAGTTAAGCTTTTTTCAAATTAATAGTTGACAAAATCGTAAAAAT
>OLGY01001604.1_pt1 | contig 11116 bp, 9 predicted proteins | sample 1605951 | NCBI WGS metagenome assembly OLGY01 (sample SAMN03283280) | human gut metagenome | biome: human-associated habitat; material: feces | host: Homo sapiens | place: Peru | collected 2012
GTAAAGATTATACTACAACACGTGCATTGACACAGCTTGTAGGAAAGCGTCGCGCATTGCTCGACTACTTGTACGACCGCGATATCAATCGCTACCGTGCCATCATCAAGGCCCTCGGTCTCCGCAAGTAATCTTGAGCAATTTGCTAAAAAGAACAAAACCTCCCATCGTTCGAAAGAACATTGGGAGGTTTCTTTGTTTTATATGATTCTGTTCTCTAATCTGTCATAAATAGAAGCAAGCTTCTTTTACAACTGGCTGGCTGCAGCCGCACGGGCATCTCGCGACTCTTGCAAGCGATCCTGAATAGCCTGATTCATCTTCTTGTTGACGATAATCTTGGCAATAAACCAGCAAACAAGATAACCAACAGCTACTTTAAAGTTGACGAAAAGGAGCAAGAATACGATGAGCCACAACCACTTGACCGTCTTCTTCACCTTCTCCTTAGAATTGACAAAGTCGACTTCCTCCTGATCTACAGGATAACTGTAAGAGGTATGCTGACCAGTACCATCCATCATGAAGTTGTAACGGCTGTTGTTATAGGTATAGTAAACAAACCAGAATGGTGCCAACATATAATCGCCCTTGGTAGTAAGGTTAAAGCTGGAAGATGCACGGAAGTCGCGAATCTCCTGGTTGCCAATCTGGTTGAGGGCAGCACGCTCAGCGGTATCATTAACCAAATCCTTACCATGCTTCTGCCATACGATGGTCTCATCGGCATTACGAGCAACAGTAATCAGACGCTCATCGTCCTCGCCCAGCATCTCTGGATCGAACTTCTTCGACATCATCACGTCGTAAGGGAACTGATAAGTAAAGTTGCGAAGCTCTTGTGGCAGGTCGTCCTGACCTTCGTTGGCAAGGCAAAGGAAGGCAAAGTTACCAGAAGCGTTACCATTCTGTGGGCGCCACTTCTTTACTTCTCTTGTAGAAACGCTCTTGCTTGAAACCTTCACTTCCTGGTCTCTGTAAGATGACTCACAGCTCCAAGATGCCTGATAAGAACCCTCGTACAGATACATAGGCAGGTAAGCACGGAACACATTGCCTGCATTGATGGCCTGGAAGATATCACGAGGCACGTAATCCTGATTGATCAAGGTATTGGTAAGCGCACTCTCGAAGTCTGACTCCTGGGTAGAGAAAGGAATCATACGCTCTGGCATATCTTCCTTGCGAGTCTCGGCTACTGGATTGGTGATGACATTGTGACAAGCAGGACAAGTCACAGTTTTCTTATACACACTAAAGTTAGTAAACTTTGCATTACAAGCAGGGCATCTGAGCACCTGCAATTCTCTGGTTTCAGCCATATTGATTAAAGTTTTAAAGGTGAATATATAATGTTTATAGTTTATTTGTATCTGCGACGAAGACTAATGGCTGCATTTCGCTTGGAAACAGCCAACAGTACATTCTTGGTATCATTCAGTATCGTCTCGGCACTTACCTCTGACTCTATGTCAAAGCACAAGGCATCGACAGCACTCTGAACAGCCACCTCGGCATCGGCAACTTCTGGGAAACTCTCCAAAGGACTGCACTCCACAGCATCGATACATCTCTTGACCTGTGAACGAACCTTTTCATCAGTCACAGCCTTGAAGGCCGTACGCAAACGCAACACCATGGTCTGAATCTGAAGAGACTCGTTCTGTTGTTTTTTTATGGAGTCATTGGTGGCATCATTAGCCAAGACACTCGCCAACTGCAACACGATGAAGACAGCAAAGAGTACTGACTGAGCGATAAGAGGCCACGTCATCTCCTCGGGTTTAGCAATAAGGAAAGCGGCACCCACAATGAGTTCAGTAAAGAAATAGAATGTAGCACGTAGATAGAGACTGCCCGACTGAACCGACACACCCTGAGGATTGCCTAAACAAAATAAAGGAGTCAGCAACACCATGAGATAGGCTGCATGGATGAATCCATAACTCACCCACTCTATGTCTGTATGTTTGGTTCCGCCCAAAATGAAGAACAGGGCATTGAATAATGCCAGGAATGCTAAAGATATGATAATCTTGATAATTGAACTTTTCATGTTACCTAATTATATAAATATGTGAAACATTACATTCTGCTTAACACTTCTGCCACCTTGTCGTCGTACTGTTGCTGAGAAATGAGACCAGCCTCCAGCATTTTCTTCATCTTAGCCAAGGTTTCCATAGGATCTGGTTGAGCAGGAGCTTCCTGTTGAGGTGCACCACCAAATCGATTGGCGCCACCAAAACCTGCTGACTGAGGAGGAGCCTGCTGCTGAGGAACCTGATTGAAAGCTGTAGAAGCCATAGTAGCAAAAGCACTACCTGCCGCCATACCCATGCCTAATCCAGCACCAGCACTGGCCACGCCACCAGCTCCGGGGTTTACAGCCACATCTTTGAGCAATTCCTGCTGAACAGCCATATTGTAAAGAGGATTGCTTACATTAGCTGCAGCTATCAGGCGATCCATATACTTTTTACGTTCGTCGGTTTCGACAATAACAAGAGGCTCCAACGAGAAGTTGACAACACTCAGACCATAATCAGCAAACAGTTCATTGAGACTTGGCATTACCTGAGCCACAATGTCATCTGCCAGCATGGCTATAGCATTGATAGACTGTTGACGAGACATGGATGTAAGCGTTTTACCTAAAGCCACACATATCTTTTGTGTTATCTCCGTTGAGAAAAGATTGTCGAGATCCATACTTCCAAAGGAACTCTTGTTGCCCATTAACTTCATGAACGTTTTTACACAAGAGCTGTCGTCTTCGTTAATATTAAAACAGAGACGGAACTTACCATTGGCTTTTACGGATGTAGGTACACCTATCACGCCATTACCCAAAAAGAAATCTTGACACTGGATAAAGTCGGATGCCCCCCAAAGCATCACGATCTCTGAGGTAGAGACGTGATAAACCTGACATGTAAAGGTAGTGACACCACCAGAAAGCATGTTGCGAATGCGACTCAATATCGCATAATTCTCAGTTGCCACTGAATGACGACCTGAAGGGAGCACACCGTATATCTCACCATCCTTGATAAAAATAGCTTGCTCATTAGGTGCTACAGTTATCACCGAGCCTGTATTAAAGTCCTGTCTTGGATCAAGATAAATCAGAGCGTCCACATCGGTATGTCGCTGTATGGACTCTACGATGTTTCTACTGCCGCCGGCAAAGTTTGCATCATTCTCATTTCTGTGAAATAATCCCATAATTGTATCGTTTTTAAAAGGTTATTTTTTATGTTTACGAATATAGTCATCGATTTCCCCACCAAGTTTGTCACGCTGTTCCCAAACCTCATTGCCACGCCGAGTCCAATACTCTTGTTCTTCAGGACTCTTGCTCATCTCGATATCGTTCTTGATATTGGCATAGTTACGGTCGAGCTCATTGTAATGCTCATTCATCGAATCGAGGTCTTTCTTATAGTTTTCTTCTTCCTCGGCCTCACGCTGGCGAGCCTCTTCTTCCTCGGCCTCACGCTGGCGAGCCTCTTCTTCCTCAGCCTCATGCTGGCGAGTTTCTTCTTCCTCAGCCTCATGCTGGCGAGTCTCTTCTTCCTCAGCCTCACGCTCACGAGCCTCTTCTTCCTCAGCTTCACGCTCACGAGCCTCTTCTTCCTCAGCTTCTTCCTCCTCTTGTTGCTGACGTTCGAATTCCTCTAAGTTTCTGCGATCCTGCTCATTAGCATCTGCACCACCATCATCCGTATTTTCATCCCAATACGAAGAAGAACTGTCGTCGTCATCATTATCTATTTCTCCTCCACCACCACTATATTCACGTTCGTTACTGTATCCTCGAGCATTGTCGGGTTCAAATGGCGGTTCGTCATCTTTAGGAGGGTCATTATCTTCATCAGGGTTTTCAGAATCGTCAGAATCATTGTTTTCTTCTGTTTGTTCCGATTCACTATCACTGGTCTCATCGTCTTCAGCAAGTTCCTGTTCTGAATTTTCTTCCTCCATATCATTATCCGATTGTTCAGAAAGTGCAGAATCATTATCTTCAGTCCAGTTTTCATCCTCATTGTTTACGTCAGAACTATCTTCCTGTTCTTCAGACGAATTGTCACCGATTTCTTCCGCCTCAGAATCATCTTCGGGAATAGCATCCTCGGAAACTTCCTCGGAAGAAACATCAGCAGAATTTGAAAGGTGCTCACCTGTATATTCAAAATTATCGGTCTGCCCGAAGAACTGGTCCATACCATCTCCTCGACTGTCTTGACCAAAGAACTGATCCATACCATCGCCACCCGACTGTCCAAAGAACTGGTCGAATCCATCGCCTTGAGCATCTTGGTCAAAAACCTGGTCAAAGCCATCTCCACCTGGCTGCCCAAAAAACTGATCAAACCCATCTGGGTCTACAGAATTACCTGTATCACTATCTTCGGGAGCGCCATTACCACCACCGCCACCATCACCACCATCATCACCCCAGTCGGAACCATCATCAGTATCATCACCCCAGTCGGAACCATCATCAGTATCGCCACCCCAGTCTGAGCCGCAATCCATATCACCGCCCAAGTCTGAGCCGCAATCTACATCACCGCCATCATATCCATCATCAAATTCACACATAAGCCATTACTTTTTAGATAAAGAATTGTTTATTACATTCTGAGCCACACGAAGGTGCGAATCATATTTGACATGACGCCACAGATATACTTTCACACAGGAGAGGAGTTCGCGGCTAAAAGGTTCATCATTGAGCTCAGCCACAATAAGTTTACTGATTCTTCCCAATACGACCTTGAGTCTTTCTATATCCTTACATCCTTTTCCGATATATTTTTTGAATATCCGCCGGGCGACTTCCTTTGCCAATATCCTGCGATTATAGTCGCAACTTACATCACAATATGGACACAACTTACACTCGGGATAAGGTCTGAGTTTGTCTTGTTTATCATTCCAATAAGTAGAAAGCTGTCTGATTCCCTCATCGGCAAGAGAGATGCTGATATTGTTGTTGAGTCGATAATCAGGAGTTATAATCTCCTCCGGCTCATCAAGTCGGTTGAAGAAAAGAAAAGCCTCTCCTGGTTTCAGTTTTGCCAACCGATTGGTTTGCAACTCACTCATACTTGTAGAGTCGGCAAGTATTTCCTTGTCTTGTCGCTCTACAAGTCGGAACGCCACCTTGATGTCGGTAAGTGCCACAATGTCTATTCCTACCTTACGGGGAGACTGGTCGGCAATAGCTATTCCCACTCCATAAGAACGTATCTCAGCAAGCATACGCTTTACCAATCCTTGCGCTATAGATGCAGGATTAGCCGAGCCTTCTCCTCCAGCATTAGTTTCTGCATCCAACAACACATGAGCTTCCTCAAGAAGGATGAAGTTACGCAGTCCGCCCTCTCCTACATAGTTGGCATTGACATAAGCCAAGATGGAAAGCAACAAGAGAGCTATGATGAGTGCCTTCTGATCAGCATTTTCTATGGCAGCCAATTCTATAACAGTAGGTTTGGAGAGGAGATCTTCTATCGGTATAGAGAAATAATTATCAAAGAGATTAACAAGACTCTTGAGTCGCACAACACCAGCCCTGCCTATATTTCTTGCATCACCAGTATATCCAATCTCCTCGAAAGTTTCCTCAAAACACTTGATAAAGTCTGTGATATTGAACACCTGTCCCTTATCGGCAATGGTGTAATTGTCGAGCCAACGGAAATCTGAATAGCAGTTGTTGATAGTGTCCTCAAAGATCTTATCGAGAGGAGTTGACATAGAAACACCTGCTGCAAAAGCCGTCTTGAGTGTAGACTTATAAGTTTCAAGTCTTACATTCTTGGGTGGACAGAATGGATTAAAGACAAAAGGCGAGATAAAATTCTTGCCGGGTGTGAAGACCTGCAGGTCGGGAATACTCTGCACAAGGGCACGATACTCATTCTTGGCAGGTTCGATGACCAAGAAAGGAATATGATGTTCTTTCCATAAGCGGTCGAGAAGTCCAACCGAGAAGGTTGTCTTGCCCGATCCTGGCGTTCCCACAATAAGCATGTGCTTAGCCAAATCTTTAAGAGACAAGCCTATGGCATTGTTGCCCATAGCTGCACGCAACTTACCGAGCTCGATGTCTCCCGCGTTGATAATATTCTCGGAATAAGTCTTATTGCTCTTTCCTGCCTCGTTGACTACAAAGCCTGCATTGATTTTATCACTTCCTAACGGTAGACGGAAGAAAGAAGCAGCCTCATCAGCTGTGACAATATAGGGCAGACGATATAAAGCTGGAGAAACCATACCACTGCTCCACAGAGAAGTGTTTCTACCTTTATTAAGAATTTGGTCGCTCAGCACCCAAGGCATGGAGAAGAGAGACTGTTCACCAGGATAAGCTTCTGAGGGAGTAAGACTGACAAAACTCAAGTTAGGAGCAGTCATCTGCTGAGTGGCAGCCATCTGTCCCATGGTTCGTGTGGCAATACTCGTCACATCCTTTTCTTCTCCAAACACAAGTATATTATAGTCGAAAAGAGCCCGACTCTTGTTGTCATTATAATAATGATAAAGAAAAGCCAGTCTGTCGGCTGAAGATATGCTCACGGTACCTACTTGCTGATCGCTGACACCCCGATTCAACATACTGATATTCTGATTCAACTGATTGATTTCCTGTAGTTCCTCATTTGTGAAATAGGTAGGAATCAACTGAAAACAAACAGCACAATAAGGATGTGAAGTAAGAATATTGGCAATACGATCGAGTTCTGGATAGTCGACGGGCAAGCGGTCGTAGGAATAGCAAGCAGGCAAATAAGCATTCTGTAAATCTTCCATACGTTCTTCTCTGACGATGGCTTTAGCAGAATGTCCCATTGCTACACGCCCGAAGACTGAAGTATAATTACCGAGTGTCTCTTCCTGATATTCGTACTTGCAGCTATCAAGTGTCGCCTTGAAAACGGACATATAAGTGGAAATGACCTGAGTACAGAGAGCCTCCTGCTGTTGTATGGTACGAATCACACAATAGAGACTTACGTCAGCCGCATACGGCTGATTGACTACCGGGCTGGAAATCCAAGAAAGTTCGAAGGAGATATCTACGGCACTTCCTGTCTGCAAAAAAGAATCCTTATATTGTTGATATGCTTCAGTAAGCATACCGGAAAAATCCTGACCAGCTTTGATTACAGCACATTGCTGCCCTTGCACGGACTGGTCATCCGTGAGTATAGATAAATGTGGGATAGTTGTTATTCTCAATATATTGAGTCCAACATATTCACCGCTGTTGATTCTTAAGGTTTCAACCATCTTTTATGAGGTTTTAGGTATAGGTAATCTGTTTGTTCTTTCACAACAGCAAATAGACAGTCAACCCTATCGGCCATGTGTAGCAATTGCAAATGTAGACAAAAAAATAAAAATGGCCAAACTTTTTCTACTATTTTTATTCATTTTGATGAAAAATTTTACGCATTGACGCATCTATGGCTTGCTTTTTTACGGAAAAGCGTAGGTAACAGCAATGACGAAACAAATAAAAATAATGAAAACTTAAGCGAAAAAATAATCCTACAGAACTTTATCATGTACGGAAGTAAAGAAGTTATAGTCTATAGTCTTTATGTATATTTAGTTGTCAAGCATATGGCTTTAACTTCGCTAACTTCTTTAACCTCACCAATTGTGAAAATTGAGGAACTACTTTTCTTTCATGATTTCCCTTAAAGGAACCATGACAAAATCTCTTTCCTCCATCAGGGGATGAGGAATCTTCAGGTCGGGCTGGTCTATATGAAGATCATCATACAGTAGAATATCTATATCAATAATGCGGTCGTGATATTCACCATTCACCGATTTGAGCTTACGGCCCATCTCTTGCTCCACCTTCTGAGTAGCCTCAAGCAACTGGCGAGGCGCCAAAGGAGTGAGCACACAGGCACATGCATTGATAAAGTCGTTTGGCGAAGAATAGCCCCACGGCTTAGTTTCGTATAGAGCTGACTGGCGCTCTACGTCGCCAATCAGCTCTCCTATCTTTTCAAGAGCCTCACGGATGTTACGCTTGCGATTGCCTAAATTGGATCCGAGACTCAGATATACTCTATGCATGTATACATAAATATGTTATTGAACGATGCTTCGCTTAAAACAAACGAAGCCATTTACTGCCTCAGCTATCACAGATATTAATCGTTGAGAATGAGCAGAGAGTCACCGAAGCAACCAAACATATAGCCATTCTTCAAAGCCTTCATATAGGCTTCATATACAAGGTCGTAACCTCCAAATGCAGCAGTACTCATCATCAGTGTAGATTCTGGATGATAGAAGTTGGCCACCATGCAATCGGCCAGTCCGAACTCATAAGGAGGGAAGATAAACTTATTGGTCCATCCGTCAAACTCCTTCATCATTCCATCTGTACCCACAGCAGTCTCTGTAGCCTTGACCACACTTGTACCGATGGCACAAACATGATGACCGGCACGCTTGGTGTCGTTGACCAGTTCACAAGCCTCCTTGCCGATATGCATCTGCTCGGAGTCCATCTTGTGCTTGGTAAGGTCTTCCACCTCGATTTCATGGAAGTTGCCCAATCCACAATGCAAGGTAATAAATGCAGAGTTGATGCCTCTGATCTCCATACGTTTCATGAGCTCGCGCGAGAAATGAAGCCCTGTGGCTGGCGCTGTTACAGCACCTTCCTTCTCTGCAAACACGCACTGGAAGTCTTCCATATCTTCCTCTGTGGCATGGTGTACCTCGCGATTGTCGATAATATAACGTGGCAATGGAGCCTCGCCCAAAGCAAAGAGCGAGCGTTTGAAGACATCGTGCTGACCGTCCTCGTCATAGAGGAAGCGAAGAGTACGTCCACGGCTGGTGGTATTGTCGATTACCTCAGCCACCATCTCGTTGACATCATCAAAGAAGAGTTTGTTTCCTATACGAATCTTACGGGCTGGTTCTACGAGCACATCCCAGAGTCGCATCTCCTCATTCAACTCTCTGAGCAGGAACACCTCAATCTTGGCATCGGTCTTCTCCTTGGTACCATAGAGCCGCGCAGGGAACACCTTGGTGTTGTTGAATACAAACGTATCTCCCTCATCGAAATAGTTGACGATGTCCTTGAACTCAATAAACTCGCCTTCGATAGGATTTCCGTTAGCATCCTTGCGGTACATATCTATGGTTTCCGACTTTTTGTGCAGAACCATCATACGCGCCTCATCACGACGGGTTACCTCAAAGGTACGTTCCTCTCCGGTAGATGTCTTGACGATACGTTTGGTCTTGTGGGGATAAAGCGCCACTTGTGCCTCAGGCAACTTAAAGTTGAATTGTGACAGTTTCATGTTATATTTGTCTCCTTTCTAATGGTTACTAATTATATTCTATTACTATTCTGGAAATATCAAACTTGATGGATGTCTTCTATTTCCTGTTGTTCGAGCCATTCCCTGAAATTTTCGAAACTCACACAGTTGTCGACAGTAAAGTCGCCCACTCGGGTTCTTCTCAACTCAGTAAGAAAGGCTCCGCTTCCAAGTGCCCGACCTAAGTCGCGAGCCAAGGAGCGTATGTAAGTTCCCTTACCACATACTACGCGCAAACCGAGTTGCTTGGTCTCGTCGTCGTAATGGGTAAGTTCTATCTCGTCTATACGAACGCTCTTTGGTTTGAGCGTCACATTCTCTCCCGCCCTGCGCAAGGCATAGGCTCTGTCGCCATTGACCTTGACAGCACTATAAGTAGGCGGCACCTGCTGAATGTCACCGACAAACTGAGGCAACGTTTCCTCTATGAGCTGTCGGGTAATATGACGGGTGGGATAAGTATGATCGACCGTATGTTCAAGATCATAGCTGGCTGTCGTGGCTCCCAACTGAAGTGTCGCTGTGTACTCCTTAGTATGAGTCTGCAGCTGTTCTATCTCCTTGGTCTTCTTTCCTGTGCAAAGCACGAGCACGCCTGTAGCCAAAGGGTCGAGCGTACCTGCATGTCCTATCTTCACCTTATGGTGCAAAAACTTAGAAAGTACGTATCTGATATGTGCCAAAGCCCCAAAACTTGACATACGGTAAGGTTTGTCGATGGCAATGATTTCTCCTGTCTGGAAATTCATGTCTGGCAAAAGATTTGTCGTTACTTATTAAAGAAGGGAGAAAAGAATGGTGGCTAAACCTGCTATGGCACAATAGACGCCAAAGTAGATGAGTTTGCCTTTCTTAACAATATTGATCATCCATTTGCAGGCAAGACAGCCTGAAATAAAGGCAGCCACAAAGCCAATAATCATAGGCAAGGTGTCAACACCTCCAAGTGTTTCCTCTCCTTTCAGTCCTTTGATTAGGTCGAGCAACGCCTCGCCAAGTATAGGAGGAATGACCATGAGGAAAGAGAATTGTGCCATCTTCTCCTTCTTATTGCCCAAAAGAAGACCTGTTGCGATGGTGGTACCTGAGCGGGAAAGACCTGGCAAAACAGCCAAAGCCTGGCCCAGACCAATGACAAACGCATGCCAAAGGCTTATGTTCTCACGCTGACGTGGTTTAGCATAATAAGAGAAAGCAAGGACCAGAGCAGTTACGAGCAACATGCATCCTACTATGAGCAGTCCAGAACCGAAGATTTTTTCTACTTCATCCTTGAAGAAGACTCCAACGACGCCAACAGGAATCATGGAGACTACAATATTAAGCGCATACTTAGTCTCCTCGTTCATCTGGAACTTAAAGAGTCCTTTCAAAATCCAGTCGATCTCTTTCCAAAGTACTACCAAAGTACTCATGACTGTTGCTACATGCACCAAGATAGTAAAACCCAGATTAGCCTCACCGTCAATACCAAACAAATAGGCACCAATAGCCAAATGACCGCTACTACTAACTGGCAGATATTCTGTAAGTCCCTGAACAAGACCTAACACCAAGGCTTCAAACCAATTCATTGATAAATACTATTTTTTTATTATTGAATAATGTGTATGTATCGGGATATAAATATTACTTATTGTCTTTTGGCTTACGAATGACAGCATAAATAATTGAAAGAAACCCAAACAGAGTAACTACTGGTGCTACTACGATACGGCGTGTGCTGAAGATATCGG
>OLGY01001611.1_pt1 | contig 11048 bp, 18 predicted proteins | sample 1605951 | NCBI WGS metagenome assembly OLGY01 (sample SAMN03283280) | human gut metagenome | biome: human-associated habitat; material: feces | host: Homo sapiens | place: Peru | collected 2012
GGAAGCGCAGGATTGAACTGCACGTCAAGCAGAAAGACCTTGCGAACAGAATCGGTGTAACAGCCGCTTTCATATCGGCTATTGAGTGCGGGAAACGCAAATGTAAAGAAAAGTGGCTTTTCAGAATCGCAACCGTCCTTGACTGCACCATATATGATTTGCAAGATGACGAGCCTAAAGGCTTGATTGACCCCACCAATGACGACTTCGGAGCGGTCTGCAACTGCGCTGTCCGCTACTGCTTGGGCAGACGGTCATATATGCCTAGCCTTGTGTGCAGATACATCATCTCGCTTCTGCCAGAATTGACGGACAAGACGTTGGATTGTTTTGAACGTGACATTGCAGAACGCAAGCGGACAGGTTTCGACTTTGGCGATTCCTGTGATTGTGAGACGTGGGATTCGTTTTACAAGGCGGTTTGGAAGGAGATTGAAAGGAGAAAGGGCAATGAAAGCCAGACTGATCGATGCCAATGCACTTAAACGTTATTTTTCTGATAGGCAGATGGAGTATGTAAGTGTGGATGAAGCTGATTACACATTCAATGCCTTGATGTTCGATGTGCTCGGAGACGTAATAACAGCTATTGAAAATGCGCCAACAATCGAGGTGAAAGACAATGGCTAATTATCCAGAATACCTTGAACGAAACGCACTTATTGAAAGAATCAAGAAAGCATATTGCGATGGCTGCGAGAACTACAATGGAGTAAGATGCCGTGCTTGCGGTATTGGTGATGCCATTGACGTTGTGGAAGATGCCCCGACAGCCTTAGAACGTACCGCTGAATGGATTGCTCAAGACGAAGATAAGACGAGGTTCATGTGCAGTAATTGCCATGCGAGAAACAACCGAGACCGCTACAACTACTGCCCGAACTGTGGTTCTTTGATGGAGAACAGGTTATGAGTAACACACTTTGGCATCCAGCAAGCGAACAGCCACGAGATCGGACGCAGCCTTTGTTGCTTGCGACTAAGACAAAATGGCGTGATAAAGATGGAAAAATGTTGCGAGTAATCTCGCCGACAGCGTACTTTCTTGGCTGTTACGCAGACGGTCAGTTCTGGGATGAGATAGGTGAGAGACTGCCAAAAGATGTGACGGTGACGCATTGGATGGCGTTCCCGATGGTATGAGGTGATGTTATGAATGAATGGATTAGCGTAAAAAATAAACTTACCAATGCTGAATACGGCGAATCTAAAGATGTGCTGACAATAAATTCTATGGGAGTTATGAGAGTAATGAATTTCGACGGTGGATGTTGGTGCTATCCGACTATGGAACCTTATGCAAGTGCATTCAAAATTACGCACTGGATGCCCCTTCCTGAACCGCCAAAGGGGGCTTGAGTATGACGAACAAGAAGTTTGGCATCATCATTATGGACTTGAACCTTTTCGACTTTGGGCCGAAGCCGCCTTGCGGGTACATCAAGGCAAAACATATCCGCCCAGCGTACGGCAAAGGCACAAGGCCTGTCAAGGCGCATAAGCGAATTACGAGAACGAGAGAGGGATTTAGAAAATGACAGAACTCAAGAAATGCCCGTTCTGCGGCGGAAAAGTGGCTATTGCAGAAGCAGGCGACTATTTGACAAGCTGGATGCTTATAACAAGAGGAAACTGCAAGAATGGATGCAAGTGCCGGGTATTCATGGAAAGCAAGCCATACAACTCTGATTATTCCGAAGCTGATAAAGAAAAGATTAAAAAAGACCTTATCGAAGCGTGGAACAAACGCTACAAAGAGGACTGAGTATGGACAAAAAACGAGACAGCTTTACATTCCAACGATACTACTTTGAAGCCATCTCAACACTGAAAAGTAAAGAGAAGCTGGAACTCTACGATGCAATTTGTGCATACGTTTTTGAAGGAAAAGACGCAACTTTGAACTCAAAAAAAGCAGAATCTTGTTTTATTTTGATTAAACATCTGCTCGATGAAGAATTAAAAAGAAACGATATTGCGTCAAAAGGGTGGTCTACACGAAAGTCATCTCATAATCATGTCATAAATGAGATGAAAGTCAGCTCATCTATGAGTTCAAAGTCAGATGACGATAAACTCATTGTATCAACTGACAGTCAGATGAACGTCAAGACCTTGCCGGAGAGCGCAATCAAGAAGAAACCTGACATCTTCTCCGACTTTGCCCATGGCGATAAAGCCCTGCTGGAATCCCTGCGAGAGTTCGCACAGATGCGTACAAGAATCAAAAAGCCTATGACAGACCGGGCAAAGCAGATGCTCTGCAACAAGCTGGAAAAGTTTGATCGGCATGACTGGAAAGCCATTCTCGACCAGAGCATCTATGCCGGATGGCAGGACATTTACGCATTGAAACAGGATGACCAGTACGAGCAAAGTACGGAGATGGAGTTTCCTAGACTATGACAATGGACGTTCAAACGGTATTTATCGGTGCGCTGATGCTCTGCAAGCCGGGCGTTGTGGATGAAATCATACCAGACCTTGAACTTGACTTGTTCAGACCTGAACTGAGAGACGCTTTTGCGGCTGTTCAGGGCTATTGGACGGCTAGAGGAAAGATAGATATAGTCGAGATAAACACGCAGCATCCAGACGTAGCGCAGACGCTCTTGGCGTGTGTACAAACCTGTGAATCAGAGTGTGTACGAATTGACAGGGAGCAAATGCAGCGTTGGGCACAGCTTATCAGAGAACAAGCTGCACTCACTCGTGTGCAAGGTCTGGCATTTCAGATGACCAGCGAGCTTACCGACTATTCTGATCTATCAGACATCTACCAGAAGATGGGTGAGGCGATGAGCCTGAAAACTGAGGAAGAAGATGCGTGGACATACGAGGATGTGCTGAACGACTATGTGCTTCACATGGACGAGAAGCCTGTGTACATCAAGACAGGCCTAGAGCGTCTGGATGAAGCGCTGCACATCTCACCGGGTGATTTCATCATTATCGGCGGCAGACCGTCTGCTGGAAAGACAGCCCTGTCCCTGCAAATAGCAGCAAGCATGGCAAAGCAGGACTACACCGTGTACTATTTCAGCTTAGAAACCAGCAAACGCAAGCTGGGCGCACGTCTGATGGCTAATCAAATATACTGCCCTCTGGACACGGTGAAAAATAAGGCGGTCAGCTTGAATGAGATTGACGGACAGGCAAAGAACATGAAAATGCCCTTATATATCCGCTCCGCTGCCGGGAAGAACGTAGCGTGGATGAAGGCTCAGGCTCTCCGTAAAAAGGCTCAAGTCATCTTTGTAGACTATCTTCAACTCATCCACGAAACAGGCGCAAAGGACAGATATGCCGCCATTACAGCCATATCCATTGCCCTGCACGAACTGGCGCAGACCACAGGAATTGTCGTGGTGGCACTGGCACAGCTTAATCGAAACCCATCTAAGCCCGGAGCAACGCCTACTAACTCCGATTTGCGAGAGAGCGGGCAGATTGAACAGGACGCAGATGCGATCATCCTTCTGTCCGGCGATAACCCCGACAAGTACCTGTTCCGGCTAAGCAAGAACAAGGAAGGTGGGATAGGCGACCTTCCCATCACGTTTAACAAGCAAATTCAACGGTTTGAAGAATATTCGTGGATGAATTGAAAGGAGAAAAGATGAAAGATACATTTTGGAAAGTGGCTGTTGTAATTTTCTTAATCGTAATTTTGACGCTTGGCACAGGTCTGTTTATCGTGCAGGGCGCGAAGAATACCGCCATTTCTTACGAGGAACAGGTGGCCGCTGCGCAGTCTGACATTCAGGTGCAGGAGAAACGCCGCTTTGACCTTATCCCGAATCTGGTTGAAACGGTCAAGGCATACGACAAACACGAATACGATACTCTTATGGCCGTTATCGCGGTGCGGGGCAGCAGTTCTGATGCTGCCGTCTCTGAAATCACCACCCAGATTGCAGCCGTGGCAGAGGCTTACCCAGAACTGCAATCCGCCGATAACTACCAGGAACTGATGAACGAGTTGGCAGTCACCGAAAATCTGATTGCCAATTACCGCTCCGACTATAATCGCACTGTCAAGAGTTATCGGCAGTACGTCCGGCGTTTCCCCAACAGCACGTTTTTGAGTTTGATCGGGTATGAGGTACAGAATTATGAACTCTTATCGTTCGAGGTATCAGAGGATGCTCCGGCTGTCGAAAGCCTCTTTGAAGATTAACGGGATCGAGATCACGTTCCGGGAGATTCTGGCAAGTGCTGTTATCGTTCTGGTGATGCTGATTCTGGGCACGGTCATTTCCGGCCACATCAAACAGGCGGCAATGGAGTGCAAACAGGAGTACTCTACTGCGATAGATATTTCCTCTGAAGATCGGTTTGCCTACGGGCTTCGGACAGACGTTGGACGGGCTTTCTGCTACGGCACTCTGTCTGCCGTGGACACGGTATCAGATGATAAGATCGGCGGGCAATATATGTACATCTACCGCGAAGAACAGCACTACAATATGCACACCCGCGTAGTAACGCACACCGATGGGAAGGGCCACACCTATACTACCACAGAAATCTACTACTCATGGGATTATGCTGGCTCTAACACATGGCATTCTCAGATGGTGCATTTTCTGGGCAAGGATTTTGACTACAGGAAAATAAATATGCCCAGTAGCAAGTACCTGACCACAAAATATAGGGGTAGCAGCGTCCGCTTTGAATACTACATCCAGCCAGTGGAGTACACGGGCACGATGTACACCACGCTCACCGGGCACACCATTCAGGATGCCACGTTCTACGATGGCACAGACATCGACCAGACGCGAGAAAACCTGATGTCTGGTGCGGATGGCTGGGTAGTCATCTTCTGGGTGATTTGGATTATTCTCACAGCAGCAGCGGTATTTAGCTTCTGTGCGTTGGAAAACGACTGGCTGAAATAAAAACGAGAGGCTGTCAGCAATGACGGCCTTTTGTTTTCGCTGGAAAGCCCTAAAATGAGCCATTCTGAGACGTTTTATACTTTGGACGGCAAACTTATCGACCAAACACAGAAAACGGCTCTGGCACGGCTCTACGGGGCTGTGAGCGCATTGTAGAGGTCTACGACTATTGCAGGAGGAGAAAATGGAATACATGACAACCGATACAAAGGTCAATGGGTACATGGTCTACCCTCGATTCCTCTCAACTATTGACGTTAGTCCAACAGAGAAAATTGTTTACATTTACCTGTTTAATCGTGCAAGGTCGTCACAGAGGGCAAGTAGAAGCGGAAAGTTTGCTGACCAACTAGGGCGAGTATACATCGTGTATCCCATTAAAGACCTTGCTGCTGATACTGGATTCACGGAACGATGGGTCAAGAAGTCTCTGAAAGAGTTGGAAGAAGCCGGGCTGATTGAGCGCAAGCGTGAAGGAAAGAACAAGCCCGATAAGATATACGTCAAAGTGCCGGAAGAATCGTCAAAGAGCGAAAAGGGAGGTGAACAATCATTCACCTCTGAGGGGAACGATACTTCACCTGTGATGGGAACAATCGTTCACCTCCTTAATATAGAAGAAAAGAAAAGAAAAAAAGTTATTAAGAAAGCGGGCGACGCGCCCGCAGGTAACGCCGCTGCACCGGACTTTGAGGATGTCAGCGAGTATTTCTTGGATGCTGGATGTGAGAACAGGCTTGCCAGCAGGTTTATGAACTACTATGAGGACACAGGTTGGATGACAAAGACTGGAAAGCCTATCACCAACTGGAAAGCCTTTGCTGATATGTGGATTGACCGGGAGCATGAGAAGCAGACCAGCGAACCAGAGTTTAAGCACCTGTAAAGGTTCTTTCCCCCTACAACCCTCTATTTCCAAATGCTAGACCGTTAGCCAGCAGAGCAGACCGTAAGTGGGAGATGGCAGAAGGTTCGGGCTGGTGGATGGTCTACGACTATTTCACATGGAGAATTGACTTCATTTTGTAGTCGGTTGAATATGTAGAAATGTTGCATCTGCTGTGTGGAGTTGATTACAGATTGAAAGCAACTGACCAGTCGAATAGCCTTGTTAGATAATTAAAAATATTGAGGTATTTGCTGGATGGATAATCCTATTTGGTTGGTATGATATTATTGTAGTTGTCGGCAATTAAATCGGAGAAGAACGAACCGAATCGGACGGTACGACTATTCCAGCAGAATAATAGTTAAAAAGATTGAGTAACTGCCTGTGACTATTATAATAAGTACGATAGTTAAAGATTTTGATGTAATGTGATTGGGATTAAAATTGACAGGTGTCTTGACACGTATTGATTTTTGAAGTTTCTGATGACTTAGCGACTATCGTACCTCTCTTTCTCTAAAAGGAGAACGACCATTTCACACAAAAAATACACGACTATTTGACGACAATTCGCAAGAAAATGCTACGACTATTACTCTCCGACTATCAGCGGACTGCTCGTTACTATACTATATATAGGACTTTCAAAAACTTGTCGTATGACGACTTTACGACTATTCCACGACTATTTTATTGGAGAAACTACGACTATTGGCTACGACTATTTCAGCCGGAACGCTACGACTATTGCTGACCTCTATTGGCTATCGGGCGAAAGCCCGAAAAGAGCTGCGGCGAAAGCCGCCAATGGTTCCGCGCCGCCCGCCGCTGGACTGCCCCGCCGGGTGGAGGGTGCCAGCCGGTGCGCCCTGACCGCTGACCCGGTGCCAGATCACAAGCCGCCGGGATGACCCTGTACAGGTGGAGACGCTGACCCCTCAGCAGGTGCGCCGGGTCTGTACTGCTGACAGTGTGTCAGCACTTGCCAGCGATCCACCCCGCCGGGCTTGCATGGTCTGCGATCTGTTGCACAGTCTGGCATGGATTCATAACAGGCGGCGCACCTTATATACCTTATTATAATAGGGCGGCTGTGCTGAGTTGTGCAATGTCCGGCGTGGTGGTGGTATCTGGCATCTGTGGAGGTTGAACGGGGCAAATCGCAGGAAAAGCCATTATAAAGCCCTGTGAGCTGTTTTGTAGCGTTTGTGGCATAACTGCATTGACGGCACAAAACGCGCTGTAAACGCTTGTATAGGACTGTAGTGTATCCGGGCAAAAGAAAAGCCCCGCCAGCGTGGGCGGGGTGTGATTGTTGCGAGCGAATTAAATTTTATACTTGTCAAAAAGCGTTTTCATTTCGTCGTCGTCGTATTTTGTCAGCTGATTATACCACTCATCATAAGATACATGATAGGTGACGGTTGGAAGGTCTTTTTTCTTGTAGCCTGTAAAATTAAAATTTTGATAGCTTTCTAAACTATCGAATTTGTCGAAGCGAGAAGCGGGACGGGGGCCGATATCATCACCCCAGTAAAAGTATACTGCGTCGCCGATTTTGACGGCTGCCCCATCGCCACGCATGATAAGGTATGCAAAAATCTTTTCTTCATCGGCTGACATTTTGCGGAAAAATTCGTTAAACCCTTCAATAACCTTCATCTTATACGCTCCTTCCTTGTGTGGGCTTGCTGCTGCTAGTATATCATACTGCAAGCCCCATTAACAGGACTTGCCAGAAATATTTTGCCCTTTTGGGCAATGGGGCGGGGTTGCTTTACGGTGCAGCCCCGCTAAAGTGTCCGGGTGGCATCACTTGGATGCCTTAAACAGCGCAGAGAAAAACCAAAAAACAAACAGAACGCAGGATAATATCACTCGTCGCACCCCCTCATACCACGCTAAACCGTTTGTAGGTGGTGCGCTTGCTGCACTCTGCGTATATATCCGGGTGCGCAGCCTGTAAAAGCTTGCTATCAAGTCGGACGCTCTGCACATCCTTGTAAATGGCCTTTGCCGTGCCCTGCACCATCTCCGGCGCACCCTGCATCATTGCAATGATTTCAGCTTTTACAGCGTCGTTCATTGCTTCAAGCTCTTCAATTAGCCGCTTGTTTTCACGGTATGCGTTCACTTTTTCTTCAAACAACGTCATTTTTTAGCCCTCCTTATTAGCTGTTTAAAATAGCAATCATTACCAACGCGCCGGAGATCATGCCGCCCACATACCAGAGGGCTGCCCACTGGGTTGCATCAAGTACCAGCATATTACTGCACCCCCTTGCAATACAGGCCGTTGGCGCGGCAGATGGAGCGGATACGGTTGCAAGCCTGATACAGTGTGCGGGCTTGCACGTCAAGCCACGTTTCGTGGCTGTTGGGGGCGTTCATTCCGCCGTCGGTGCGCTTGAGTTCGGACGGGGTGCAGACGCGGGCGGCGATATCGGCATTATAGCAGAGGGAACAGCCGCCGTTGCTGTACTGCTCCCAGCAGCTTGCACCGTTGAGCGCCCACTGCTCAAGCTCTGCGCCGTCAAGGGGCAGGCGCTCCATGTTGTCCGCACCCTCCTGCACATCCTCCAGCAGGTCAAGAGCGTACAGCGTGACGGCCTTGTCCCATGCGCTGCGATCGTGGCGGGCGTTGAGCTCGGCGCGGATGGTCTCAGCAAGTGCGGTATAGTCGATGGTCTTTTTCATGGTTTTTGTCCTCCTGTTTGTGGTTCAATGTGGTTGTAGTCCATATTTATCTGGACTGATTATATTATATCCATATATATATGGATTGTCAATGCTTTTGGTAAAACTTATCCATATAAATATGGATAAAATTAAGCGTCCGAAATTGTACACTTTGCCGGACACATTGCAGGCAGTCCAGCATCCGCCGCCGTCCCGATCTCCCTGCACAGCGTGTCCAGCGTTTGGGCGTGTGTATCGGTGCGTGGCTTGCTGTGGGCGGTCTGGCTTGCATCTGGCACGGTCTGCGCTGCTGCCTGTGCTGTGCAGTCTGTCCGGGTGCGCTGGGGCCACCTGGGGGGAATTGGGCCAGAGGCCCGGGTGGGGGTGGTGAGTCCCGTCTCCTCCGACCAAAATAAAAAAGGCACTTTCTTTGCCAATACCCACCCCACCTTCACAAAACGACGCCCATCCGATTGTGCAAGTCTCCAAAAATTCCGAAAAATACAAAAAGACCCCTCTTCCGGTCTAATCTGTGCTATACTTGACCGTAAGAAAGGGGCATTGTGAAATGGCAAAACTCGTAAAGTGTAAACACTGCGGCGCAAGGATAGCGGCTACCGCTAAAACTTGTCCACAGTGTGGTGGAGAGAATACACCGCCAAAGCCAGCTTATAAGCGGCTGTGGTTCAAAATCCTTATGGTAATGTTCGTATTGGCTTTTATTATGGATTTGATAAGCCCTCGCAACAAAACAAATACTGCGGCTAGCTCTGAAAGCAAAAAACCAACATCATCCGTTGCATCATCTGCAAAGGCAGAATCCGAAAGTTCGTCTGCTACTTCGGAAGAACCTGTGAAAGAGGACGACTCTTTTATTCTAGTTGATGAAGTTCTTGGCGATTACGGAAAAGAAGAAACGAACAAGAGTGGTTATAAATATATCTGGTACATGGTTCCGGCTGGCACATACGAAGTTGAGAATCAAAACAAAGAAGCTACAGTATTTGTGGTGTCTGATGCAAACTCTGATGATGTGAGCGACGTGCTTAAATTTGAAAAAGCTGGTGAAAGGCAGAATGTTACCGTTAAAGACGGTTATCATATCGAACTTTCGATTAGCACGGAAATTCTATTAACGCCAGTTAAATAAATGGAGAAATGCAAAATGAGCTTTATAGGAGCAATAGGAGCCATCGCAGACCTTGTAGAAGGATAATCACATAACACAAAAAGCCAGCGGCTAGATGTTCTCTAACCACTGGCTTTTCTTATAGGCTGTTTACTTCACGATTTCAGCGTGATAGGGATGATACTCAACATTGGGCAAGGGCATCCAATACTTCACATCGTGCATGATGCACTTGTTGTCCCTGAGCAGAACCGGCTCGATCTCGCCGTTTTCGTCCGGTTCAAAGGAAAGCTGACCGCTATCGACAACCTTTCCGTCACAAGCGATAACAGGCTCGTGGACGCACTCTCCGTAGTCAACGGTGCGCCAAAGCTTCAGCATGGTCTCGAAAGCGTAGTTGAGGTATTCCCCCATATCCTGAATCTTATCTGCGGTAAGCATAGTTGTTCTCCTTTCACATGGGCATCTGGGTCTGGCCGTTTGTGACCTGAACCAACATAACAGAGTTTGCGCACGGTCTCCACTTCTTGATGTACTCGACAGCTTCATCGAACCGCTTCTTCGGCACGTTATTTCTGCTGTTCACGTTGAACCAGTCCTGAATGTCCCGGTTGCATTCCATGAACAGCTTCTGAGAGACGCTACGGCTCTTGTAGGCCGGGCTGTCCATGCCGCCAAGAGCGTTGATGACCACCGTGTTCACGACACGCTTCAACACACGCTGCTGGTTGTAGTCGATGGTCATAGTATTCTCAAGAGCGGAAATACGCTGCTCCTGTTTCATGGTGCGCTGGTCAATCACAAGGATTGCTTGCAGTTCCTTAGAAAGCCCTGCGAACTGGTTGACGGACACGTTTTTCTCAAGGTCAATCAGCTTCTGGCGAATCTCCATACCCTCAGGTGTCCGCTGAATCATTGCAATGTGCTTTGCCATGTCCAGAGTGATAACGTGCTCTGTACGAGTAGTATACGGATTTTTCGGATTATTGGTTGCGCATTTTTGAGCGACCAATGAATAGTCCGTACCTTCGACAAAACCATACTCGCACATACGAGGGAACCAGTCTTTGTATGCGGTCTTGATTTTGAGCCGCTCGTGCAGCTCCCGACCCAGCACTACCTTTTCGCCAGTGTCAGTGTCATACACAGGGATAACATCTTCGGAGAAGATTCGGATGGTTTCAAGATTATTATTCATAGAAATTTGACCTTTCTATCTTGCGAGAGCAGGCCATCTCTGGTATAATAACCCAAAGAGGGTCTATACTCTCTGAGTGTTTCATAAGACGTTCGCTGTGGTCGGCAAACTTTAGCGAGCGTCTTATTCTTTTTCATCGGTCTCCGGGATTGGATGTACCTCAAAGAACGTGTCACGGATGGCTGCGGCCTGTGCGACCTTGTGTTCGGTGCAATAGGCTTTCAGCCACTGGAACTGCCGTTCGGTCAG
>OLGY01001622.1_pt1 | contig 10975 bp, 8 predicted proteins | sample 1605951 | NCBI WGS metagenome assembly OLGY01 (sample SAMN03283280) | human gut metagenome | biome: human-associated habitat; material: feces | host: Homo sapiens | place: Peru | collected 2012
CCCATGCCAGAATACCGATATAGTTTGCGTGCAGGAGTGCAGCAATCGGATTGTCAACAACGCTGAGAATCAGGTTATGCAGAACCTCAACGATACCGCTAGGCGGTGTAACCTTAGCGTCTGCAACCTGCAGCTGCAAGGTGGTCGGGAACAGGAAGGACAGGGTTACGCCTACGAGAGAAGCGCAGAAGGTGCCGACAACGTACAAGCCAATAATAGGCTTCATGTTAGCGTCACCGTCGCTTTTCTTCTGAGCCATAGCATTCATAACCAAGAAGAATACGAGTACAGGTGCAACGCCCTTTAAAGCTTTTACAAAAAGGTCACCAAAAATAGCGACAACAGGAACAGCCTGCGGCACGGTTAAAGCCAGCAGGACGCCGATGACAAGGCCGACGGCGATTTGTTTGATAAGTGCCACTTCATTGAGAATGGCAAGATATTTGTTAAACACAACGACTCCCCCTAATATAAAAAAGTGTTAGTAGTAATGTTGATAGTATATATCATTGTTATGGGAAAGTCAAGTACAGAACGAACAATGTATTTATATAGTAGACAGCGTTGGCGCGCGTACACTTAATGCAGAATTTTGCTGTACCTACGTGCGTAGATTGTAAAAAATGAAACACTTTTCTAAGTGTCTTGTGTGGGAAGTACTGTCTGCGTGGAAGGGAGATGAATATTTTGCCGTATGACGTTGACAGATGCGTGTTTTTTACCTATCCTATACATAGACGACGAGAAAAATTTTATTTTTGGCGTTTTATTAAGAAATTTTGCGGGCTTTTAGCTTATTGTGTAGAGAAAAAGGAGAGGCTGCAATGGCGATACGTGCAGATTTACATATTCATACGACTGCTTCCGACGGAACGTGGACTCCGGCGGAGCTGATAGAGGAGGCGCAGCGCTGCGGTATAGGGCTGCTGGCGGTGACAGACCATGACAGTGTGGCGAACGTAGCGGAAGCAGGCAGGCTGGCGGCGCAGGCAGGTATAGCCTTTCTTCCGGGCGCGGAAATCTGCTCGACGAAGGGCGATTTGTCGTTTCATATTCTCGGCTATGGGATTGATATTACCAATAAGCCGCTAGTGGAGCTGATGCGTCATAATGAGGATTTGCTGGAGCAGAAGGACGTGGATAGCATCCGCCTTTTGGCACGCGCTGGCTGGGCTGTGGATGAGGCTGAGTTTGCGCGTTATACCTATGACAGGAGGCGCGGTGGCTGGAGGGCGTTGGCGTACCTGATTGATAAGGGCTTGTGCACAGGCGTGAATGATTTTTTTCAGCGGATTTTTACGCCGGAGCATGACCTTGGCTTTCCGACCTTCCCTGCGATTAGCGAGGTTATTGCAGCGATTCATGGTGCCGGAGGCGTAGCGCTGTGCGCTCATGCGGCGAGCGGCTTTCATGGTCCGGGACTAGAGCAGGTTATGGACCTGCTGCGTGTAGAAAGCTTTGACGGCTTTGAGTGCTATCATTCTAATCATAGCGAGGAGGGCACGCAGCGTCTTTTGCGCCATTGCAGGAAGCATAAGCTGCTTATCAGCGGCGGCAGCGACTGCCACGGAGCATTTGTACCGGGCAGACATTTAGGTGAGCCTTACGTGGATACGGAGATGCTGAAGCTGCCGGTTATAGACCGTCTATAAGAGGTTTGCGGCCTGTAAAGAAAAAATCCGAAAAATAAATTAAAAATCTAGAAAAACGTTCGACTTTTTGCGAGCGTTGTGGTATGATAATAGCGTAAAGTATAACAAAGTTAACAATGACGGAGGTGCAGGCAGCACGCGCTGGTTACTCCTCTGCCGAGAAAATTTTTAGGAGGCATTACAATGCAAGAGTACAAACCGTTTAAATCCGGCAAGGTTCGTGAGATGTATGATGCTGGCGACAGCATTATTATGGTAGCTACCGACCGTATTTCCGCATTTGACCATATTCTGAAAAACAATATCGTTAAGAAAGGCACCGTACTGACGCAGATTTCCAAATTCTGGTTCAACATGACCAAAGACATCGTGCCTAACCATATGCTTTCTGTTGACGTTAAAGATATGCCTGAATTCTTCCAGAAACCGGAATTCACCGGCAACAGCATGAAATGCCAAAAGCTGAACATGCTGCCTGTTGAATGCATTGTTCGTGGCTACATCACCGGCAGCGGCTGGGAAAGCTATAAAAAGACTGGCGAAATCTGCGGCATTAAGCTGCCTGAAGGACTGCAGGAATCCGAAAAGCTGGCTGAGCCTATCTTCACTCCGAGCACCAAGGCTGAAATCGGCGACCATGACGAAAACATCAGCGTTGAGCAAAGCATCGAAATTCTCGAGAAGCTCTATCCGGGCCGTGGCAAGGAATATGCTCTGAAGCTGCGCGATTACACCATCGCTATCTATAAAAAATGTGCTGCTTATGCTTTAGAGCGTGGCATCATCATTGCTGATACCAAGTTTGAGTTCGGTCTGGACGAAAACGGCGAGGTTGTACTGGGTGATGAAATGATTACTCCGGACTGCTCCCGCTTCTGGCCGCTGGAAGGCTACAAGGTTGGCCAAGGCCAGCCGTCCTATGACAAGCAATTTGTACGCGATTGGCTGAGTGCAAATCCTGATGCAGGCTATGAGCTGCCGCAGGATGTTATCGATAAAACCATCGCTAAGTACATCGAAGCTTATGAGCTGCTGACTGGCGAAAAGTTCGATTTCTAAGTCGACAAAGGTACACAAAAGTGTAAAGAATGTAGCAAAAAATGCTATACAAAATATTTTTCTCGTGAGATTGTATAAAAAGTGTTTACAAAGCCCTAGTGATGCTGTATAATTTCACCATAAACAACAACGGCGTTGGATTAGCTCAGAGCTAACTATATCCGTTGTTGTTTTTTTGTTTTCCTGCTGTATAGAAAAAAGCGCAGAGGAAAAAGCGAAAAGTGCTTCATCACGTAACCGAATGCCACCGTAGAAAGAAACAAGGTGGTTCGTGGAAGCGGCCAATTGAGGGGACTTTTGGAAATGCTGAAAGTAGAGAGCACTGCCGGTCGGGGGGCCGGACAGTAATGGTTGCGTGAGAATAAAAACGCCCGCGTTATGCGGGTTTTTTTATGCGTAAAAATAAGCGTGCTTTTCTTATGTAAACGTGATAGAATAAGTACAAATATATTTGTACGAAAGGGGCTTGTGATGGGTACTTATCTTAATCCTGATAATGAAAAATTTGCTGAAGCATTGAACTCGCCTATTTATGTTGATAAAACGGAGCTGGTTGCTTATACAAATAAAGTGCTGCATACAAGCCAAAAATATCTATGTGTGAGCAGGCCGCGTCGTTTTGGCAAGTCAATGGCTGCGAATATGCTTGCTGCTTACTATAGCCGTGGCTGCGAGTCAAAAGAGTTATTTAGTGGGTTAAAAATTGCCGGTGCTGCTTCGTTTGGACAGCATATTAATCAATACGATACGTTTTTTATTAATATGCAGGAATTTTTGAGCAGAAGCAAAAATATTCAAGAACTGCTTGTGCGTCTGCAAAAACTTTTAGTGCGTGATTTGCTACAGGCTTATCCTGACGTAGATTATTTTGATAAAGAAGATTTAATTGAATGTATGCAGGACGCTTATCAGGTGACTAAAAGACCATTTGTTATTTTAATTGACGAATGGGATTGCATTTTCCGTGAATATAAAGAAGACCATGTGGCGCAGGAACGCTATCTTGATTTTCTGCGCGATTTTTTGAAGGATAAGGCTTATATACATTTGGCGTATATGACAGGTATTTTGCCTATAAAAAAATATGGGACTCATTCTGCATTGAATATGTTTGATGAGTTTTCGATGACTAATCCCGGTCCTTTAGCTGAATTTGTTGGTTTTACGGAAGCTGAGGTTAGAATGCTGTGCAGAGAATATAAACGAAATCTTGCAGAGCTTAAAGAATGGTATGATGGCTATAGTTTTGAAAATGTACCTTCTATTTATAGTCCGCGTTCAGTAGTTAATGCAGTGCTTAGCGGTATTTGTGATTCATATTGGAATAAAACAGAAACTTTTGAAGCTTTGCAGCTTTATATTGATATGAATTTTGCCGGATTAAAGGATGATGTGCTTAGCATGATAGCAGGCGAAAGAGTGCCTGTGAATACAGGCAGTTTTTCTAACGATATGACTACTTTCCGTACTGAAGATGATGTGCTGACACTGCTTATACATTTGGGTTATTTAGGCTATGATTTTGCTAATAAAGTTGTGTTTATACCGAACAATGAAATTAGAGGCGAATATGTTAATGCGGTGTCTGTCTCGGAATGGGGCGAAGTTTCCAAGGCGTTGAAAAATTCAGCGGATACTTTGCGTGCTATCTGGAATTTGCAGCCTAAAATTGTTGCGAAGGGAATTGAGCAGGCTCATTTTGAAACGTCACATTTGCAATATAATGATGAAAATGCTTTAAGCTATACTATTTCTTTAGCACTTTACGCAGCACGTAATTTTTATACTGTTTATCGGGAATTGCCGACGGGCAAAGGCTTTGCTGATATGGTATTTATTCCGCGTAAGCGTTTTGCTGACAAACCTGCGTTAGTAGTGGAGCTGAAATGGGATAAGAGTGCGCATGGAGCGATTGAGCAGATAAAAAATAAGCAGTATTGCCGAAGCCTGCAAGATTATCAGGGAAAGATAATTTTAGTTGGCGTTAACTATGATAAAAAGAGCAGGGAGCATAGCTGCGAGATATTTGAAATTGATTAGGAGAAATGTGCAGCTTGTTCTTGCAATTTACGGAAAACAAGAAGAACATCTATAGAATTAAAAAGCATCAGCGTTCTACCTAAACGGTAGGCTGCTGATGCTTTTTCGTGTGCGTATGCGTTTATACTATCGTGCCGCCGCCGACTACGATGTCGCCGTCGTACATAACGACCGACTGGCCCTTGGTAATCGCGCGCTGCGGCTCGTCGAAGACGAGCTCGAGCGTGTCGGCGTCGGGTTGTGTGACGGTTGCCCATTGCTCCTGCTGATGGTAACGGATGCGTGCCTTGACGCGGCGTGGCTCTGTGATAGCGTCACAGTCGATGAGGTTGATGTTTTTGGCGGTGACATTTCTTGTGAACAGGCCCTCGTTCGTCGTGAGGATGACAGCGTTAGCCTTGGTGTCAATCTCTTTGACATACATCGGCTGCGGCAGCGCCAAGCCTAAGCCCTTGCGCTGGCCAACGGTGTAATGGATGATGCCCTTATGTCTGCCGAGTACGTTGCCTGCTTCGTCGACAAAATTGCCGGGCGGGAACTTTCTGCCGAGGCGTGCTTCAATAAAGTCAGCATAGGTGCCGCTTTGGATAAAGCAGATGTCTTGGCTGTCATGCTTGTGCGCATTGATGAAGCCGTGCTTTTCTGCGATTTCGCGCACCTGTGTCTTGTGCAGACTGCCCAGCGGGAACATAGCGTGCGCCAGCTGCTCCTGCGTGAGTGAGTAGAGCACGTAGCTTTGGTCCTTCAAGGGGTCGACAGCCTTACGCAGCAGATAGCGGCCTTTGGCTTCGTCGTAGCTGATTTGTGCATAGTGGCCGGTAACAACATAGTCGCAGCCAAGCTCCTGTGCACGCACGAAGAGCTGGTCAAATTTCAGGTAGCGGTTGCAGTCGATGCAAGGATTCGGCGTTCTGCCGTTGACGTAGGCATCGACGAAACGTTCGATAACGTCGTGCTCGAAGCGTTCAGCAAAGTTGAAAACGTAATAGGGCATGCCAAGGCTGGTCGCTACGCTGCGTGCGTCGGCTACGTCGTCGATAGAGCAGCAGCTGTTGGCCTTAGAAACGCCGATATCCTCGTTGGCAAAAAGCTTCATGGTTACGCCTGTGCATTCGTAGCCCTGCTCGAGCATCATCAATGCGGAAACGCTGGAATCAACGCCGCCGCTCATGGCGATTATTGCTTTCTTGTTCATAATATTTCTCCTTCTGGTTTATTCTAAAGTGCGGCGTACATCGCCGATGTCAGTTACGATATTATAGCCTGCCATGCGCACGCGTGCTTCAAGGCAGCCGCGGCATTGGGCAGCCTCCTCGCCTGTGCAGATTTTGTTGGCGTAGAGCTCGTATTTTTTGCGCACACCGACAGGTGAAAGATTGGGCATGACGACATTGCCGCCGGCCTTTAGCCCCAGCTCGCGTCCTTCCGGATGAATTGTGCCGAGGGCGGTTGTCGACGGCAGCAGGGCGTAGGGGAAAAGCAGGCGCAGCATAGACAGCAGGCGCAGCGTCTGCTCTAGTGTGCCGCTGGGTTTATCCTTAAACGGCGTGTGCTCATGCGTGATATAGGGACCGATGCCTATCATATCAGGCTGCAGCTCTTGCAGAAAGCGCAAATCACTGATGAGTGTTTGCGGCGTCTGATAGGGTGAGCCGACCATGAAGCCGGAGCCGACCTGATAGCCGATTTCCTTAAGATCGAACAGGCAGCGCTTGCGGTTTTCCAGACTCATGCTGGCAGGATGCAGCTTGGCATAATGCTCTGCGTCAGCTGTTTCGTGGCGCAGCAGGTAGCGGTTGGCGCCGGCATCGAAATAAGCCTGATAGCTGGCGCGGCTTTTTTCGCCAATGGACAGCGTAATCGCGCAGTCGGGATGCTGCCTACGGATGGCGCTGACGATAGAACAGATTTTGTCATCTGTATAATAAAGGTCCTCGCCGCCCTGTAAAACGAAGGTGCGAAAGCCCAATTTGTAGCCTTCAGCGCAGCAGGCAAGAATTTCCTCCTGCGAAAGTCGATAGCGCTCGGCAAGACTGTTGCCTGCACGGATGCCACAGTAATAGCAGTTGTTTTTGCAGTAATTGGTGAACTCTATCAGTCCACGGATATAGACCTTGTCGCCGTAGTATTGGCGGCGGAGTTTGTCGGCTGCGCAGGCCAGCAGCTCGTTGATGTCGTCCTCTGTACCGGTAAGCAGCGCCAGCAGCTCGGCGTCGCTCAGATTGTGCTCGCTGGCGAGCTTAGCAATAATATTAGCAGTTGTTTGTGACATATTGTTATCTCCGCAGATGCTTTACAGCGTCTGCAACCTCATTTATAATGGTCTGCACCTCATCCATAGTGTTATAGGCGCAGAGCGAGAAGCGCAGGGCGCTTTGAGCCATTTCGCTGCTCAGGCCGAGGGCGAGCAGTACGTGGCTAGGCTCGAGCGAGCCTGCGGAGCAGGCGGAGCCGGACGAGCAGCAGATGCCTGCGTTGGCAAGTCGGGAAAGCAACGCTTCGCCGTTTACGCCCTGAAAGCTGTAGTTGACAGTGCCGGGGAGGCAGTGCTCACGGCTGCCGTTGAAGCTGGCGCCGGGAATTTGCTCAAGGCCTGCACGCAGAGCGTCGCGCAAATTAGTTATATAAACAGTGTTGGCAGCAAGCTGCTCCTGCGCGTCCTTGAAGGCTGCGGCTAGACCGACGATGCCGGGCAGGTTTTCTGTACCTGCACGCTTGCCGCGCTCCTGACCGCCGCCGCGGATAAGGCTGGTGAGCTGGATGCTGCTCTTGGCGAATAAAAGACCTACGCCCTTCGGCCCATGAAATTTGTGAGCGGACAGCGAAAGCATATCAATATTATCACGCTGGACGTCGATATTGACATGGCCTGCGGCTTGCACCGCGTCCGTGTAGAAAAGCACGCCACGCTGGTGGCAAAGCGCACCGATTTCCTTGATAGGCTGGATGGCGCCGGTTTCGTTGTTGGCGTACATGACAGAAACAAGGCAGGTCTCATCGGTGAGTGCGGCCGCGACCTGTGCGGCGGTAACGATACCATCCTTTTGCGGACGCAGCAGCGTAACCGTAAAGCCTTGCTCCTCTAGTGTTTCGAGCGTGTGCAGGATAGCGTGATGCTCCATCGCTGTCGAGATGATGTGGCGCTTGCCCTGCTGCCTGCCGATAGTGGCGGCACTGAGAAGCGCTTGATTATCTGCCTCGCTGCCGCCGGAGGTGAAGAAAAGCTCCTTCGGCGCACAGTGCAAAAGCTGCGCCAGCTGCTGGCGCGCGCTGAACAGTGCAGCGGCGCTGCGCTGTCCTAAGATATGGACGCTTGACGCATTGGCATATGTTTCTTGAAGATAGGGGAGCATTGCCTTGACAGCAACGTCGCTCATTTTTGTTGTGGCTGCATTATCTGCATATATAAATTGCATTTCCATAGTAATAAAATATTCTCCTTTAGCAGCAGAAATCCTGCTTTTACTTTTTTTATTATACGCTTGCTGACGCAGGATTTACAGCTTAGGCAGCGCATTTTAGAAAAATTCAATTCCTACTATCTTAATATGTTTCATATGGTACAGTACGGACTCTTTTTTGTCAAGCGAAGAAAATTTTAATTCTTTTTGTTGACAAGGCAAAAAAAACCAGTATAATAATACCCATGAAACAGCTATGATTACTAGAGATTGTAGCGACGCAGGAAATGAGGTCTTACAGATGAGGAATTTGCATTATAATACACGATGTTGCCGCTGATGTTTCGCTGAGCTGAGCATATGAAATTTAACAGTCTATTGATATAAAAGGAGCGATTATCATGGCAATTTATACTAGCATTACTGATTTGATTGGCGGCACTCCGCTGCTGGAGCTGAAAAATTACGAAGCTGCGAACAAGCTGGAAGCAAAGATTTTGGGCAAGCTGGAATACTTCAATCCTGCTGGCAGCGTAAAGGATAGAATTGCTAAAGCAATGATTGACGACGCAGAAGCAAAGGGTGCGTTGAAGCCGGGGGCTACTATTATTGAGCCTACCAGCGGCAACACTGGCATCGGCTTGGCGTCTGTAGCTGCCGCGCGTGGCTACAAAATTATTCTGACCATGCCGGAAACGATGAGCGTTGAACGCCGCAACCTGCTGAAGGCCTATGGCGCGCAGCTGGTGCTGACCGATGGCGCGAAGGGCATGAAGGGCGCGATTGCTAAGGCAGAGGAGCTTGCTGAAAGCACACCGAACAGCTTTATTCCGAGCCAGTTCACTAACCCTGCTAATCCGGCAACGCATAGAGCTTCTACCGGTCCGGAAATCTGGAAGGATACGGAAGGCAAGGTTGACATCTTTGTCGCTGGCGTAGGCACTGGCGGTACTGTTTCTGGCGTAGGCGAATATCTGAAGGCGCAAAATCCTAATGTTAAGGTTGTCGCTGTGGAGCCTGCCGGTTCTCCGGTGCTGTCTAAGGGCGTTGCCGGTGCACATAAGATTCAGGGTATTGGCGCAGGCTTTGTGCCGGAAACTTTGGATACCAAGGTTTATGATGAAATCATTGCTGTTGAAAACGAGGATGCGTTCAAAACTGGTCGCGCCATTGCTCATAATGAGGGCGTGCTGGTCGGCATTTCCTCCGGTGCTGCTGTTTATGCAGCCACCGTGCTTGCACAACGCCCGGAAAATAAGGGCAAGGTCATTGTAGCGCTGCTGCCGGATACAGGCGAGCGTTACCTCTCTACTCCGTTATTTGCTGAATAAGCAGATATAATACATATCACATCCCATTAACTTGAAGGGGGCAGCTCATCCGGGCTGTCCCTTTTGAGTTAGCGCGCAAAAAAACCGCCAGCCCTTGGAGAACTGGCGGGTGGCATCATATCGAATAATTATCGATGCTGCGCTCTTTGTAGTTGTCGAGAATATCCTGCAGGGTGATATTGTCCAGATAATCGGCAATAACCTTGTTGAGTCCCTGCCATAGCGGCAGCGTGATGCATTCGTTGCGATAATCGCAGCCGACCGGCTCAAAGTCCAGGCAGGCGACAGGCGCGATGCTGCCTTCAGTGAGGCGCAGGATGCTGCCAACTGTGTATTCGCTAGGCTGGTTCACCAGACGATATCCACCCTGAAAGCCGCGGTTGGCTTGCAGAATGTTGGATTTGTTGAGGATGGGAACAATTTGCTCCAGATATTTTTTGGATACATGCTGGCGTGCTGCGATATCCTTGAGAGCAATAAAGCCGTCCTGTTGGTGCTCTGCCAGGTCGAGCAGCATACGCAGGGCATAACGTCCCTTTGTTGAGATTTTCATTTTCCTTCCACCTTTGACGATATAATTCACTTAAAACCTATATAAATTATATGCTATATGCAGAGATAAGTCAAATTTGATTTGCTAACTGCCGCTTTCGGTAGTAAGATATAATTGTAACAATAAATTTTGCGAGGTGTTCTTCATGAAAATAGTCGTTATGGAGCCGTTAGGCGTGGCCTTGGAAAAAATTAATGCTTTAGCTGCTGCTTTACAAGCAGCTGGTCATGAGTTTGTTTATTATACGAGCAAGGAAGCACAGCAGGACAAGCTGCTGGAGCGTGTGCAGGATGCGGATATCATCATGCTGGCGAACCAGCCGCTGAGCGCAGAGATTATCAATGCCTGCCCTAAGCTGAAAATGCTTTCCGTTGCCTTTACCGGTGTTGACCATGTTGCGCTTGATGCCTGCCGCGCACGCAATATTTTAGTATGCAATGCCGCAGGCTATTCTACGAATGCCGTTGCCGAGCTGACCTTCGGCCTGGCTATCAGCGTTATCCGCAATATTGTACCCTGCGATGCACGCTGCCGCAAGGCAGGAACTAAGGACGGACTTGTCGGCTTTGAGCTGTTCGGCAAAACCTTCGGCGTAGTCGGCACGGGTGTGATTGGTGCGCGTGTAGCAAAAATTGCTGCGGCCTTTGGCTGCAAGGTGCTGGCATACAGCCGCACGGCAAAGCAGGAGCTGGTGGACGCAGGCGTGCAGTATGTGAGCCTGGACGAGCTGCTGGCGCAGAGCGATTTTGTGTCGCTGCATGTGCCCTTGACGGACGCAACGCGCGGACTTATTAATGCAGATGCTATTGCGAAAATGAAGCAGGGCGCAGTGCTGCTGAATACAGCGCGTGGACCTGTAGTGGACAGTGCGGCGCTGGCAGAGGCGCTGAACGCAGGCAAGCTTGCCGGTGCAGGCATCGACGTGTTCGAGGGCGAGCC
>OLGY01001623.1_pt1 | contig 10969 bp, 7 predicted proteins | sample 1605951 | NCBI WGS metagenome assembly OLGY01 (sample SAMN03283280) | human gut metagenome | biome: human-associated habitat; material: feces | host: Homo sapiens | place: Peru | collected 2012
CCATCCGTCTGCTGAACGAGGCCATGCCCAGCGACAAGGTGCTGGCCATCCGCAGCCTTGAAGCGCTGGCGAAGGTTGCCAACGGCAAGGCTACCAAGATCATCATCCCCTCTGAGCTGCAGAATCTGGGCGGCGTTGTGCCCAGCATCAAGGAGCTGATGACCGACCCGAAGGACGCCGAATAAGCGCCCACTTATCCACAAACAGTAAAACAGCTCCCGGTCACGTTAAGCGGCGTGACCGGGAGCTGTTCTTTTGCTATTTATGCTTTATCCGGGGGATCACTTCTCCCCTTTTTCCTCGTTCTCCTGTGCCTGCTGTTCGCGGCGCAGCTCTTTGATGCGCTTTTTCTCGCTCTGGACGTGGGGCCACGGCCAGAAGAAGCCCTCGTTCTGCTTGCACCAGCGGGTAAGGGGGTAGAAAGCAAAGGCCAAGCCAAAAATGTACAGCAGAGCGTACAGCAGCGCATCCAGCGTGATCAGGGCATCCAGTGCACCGATCACCGCCACAACACAGCCCGCCTTTAAAAAGAACTGGCCGTTCTGGCGGCAGTATTCCTCAAAGTTTTCGGCCTTGACCGCCCTGCGCCCCTGATCGCCCCACACGCGGGGATTTTTCATCACCGAAAAACCGTAAAAGGCCATCATCAGGCCAAGGGTAAGCTGAAAGCCAAAAAACATGGGTCATACCTCGTTTTTTTATCAGAGTGCAAAGTCGGATCAGTCCTCAAACAGGGGCTTCATAAAGGGCAAAAAGTCCAGCGTTGCAAAGTAATCGCGGGGGGTCTGGGCGCGGCGGATCAGCCGGTGAGAGCCGTCCTCGCACAGCAGCACCTCGGCGCAGTGCAGCTTGCCGTTGTAGTTGTAGCCCATAGCAGAGCCGTGGGCACCGGTATCATGGATGTAAAGGATGTCCCCGATGTCGATCTTGGGCAGCATCCGGTCAACGGCAAACTTGTCGTTATTCTCGCACAGGCCGCCCACCACGTCGTACTTGTGGTCGCAGGGCTCGTTCTCCTTGCCCAGCACGGTGATATGGTGGTAAGCGCCGTACATGGCGGGGCGCATCAGGTTTGCAGCGCAGGCGTCCAGACCGATGTACTCCTTATAGATGTGCTTTTCGTGGATGACGGTGGACACCAGTGCACCGTAGGGGCCGGTGGTAAAGCGGCCCATCTCGCTGAAGATGGCCACATCGCCCATACCGGCGGGCACAAGGATCTCCTCAAACTTTTTGCGCACGCCCTCGCCAATGGCCATGATGTCGTTCTCGGTCTGCTCCGGGCGGTACGGGATGCCCACGCCGCCGGACAGGTTAATGTAGCTGATGTGCGCACCGGTAGCCTGCTGCACCCGGACAGCCAGCTGGAACAGGATGGCTGCCAGCTCCGGGTAGTAGGCGTCCGAGATGGTGTTGGAGGCCAAGAAGGCATGGATGCCGAACTGCTTTGCGCCCTTCTGCATCAGCTTTTTGTAGCTGTCGATCATCTGCTGCTCGGTCATGCCGTACTTGGCATCGCCGGGCTTGTCCATGACCTGAAAACCCTCTTCGCTCTCGCCCAGCTGGAAGGTTCCACCGGGGTTATAGCGGCAGAAGATCTCCTGCGGCACACCGGCCACCCGCTCCAGAAACTCCACCATGGTGGCGTCGTCCAGATTGATGTAAGCGCCCAACTCGTAGGCCTTCTGCATATCCTCCACGGGGGTCTGGTTGGAAGAGAACATGATGTCGTGGCCGGTAAAGCCGCAGACCTCGCTGAGCATCAGCTCGGTCAGGGAGGAGCAGTCCACGCCGCAGCCCTCCTCCTTAAGGATCTGCAGGATAACGGGGTTCGGCAGTGCCTTGACCGCAAAGTACTCCTTGAAGCCCTTGTTCCAGCTGAAGGCCTTGTTGATGCGGCGGACATTCTCCCGGATGCCCTTCTCGTCGTAGACGTGGAACGGCGTGGGCACATCTTCGATGATCTGCTGCGCCATCGCCTCGGTCAGAAACGGTTTCTTTTCCATAATAACATCCCTCTCGTTTTGCGCAGCCCGGCATGTTCCGGCCTGCGATCTATCCCATGCGGCCCAGTGCCGCAGTTCAACCAGTTACAGTTTCAGGTTCTCCCGGGTGGGGGTAAAGGTGGGGATCATAGCCGCCAGCTGGCGCACCACGCCCTCATCGTTGTGGGCAGCAGCGGCTTCCAGCGCCTGCAGCTGCTCGTAGAACTCGGCCAGATCAATGGTGCGGGGGCTTGCCACAAAGATCTTGTTGTGCTGGGTGCGGCGCATCTTGTCCTGCTCCTCGTCCATCATCAGCTCTTCGTAAAGCTTTTCACCGGGGCGCAGGCCCACGATCTTGATCTCCATATTCACGCCCGGCTCGTAGCCGTAAAAGCGGATGAGCTGTTTGGCCAGATCCATAATGCGTACCGGCTCGCCCATATCCAGCACATAGATATTGCCGCTTTCGGCCAGCGCACCCGCCTGCAGCACCAGCTGGGCTGCCTCCGGGATGGTCATAAAGTAGCGCACGATGTTGGGGTCGGTCAGAGTGACCGGCCCGCCCTTTTTAATCTGGGCTTCAAACAGCGGGATAACGCTGCCGTGGCTGCCCAGCACGTTGCCGAACCGCACTGCCACACACTTCATATCCGTGTTGCCCGCAAAGGTCTGGATGAGCATTTCGCAGATGCGCTTGGTGCAGCCCATAACGCTGGTGGGGTTCACGGCCTTATCGGTGGAAAGCTGCACAAAGCGCTCTACCCCGTGCTCGCTGGCGCTGACCAGCAGGTTTTTGGTACCCAGCACGTTGTTCTTTACCGCCTCGGCAGGGCTTACCTCCATCAGCGGGACGTGCTTGTGTGCCGCCGCATGGAACACCACCGTGGGGTGGTAGGTATCAAATACTTCGTCCAAGCGCTTTTTATCCCGGATGGAGCCAATGAGCACCGTGACCGGGATATCGCGGCCGTACTTCTGCTGCAATTCCATCAGCAGCTCATAGGCGCAGTTTTCGTAGATATCAAAAATCAGCAGCTTGCCGGGCTTGAAGCGCATGACCTGACGGCACAGCTCGCTGCCGATGGAACCGCCGCCGCCCGTTACCAGCACCGTTTTGCCGGTGAGGTAGCCGGAAATTTTGTCGGTATCCAGCGTGACCTCCTCGCGGGAGAGGAAGTCGGCGGGGTTCAGCTCGCGGAACACCTCCTGCTGAGGTGCACCGCTGCCCACCAGCTGCGGGTCGCTGAGCACCTGTACCGCGCAGTGGGTGCTGACACACAGGTCGATGACATGGCTCAGCTTGCTGCCCTTTAAGGTAGGGATGGCAATGATGATGCTGTGGATGCCGTAGCGATTGCACAACTCCGGAATGTCCTCCAGCGTGCCCTTGACCGGCACGCCGTGGATGGTCTGGTTCAGCTTTGCGGGGTCATCGTCCACCGCAACCACGGCGTGTCCGTACTCCTTGTTGGATTTGCACACGTTGATGGCCCACGCACCGGCTTCGCCCGCGCCCACGATCATCACCGGGCGGTTGGGGTCTTTGGCGGGCACCTTGCGCAGCCGCTCGCCCAGCGGGTGGTTCAAAAATAGCCGCCATGCCAAGCGGCTGCCGCCGACGAGCAAAAAGATGAGCACCGAGGCCATGCAGTTTGCAGAATTAAACAGCACACCGTGGATAAGGCAGCGGTTCACCACATACACCACGGCGGTAGGCACGGCGATCATACCGGCAAGGCGGATCAGATCCCGCTCGCCGGCGTACTTCCACAGCACCGAGTACAGCCCGCCCGCCAGAAAGCAGACGATATACACTGCCACGATCCACGGCAGATTTTCGTACAGCAGTGCGCGGTTGTGGGGCCACCATACGGCCTCCACGGCACCGTCTGCCCGCAGCAGCAGGGCAAAATAAAAGCTGAATGCCACAATGGCTGCATCCATCAGCACCAGCAGCGCACGGCGCAGCAGCACCTGCGGGGTATTCTTGGTTTTATCTTTCACTTACGATCCTCTTTTTTCCTCTCAGCGCCAAGGGTTTGCCCTGCGCTGCTTTTTCGGCAGTGTTCTCCCCCGGCAATGCCGGAAGGATACAACTACACGTTTGTATTATACTCACAATCCCCGCCTGTGTCCAGAAAATTTACGTTTTTATCACTTTCCCCTGTTTTTCCCGGTCTTTGCCTGCCGCAGCACCGCCCGCACTTCCTCCCAAAGCCCCAGCGGCAGCGCCGCCAGTAAAAACACGAGGGCCGTCACCATGCCGCCCGCCGTCAGCACTGCAAGCTGGCCCGGCAACCCTTGAGCCGGAAAGCCCGCCAGCGCCCGGCGCACACCCCGCCCTGCCGCACCGGCGGCGGCAGCAGCCAGCAGCGGCGCACCCAGCCAGCGCCGGAAAGCGTGCCCTGTACCGCTGGAAAGCAGCAGCCGCCCGGTGTTGGCCGCGCAGGTGTAAAAGCTGGAAAGTAAGATCACCGCCAGAAAGCCCCGCATCCCGTACCGGGGCAGCAGCACCGCCACCCCGCCAATGCGCAGCACCGCGTCCCACACGCTGTAACGGAAGGCAGCCTTCTGCTCCCCGATGCCCTTCATTGCCCCGTCCACCATGCTTTCCAGATACATCAGCGGCATAGCCGGAGCAAGGGTCTCCAGATAGAACCCCGCCTCCGGGCTGTGGTAGAGCAGCTGCGCCAGCGGCCTGCCCCACACCCAGAACAGCGTACCCGCCAGCGCGGAGAAGTACCCCGTGAGCCGCAGCATCCGGTCCAGCAGGGCGTTCAGCCGGGCGGTCTGCCCCTCGATATGCGCCTGTGTGATCTCCGGCATCAGCAAAACCGCCAGACTGCCCAGCAGCCCGAAGGGAAAATTGAGCAGCGGCAGCGCCATGCCCTTTAAGGTCCCGTACTGTTCCAGCGCGGCGGTACGCCCGCCGGAAGCCGCCAGATATACTGCAAGGCAGGCGGGCACCAGCATATTCTCGGCGGTATGCAGCGCGCTGGAAAGCACCCTGCCGCCCTCCACCGGCCATAATATCTCCCACAGCCGCCGGGACATCTCCCTTGGCGGGCGCGGCGCTGTGCTGCCGAAGCAGCCTGCCGCCTCCCGCCGATAAAACAATGCCATCAGGGCGGTGGATACCACCTCGCTCAGGGCGGTAGCAGCCAGCACCAGCGCACAGCGGCTGCCGTCCGGCCAGCCCTGCGTGCGGGAAAGCGCCCATATCACCGCAGCAATGCGCACCGTCTGTTCTGCCAGCTGGCTGAGCACGTTGGGCTCCACCCGCCGCCGTGCCAGAAAAAAGCCGCGCAGCACCGCAGAAACAGCCATCCATGGCAGTCCCAGCGCCGAGGTGCGCAGCGCTGCAGCGGCGCGGATATCCCCCAGCCACCATTTTGCCGCAAGGCCTGCGGTGGCAAGCTGAGCGACCATGGCAAGCCCACCCAGCCCCAGCCCCGCCAGTACAAGCCGCACCAGCATCCCGCGCGCAGCAGCCTTATCCCGGCTGAGCTCCTCGGTCAGCAGCCGGGTAGCCGCCACCGAGATGCCCGCTGTGGCCAGCGTGACGAACAGCCCGTACACTGCCAGCACCAGCTGATACAGCCCCATACCCGCCCCGCCCAGGACGGTGGCCAGCCAGATGCGCAGTCCCATGCCAGCCAGCCGCAGCACCACGTCCGAGCCGGTAAGCAGCGCCGCATTTTTAAAGTAGTTCTGCCGCACCCTGCACCTCCCCCCCCCGCCCCGGAACGGGCGTTCACGGTTCAGCCTATGCAGCGGCTTTGCAAAACATGAGCGGCGCTATGGGTTGTTTCTGCGCACTTTTTATGGTATAGTTAACAGTGGTCAGGCGGGCGCAAGCCCCCGCCTGTATTTTGAGCAAGGAGGAAGCGCACCGCCCGGGTCCTGCCCCTGCCGTGCGCGACAAAGAGAATGAGCGAAGAATGTACCCATGACTGCTCTAATTGCAGTGCAGCCTGTTCTTCCCGCGATGCCGCTCCGCAGCACGATGCCCCCAACCCCAACAGCAGTGTGAAAAAGGTCATCGGCGTTGTTTCCGGCAAGGGCGGCGTAGGCAAGAGCATGACCAGCGCTCTGCTGGCCTGTGCCATGGCCCGCCGCGGCTACCACTGCGGCATTCTGGATGCCGATATCACCGGCCCGTCCATCCCCAAACTGTTCGGCATTCATGGCCGTGCCATGGCGGACGACAAGGGCTGCTGGCCCATCCAGAGCCGTATGGGCATTGATGTGATGAGCATCAACCTGCTGGTGGAGAACGAGGAAGACCCCGTTGTGTGGCGCGGCCCGGTCATTGCCGGTGCCGTCAAGCAGTTCTGGACCGATGTGGTCTGGAAGGACGTGGATTTCCTGTTCGTGGATATGCCCCCGGGCACCGGTGATGTGCCCCTGACTGTGTTCCAGAGCCTGCCGGTGGATGGCATCGTTGTGGTGGCAAGCCCGCAGGAGCTGGTAAGCATGATCGTGGCAAAGGCCGTGAACATGGCCGAGATGATGAAGGTGCCCATGCTGGGCATCGTGGAGAACATGAGCTACATCGTCTGCCCGGACTGCGGCAAGCACATCAATGTGTTTGGCAACAGCCATGTGGACGAGGTGGCCGCAAAGCATCACCTGCCCGTGCTGGCCAAGTGCCCCATTGACCCCAAACTGGCAGAGCTTTCCGATGCCGGCATGATCGAGACCTACGGCGGCGAATTTTTGGAAGGTGCCGCAGACGCCTGCGAAAAGCTGCTGAAGAAGTAACTGCACCCTGCCCTGTGCCCGTTGCGACACAGGGCTTTTTGCTTAGATACGCCTGCCGCCGTACAAAAGACATTCTTTTCCGGGCGGCTTTGGGGCGGCAGCGCACTTTAAAAAACAAGGTTCGCGGCACATTCCGGCTTTTAATTTTCGTTTTGTGAAGCAGCTGTGACTTTTTATCTGTTTTTTTAAACAGATTCTGCTTTTTGCTATTGTAAAACCTACCGCAAAGCTTTATAATAGTAAAGTAAGCATTGCCCGCCATTGCGGGCGTGCCGTGCACACATGGAGAACCGGAAGCGCCCGGCATCTGCAAGGACACCCCCGCTGTGCGGCGGGCAAAGGCATTTCCGCTTTTTCAAATTTATAGAGTAATTGGGAAAAGGAGTATTCTATTATGCTGACGAATGAATACCTGAAGCGCGTTTACGAGGGTCTGGAAAAGCGCAACGCCAACGAGCCCGAGTTTTTGCAGGCTGTGCGCGAGGTGCTGGAGAGCATCCAGCCCGTTGTGGAAAAGCACCCCGAGTACGAGAAGGCCGGTCTGATCGAGCGCCTGGTGGAGCCGGAGCGCATCATCACCTTCCGTGTGCCTTGGGTGGACGATGCCGGTAAGGTGCAGGTGAACCGCGGCTACCGCGTGCAGTTCAACAGCGCCATCGGCCCCTACAAGGGCGGCCTGCGCTTCCATCCCTCTGTCAATCAGGGCATCCTGAAGTTCCTGGGCTTCGAGCAGACCTTCAAGAACAGCCTGACCACCCTGCCCATGGGCGGCGGCAAGGGCGGCTCTGACTTTGACCCCAAGGGCAAGAGCGACATGGAAGTCATGCGCTTCTGCCAGAGCTTCATGACCGAGCTGTACCGCCACATCGGCCAGTTCGTGGACTGCCCCGCCGGTGATATCGGCGTCGGCGGCCGCGAGGTCGGCTATATGTTCGGCCAGTACAAGCGCCTGACCAACAGCTTCCAGGGCGGTATGCTCACCGGCAAGGGCCTGACCTTTGGCGGTTCTCTGGCCCGTACCGAGGCTACCGGCTACGGCCTGTGCTACTTCACCGCCGAGGCTCTGAAGTGCATGCGCAACGACAGCTTTGCCGGCAAGACTGTGGTCATCTCCGGTTCCGGCAATGTCGCCATCTATGCCTGCCAGAAGGCCACCCAGCTGGGCGGCAAGGTCGTCACCATGTCCGACTCCAATGGCTATGTCTATGACCCCAACGGCATCGACCTGGCTTACGTCAAGGACCTGAAGGAAGTCCGCCGCGGCCGCATCAAGGAGTATGCTGAGACCCACGAGGGTGCAACCTACGTTGCCGATTGCAGCAAGGTCTGGACCGTCCCCTGCGACATCGCCCTGCCCTGCGCGACCCAGAACGAGATCAACAAGGAGTCCGCTGAGGCTCTGGTCAAGAACGGCTGCACCGTCGTCTGCGAAGGTGCCAACATGCCCAGCACCCCGGAGGCCATCGAGGTCTATCTGGCAAACGGTGTTCTGTACGGACCCGCAAAGGCTGCCAACGCCGGCGGCGTGGCCACCTCCGGCCTGGAGATGAGCCAGAACTCCGAGCGCCTGAGCTGGACCTTCGAAGAGGTCGATGCAAAGCTGAAGGGCATCATGGAGGGCATCTTCCACGCTTCCTATGACGCTTCCGTTGCCGCTGGTTCCGAGGGCAACCTGATGGTCGGTGCAAACTGCGCCGGTTTCCTGAAGGTCGCTACCGCCATGATGGCACAGGGCATCACCTACTAATTGTTCCAAAGCATTTTCAAGAGCTGCGTTCGCAAGAGCGCGGCTCTTTTTGTATCGATTCGCTGGCCGCATCGCCGGGAAAACTCCCCTCGTGCGGCCTGTATAAAGCCCCGCCAACCCGTCCATACTGACCACATCAAGCGAAGAGAGGGTTCTGAAATGGACGAACAGATGTTTTGTTTTCAATGCGAGCAGGCGGCACACTGCACTGCCTGTACCGGTAAGGCCGGTGTCTGCGGCAAAAGCGCGGACACAGCAGCGGCGCAGGACCGCCTGACCGGCGCACTCATCTCCTACGCCAGCCAGCTCATCGGCGAGGGGCGGGCCCCCGCCCCGGAACAGGCACTGCTGCTGATGGAAGGGCTATTCACCACCATCACCAACGTGAACTTCGACCCGCAGACCGTGGACCAGCTGACCGAGAGCATCCATGCGGCCTGCCCCGGCATCGGGTTCGACTACGACATGGCAAACCTCTGGCACGAGCCGGACGATGACATCCGCAGTCTGAAATCGTTCGTCCTGTTCAGCCTGCGCGGCATGGCAGCGTACAATTACCATGCGCGGGTGCTGGGCCACATCGACCCGGAGCTGGACCGCTTCTTCTGCGAAGCATTGCAGGCCGTTGGCAGCGAATGCTCCATCGACACCCTCTGGGCACTGGTGCAGAAGACCGGCAAGGCCAGCTACCGCTGCATGGAGCTGCTGGACGCCGCGAACACCGGGGCCTTCGGCCAGCCGGAGCCGGTGGAGGTGCCGCTCGTCATCGAGAAAGGGCCGTTCATCGTCATTTCCGGCCACGACCTCTACGACATGAAGTGCCTGCTGGAGCAGACGGCGGGCAAAGGCATCCACGTCTACACCCACTCGGAAATGCTCCCCGCCCACGGCTACCCGGAGCTGAAGCAGAAGTACCCGCATCTGAAGGGCAACTTCGGCACAGCCTGGCAGAACCAGCAGCGGGAGTTTGAGGACATCCCGGCCCCGATCCTCTTCACCACCAACTGCATCATGCCCCTGCGGGAGAGCTACGCCGACCGGGTGTTCACCACCTCGGTGGTGTCCTATCCCGGCGTCCCGCACATCGGGCCAGAGCGGGATTTCTCCCCCGTCATTGCCAAAGCACTGGAACTGGGGGGCTACCCGGAAGACACCGCCATGCCCGGCATCAACGGCGGGCGCAGCGTCGTGACCGGCTTTGCGCGGAGCGCTGTGCTCTCCCACGCCAATGAGATCGTTGCGGCCGTGAAAAGCGGGCAGATCCGCCATTTCTTCCTGGTGGGCGGCTGTGACGGCACCCGGCCTTCCCGCCGCTACTACACCGAGTTCGCCAAGCTCACCCCGCCCAACACCGTGATCCTGACGCTGGCCTGCGGCAAATTCCGCCTGAACGACCTGGATCTCGGCACCGTGGCGGGCCTGCCCCGCATCCTCGATGTGGGCCAGTGCAACGACGCATACAGCGCCATTCAGATCGCGCTGGCGCTGGCCGATGCGTTCCAGTGCGGCGTCAACGACCTGCCGCTCTCGCTGGTGCTCTGCTGGTTCGAGCAGAAGGCCGTCTGCATCCTCATCGCACTGCTGGCGCTGGGCATCCGGAACATCCGGCTCGGCCCTACCCTGCCCGCCTTCCTCTCGCCGGGCGTGGTGCGCGTTTTGCAGGAAAAGTACAATCTGATGGCCGTCACGACACCGGAGCAGGACCTGAAAGCGATTTTGGGCGAAGGATGAATCCATTTCATCTCATCATCAAACCGCACAAGATGCGCTGCGATTGTGCTTTCACGTTTGGTGCAACTGTCGCTTGAAAAATTTTCAGCGTTCAGTATAATGATAGGTACCGGAACAAAGGCGTTCCAAAGGGGCAGAGTCTGCCCCTTTGGGGCGTCTTTTTTGTTTTTCCGTGTCAGACGCTGCGGAATGTGCCGCAGTGGTGAGGATTTTGATTTTACGACAAGGATGGGAAAGGCAATGGAACATTATACGGAAAACTCCACGCCCCTCGGCCTGTATGACCCCCAGTTTGAGCACGACGCCTGCGGCATCGGCGCTGTGGTGGACATCAAGGGCCGCAAGAGCCACCAGACCGTCAGCGATGCACTGTCCATCGTCGAGCGGCTGGAGCACCGCGCCGGCAAGGACGCTGAGGGCAAGACCGGCGACGGCGTGGGCATCATGCTGCAGATCAGCCACAAGTTCTTCTCCAAAGTCGTGGAAGAGATGAACGTCAGCCTCGGAAACGAGCGCGAATATGGCGTTGGCATGTTCTTCTTCCCGCAGAACGAGCATCTGCGTGCTCAGGCCATGAAGCTGTTCGAGCTCGTCACCCGCAAGGAGGGGCTGGAATTCCTCGCCTGGCGCGAGGTTCCCGTGAACCCCGACGCCGTGGGCCAGAAAGCCCGCGACTGTATGCCCGCCATCTGGCAGTGCTTCATCAAAAAGCCCGCCAAGGTGAGCAAGGGCATCGACTTTG
>OLGY01001630.1_pt1 | contig 10941 bp, 9 predicted proteins | sample 1605951 | NCBI WGS metagenome assembly OLGY01 (sample SAMN03283280) | human gut metagenome | biome: human-associated habitat; material: feces | host: Homo sapiens | place: Peru | collected 2012
TACGGCAACCCTACGTTACGAGCCATGCACTCAATTCATAAATGTGTCGCAAAAGACGCTCCACATTTATTGGCAGTTCTCCGCAATGAGCCACGCTATTCATAAGATTGTCAGCAAAAGGCGCTGCCAATCTTATTTCATATCGCGGCGTTCGCCGCATCACGGCATAAGTAAAGACAGCGATTTGTGCGCAAGCGCCCATCGCTGTCTTCACTATGCCTATGCGCGGCTCATTGCTCGCGTAACTTTCAATTTACTTCCGGTGTTTATTCTCCAAAGCCGCTTCCACGAATCCCTTGAACAACGGATGGGGTCTGTTGGGTCTGGACTTGAGCTCAGGATGTCCCTGGGTGGCTACGAAGAAGGGATGCTCGGTAAGCTCGCACATTTCCACGATACGTCCATCGGGGGACAGACCGGACAGACGCAGACCGTGTTCGGTGAGGACGGCACGATAATCGTTGTTGACCTCATAACGATGACGATGTCTCTCGGAGATGTTCTCCTGTCCGTAGAGCTGATAAGCACGGGAATCCTTATCCAGTACACAAGGGTATGCACCCAGTCTTAAGGTACCGCCGATATCCTCGACACCGTTCTGGTCCGGCATCAGAGCAATCACAGGATGTGTGGTGTTAGGATCCAGTTCCACACTGTGGGCATCCGTATACCCGATGACATTTCTTGCATATTCTACGATCGTCAGCTGCATTCCCAGACACAGTCCCAGGAAGGGAACCCCGTGGGTTCTTGCATACTGGATTGCCAGGATCTTGCCTTCGATACCCCGGGAACCGAAGCCGCCGGGTACCAGGACACCGTTGCAGTCACCTAACAGTTCTTCCACATTTTCAGGCGTTACCGTCTCGGAATCAATCCATTTGATGTGTACGGTGGCATGATTGGTGATGCCGCCATGCTTCAGAGCCTCCACAACACTGATATAGGCATCATGCAGAGAGACATATTTTCCGACCAGAGCCACCTGCACCTCATCGGTGGGATGACGCAGATCCTCTACCATCTTCTTCCAGTCTGTCAGATCCGGTTCCGGACAATCCAGATGCAGACATTCACAGGCTACCTGTGCCAGATGCTCTTTTTCCATAGCTAACGGAGCCTCATACAGATATTCCACATCCAGATTCTGCAATACATGACTCTGAGGTACGTTACAGAACAGAGCAATCTTGTCCTTGATGGACTGATCCAGAGGATGCTCACTTCTGCAGACGATGATATCCGGCTGGATGCCCATGCCCTGCAGATCCTTAACACTGGCCTGGGTAGGCTTGGTCTTCAATTCCTGAGAAGCGCTCAGATAAGGAATCAGCGTTACATGGATCAGAATGGCGTTATCATGGCCCACCTCATGCTGGAACTGACGAATGGATTCCAGGAAAGGCTGGCTCTCGATGTCACCTACGGTACCGCCGACCTCGATGATGGCGATGCGGGTCTCATCATCGGTAAAGTTGCGGTAAAAGCGGCTCTTGATCTCATTGGTGATATGAGGGATGACCTGTACCGTACCTCCGCCGTAATCACCACGACGCTCCTTCTGCAATACGGACCAGTATACCTTACCGGTGGTAACGTTGGAATTTTTATCCAGGTTCTCATCGATAAAACGCTCATAATGTCCCAGATCCAGATCGGTCTCTGTACCATCTTCTGTGACGAATACCTCGCCATGCTGGATCGGGTTCATGGTGCCGGGATCAATATTGATATAAGGATCGAATTTCTGCATGGTTACCTTATAACCTCTTGCCTTTAACAGTCTTCCCAGGGAAGCTGCGGTAATTCCTTTTCCGAGGCCGGATACGACTCCTCCGGTCACAAATACGTACTTTACTGCCATAATTTTCTCCTCCTTTTGATATAGTAACTATTCAGTCTCCATTCGCAAAATCACTCTTTCAGAGCTTTCTGAATAACATGCTTGCATGTTATTTGCTCATGGTGGTTACTTCGCTTTTTTAATAGTTGTGCATATAAAAAGAGCGAGGAACTCCCCTTGGGGAGCACCTTCGCTCAATAACTGCCATAATTTATAGTAGAATGACAAAATGTTTAGTTGTGATACAACTTCTGGTTCTGATAATGAGGTTCGCATGTCAGATTCACACCTAATTTGCGGAAGGTATTCATGTCGATCTGGGACAGGATCACGCTGGAGTGCACTTCGGAACCTTTCAGGTTCTTCAACTGCTCCACAGCAGCCTTCGCGGTATCATCCGTAGCTGCACAGATGGAAAGGGCGATCAGCGTCTCATCTGTATGAAGTCTGGGATTGCGGTTCCCCAGATAGTTCGTCTTCAGATCCTGGATGGGACCGATGGCGGTAGGTGAGATCAGCTGTACTTCGTCCGGAATGCCTGCCAAAGCTTTCAGGGCATTTAATAATAATGCGGAAGAAGCACCCAGCAGAGTACTGGTCCGTCCGGTGAGGACTCTGCCGTCCGGAAGCTGGATCGCAGCTGCCGGTTCCCCGGTGGTCTCTGCTTTGATATTGGCTGCACTGACTACTGCGCGATCGTCGATGGTGACACCTGCCTGCTTCATCAGAAGCTCAAGCTTTAAGATCTGGTCGTCACCGGCGGTACCCTGGCGCTTCTGGCACAGAGTGTGGTAGTAGCGGCGGATGATTTCCTGTTTGGCGGCGTCGCGGACAGCTTCGTCATCGACAATACCGAAGCCTGCCATATTGACACCCATGTCAGTAGGAGACTTGTAAGGGCAGCTGCCCATGATCTTCTCGAACATAGCGCTGACTACGGGGAAGATCTCCACGTCACGATTGTAATTGATCGTGGTCTCACCGTAAGCTTCCAGATGGAACGGATCAATCATATTAACATCGTTCAAGTCTGCGGTAGCGGCTTCATAAGCCAGGTTCACCGGATGCTTTAACGGAATGTTCCAGATCGGGAAAGTCTCATACTTGGCATAACCGGCTTTGATGCCTCTTTTGTATTCGTGATACAGCTGGGAGAGACAGGTAGCCATTTTGCCGCTTCCGGGTCCGGGAGCAGTAACGACTACCAGAGAGCGGGATGTTTCAATATAATCATTTTTACCGTAACCCTCATCACTTACGATGAACGGAATATTGGAAGGATATCCGGGAATGGAATAATGACGGTACACCTTCATTCCCAGAGACTCCAGTTTTTTCTGATAAGCAATGGCACTGGGCTGCCCGGCAAAACGAGTCAGACATACACTGCCGACATACAGACCATAGCCACGAAAAGCATCGATCAGACGTAACACATCCAGATCATAGGTAATGCCAAGATCGGAACGGACTTTATTCTTCTCGATATCTGCTGCATTAATGACGATGACGATTTCGGCCTCGTCCTTTAACTGTGCCAGCATATTGATCTTGCTGTCCGGATGGAAACCGGGCAGAACACGGGAAGCGTGATAATCATCGAACAGCTTGCCTCCGAATTCCAGATACAGCTTGCCGCCGAATTTCGCGATACGCTCCTTGATCTTCTCAGACTGCAGACTGAGGTATTTGTCATTGTCAAAACCTATCTTGTACATTGCTGACACCTTTCTCTATGGATCTTTGCAACTAAAATCCCATGATGTTCTATTATAGTTTAGTGTTTCCCAAAAATCTACTGAAAAGTATAATTTTTTTGGAAATCATTATTATATCTAACAATTTTGGGCAAATAATCACATAATGAGCAATTTTAAACAAAGAGCTAACATAGATTGATTATTGTTTTACATGAATGGGAGAAATTCTTTTACAGAATTTTACAAAAATTTACACCTACATGGTATTTACAAAAATTTTTTTTGGCTATGATAAAGCACAGATAAAACGTGAGGCGAAAAAGAATGACAGCACAGACAGTAACGACAAAAAACAACAGCAGCATAGTCCAGAACAACAGAAGCCCGATCCTGAGACGACCCGGGAGACGGAAGAAAATTCCGGTATTACCGTATCTGTTGATTCTGCCGGCTATGCTGCTTTTTATAGTATTTAATTATTATCCTTTCTTTAAAGCGGTGTTCCTGTCCTTTACGTTAACGGATAAGACGGGGCACTTTGCTAAGTGGGTCGGGCTGTCTAACTGGATTCGGATCCTTGGGAAAAGCTCCTTCTGGCAGGTGATCTGGATCACGGTGAAGATGGCGGCAATCAATCTGGTATTCACTTATCTGATTGCTTTATTGTTCGCATTGTTGGCAATGAAGAAGACCCGGTTTTCCAAAATCTATCAGACGATGTACGCATTGCCTATGGCAATCGCTTCTTCCCCGGCGGCAGCAATTTTTCTGTTTATCTACCGGCAGAAAAACGGACTCCTGAATGAACTGTTAGGCGGAGCAGAGATCGGGTGGACCACGCAGATGCCCTACGCGCTGTGGGCGGTATGTGCCATGACAATCTGGATGCATGTGGGAGTCAGTTTCATCTTCCTGCTGGTTGGATTTCGCAATGTATCAGAGGAGGTGCTGGAGAGTGCCAGACTGGATGGCGCGGGTCCGTTACAGAGAGTTCGGTATATTCTGCTTCCTATGTCATCTTCGCAACTGTTTTTCGTACTGTTTTTAAATATATCCGGTTCGTTCAGGTGCTTTGCACAGATCAAGCTTTTGACAAACGGCGGACCTGCCAATGGAACGAAGAATCTGCTTTACTATATTTATGAAAATGCCATTATCAACGGGAGGTTTGAGACAGCATGTGTACAGGCGATGTTTCTGTTTCTGTTAATACTGATTTTAACGGGGGTACAGTTTGCACTGGAGAAAAAGACCGTATTCTATCAATAATAAAAAGAACCGTGCCGGAGATCATCAAGATGCTCTTAGGACTTTTGTTTATTGCCCCACTGCTCATAGGCATCCTATTTTCTTTTCAGAGTGAGCAGGAGCTTGGAACCTATCCGCTGCATCTGTTATCGGATGCTCCGACATTGCAAAACTACCTGGAAGTGATCAAAGCAGTACCGCTTTTCAGTTATCTGCTGAATTCCGGAATTGTATGTCTGGTTTCTATTGCAACACAAATCGTGATTGCCTGTCTGGCAGCCTATGGATTCGTATTTTTCGAATTTCCCCTGAAAAAGCTGCTGTTCAGTTTGGTACTGATGACGACTATGATCCCGGGAGAGGTAGTCGTGATCACGAATTACACAACAATTCAGAGCCTGCATCTGACGAATACTTACGCAGGACTGGTGGTTACTTCCCTGATTTCGGGAACGTCTATTTTCCTGATGCGGCAGTTTTTCATGACCATTCCAAAAGATTACAAGGAAGCGGCGGTACTGGATGGCTGCGGGGAAATGCGTTTTTTGTTTCATATTATATTACCGATGTCCAAGCCCACGATTTCGTCCATGGCGGTATATCTGTTCGTTCAGATCTACAATCAGTTTTTCTGGCCGTTACTGGTGACGAATACCGAGAAAATGCGGACGATTCAGATCGGCATCTCCATGCTGGTCACTGGGGATGTGGTGAATTACGGACACATTCTGGCAGGAGCGGTGATAGCAATTATTCCTGCAATGATGATTTATATCATCGGACAGGATTATATGATCCGGGGCATGACCTCCGGAGGCGTGAAGGGATAATGGCGCGGACGCGCGCTTTATCATATAGAATTGTGCAGGCTGTATAGCAGCAGACAATTCAGGTATTAACAGATAAGACTATAGCTATAGTAAAAATAATGTCATAAGACAGAGGAGTAAATGAAAAAATGATGAAAAGAAAAGTTGCAATCGCGACAGTAGTAGCTATGATGCTGGGACTTACCGCATGTGGAAATGCAGATACCAAGCAGACCGTAAGCACCGCACAGGAATCACAGGCACAGCCCGCAGCAAGCACCGAACAGCCCCAGGCTCCCGCAGAGCCTACGGAAGTGGTATGGTGGACCTACTTCGGAGATACCAACATCGGCTATCTTCAGAATGTGATCGACGCTTTTAATGAGAGCCAGCAGAATTACCATGTGACAATTGAATATCAGGGAAAACAGTCCGAAATGAACGCAAAAATCCAGTCTACCGCACAGCAGGATCTGCCGGCATTGTTCTCCGGAGCAGTAGAGAATGTGGCAATGTATGCGAATGCCGACTATTGTGCAGATCTGCAGCAGTATATTGACAAAGATACCGACGGTTGGAAAGAGTTAGAGGATACCTGGGATGCCATCCGCAGCGCTTATTGCGACAATGAAGGCAACCAGATCGGCTACCCCATCGGCTACAGCTATCCCGGAGTATATTACAACGCAGATATGTTCAAAGAAGCGGGAATCGATCCTGCAAGTGTAAAGAGTTATTCTGATCTATATGAAGTGAGCAAAAAGCTGGTAGATGGCGGCTATACCAAATACGGTATCGGATTCCATGCAGACGGTTTCTATTTCAATGCCGCTCTGGGAAGAGAAGGATTACAGGCATATGACAACAATAACGGTCTCGGCGCCGATGTTATTACAAAGTGTCTGTATACCAGCGATGAGAAAGTAGATGCAGCTATCACCAATATGCTGGGTGTATACCAGAAACTTCACGCAGAGAATCTTTGTGTTCCTTACGGCTCCGATTATCAGGCAGAGATCATTCCCCAGCTGGCTTCCGGCGATTGTGCAATGATGATGGGTGTGGTATCCATGACAACCAAAGTGCTGGATTCCGTGAACGGTGCTTTTGAGGTAGGTATTCTGCCGATGCTGTCCGCAACAGAAGACGGTAAGAGAACCGGAGAGCCAGCAGGCGGTACCGGAACCTTCATCGGTAACAATGGCAATGCAGACCAGATGCAGGGCGCTTATGAGTTCATCAAGTTCGCAAGTACCGGTGATCAGGCAGCATATTTTGCAACCCAGACCGGTTACCTGGCACCGAATCAGGAAGCTTACCAGAGCGATGTATATCAGGATTATGTGAAGAATACTTTCCCTGCAGTATCCACAATCTATGAATCTCTGGCAGCCAGCGATGATTCTGCGACCAACCCTTACATCCCCATCTCTAATGAGATGAAGGCAGCCAACAGCCTCGCAATTGAGACTGTGGCAGCAGATCCTAAGGCAAATATTCAGGGTGTGATCAAGACCGCACAAGAGAGTATTCAGGAAGCGATTGACCTGTACAACCAGTCTAATCAGTAAAATTTAAAATTAGGAATAATGTAACAGAATAGTGGAAATGCCGGGGCCGGTTGTACCGGATTCCCGGCATTTTTCTATCCTGAATAAAATGCAGAGAATACAGGAAGGAAAAGCGATAGAAATGCAAAAAAGAAAGAAAAGGATATTAGTATTTTCCGTGGATGCTTTTGTGTGTGAGGATCTGGAAAAGCTGCTGCAGCTTCCGAACGGCAAAAAATACCTGGCGAAAGGATGCCGTGTAACAGAAGGAATGCGTACCATCTATCCTTCCGTCACGTATCCGGCACATGTTTCCATGCTTACGGGATGTTACGCGGGAACCCATGGAGTTACCAGCAATTTCACCTTCACGACAGCAGATAAGGAACAGAGCTGGCGTTGGTGTGGTGGCTATAAGGTGGATGATATATTCCATGCAGCGAAGAGAGCGGGATATACAACGGGTTCCGTATCCTGGCCGGCTACTGCCAACCATCCGGATGTGGACTGGCTGATGGCAGAATATTGGATGCCGAAGGAAGGAGATACTCTGCGCAGCAGTTTTGCGGATGCAGGATCCAGCCCGGAAATGCTTGATATTATCGAAGCGAACGCAAAATATCTTCCGGAAGGGTATGAGCAGGGCGGCAGGAAAAACTTCATGAAATGGCCCGAAGAGGATGATTTTGTCATTCATGTGGCGAGTCAGGTGATCAGGGAGCATGCCCCGGAGGTTATGTTCGTACATATCGGTATGTTTGATTCTTTCCGTCATGCAAACGGTGTGTTCGGTGCGCATATTGACCGGGCGTTGGATTATCTGGACCGCTATATCGGAGAATTAATGGACGCCTGCAGGATCGCCGGAGTCCTGGAAGATACGAATCTGATTCTGGTAAGTGATCACGGACAGCAGAACATCCGCAGAGTCATCAATCTGAATGTTTTGCTTGCGGATCAGGGGCTGTTACGGGTGGACACAGATGGGAAGATCATCTCCTGGGATGCTTTCAGCTTTTCCAATGCTATGTCGTCTCTGATCTATCTGCGGGATCCCGGGGATAAAACGCTGCAGGAGAGGGTGTACCGGGGGCTGATGGCTTATTGCGGGGAAGGCATTTACGGGATTGGCAGAGTATTTACCGCGGAAGAAGCGGAGAAAGAGGAACACTTAAAGGGAGACTTTTCTTTTGTGGTAGAGAGTGACGGATATACCTCTTTTGCGGATAAAGCTGTAAGACCACTGGTAGTGGAATTTGATGACAGAGATTACCGGTTTGGACACGCAACCCACGGATATCTGCCGGACCGGGGAGCACAGCCGGTATTTGCAGCACAGGGACCGGATATCCGGGAAGGCATCGTACTGGAGAGAGGAAAAGTGGTAGATGAGGCGCCTACCTATGCCAGCCTGTTGGGCGTTACGCTGCTGGATACCGAAGGAGAGCCCATGGAAAAATTTTTAAAGGCGTGAAAGGAAACGGGTATGAAGATATATTTGGTACGTCATGGAGAGACGGACTGGAATCTGCAGGAACGCATGCAGGGACAGGCAGACAATCCATTAAATGATACCGGGAGAAAACAGGCAAAGATCGTCGCCGATAAACTGCGGGAAATTAATTTTGATGCTGCATTCAGCTCCACACTTTGCAGGGCAGCAGCTACGGCAGAGATCATTCTCGGGCGGCAAAAAGATCTATTACAGAAGGATGCGAGAGTTATGGAGATCGGCTTCGGACCATGGGAGGGGGAGAAAATATCCAAAGTTATGAACGAGGCGCATCCATTGCATAATTTTTTTACCGGACCTGACCGCTATTTTCCGCCGGAGGGAGCAGAAAGTTTTTTCCTACTCTATGAGAGAAGCGAAGAGTTCATGGATGAGGTCATATTTCCACTGGAAAATCAGTGTCAAAATGTACTGATCGTTGGACATGGAGCGTGGAACCGGAGTATACTGAATCCATTGAAACAGATCGCACTGGTAGATTTCTGGTCACAGTCGCTAGAAAACTGTGCGGTGGAGGTCCTGGACTTGTCAGGAAGCCGTTTGTCAATGTCGGAAATGTAATCGGAAGAGTAATCAGTAAAAGGAAGTGTACTTGTGAAGATCAACAAAAAAGAGCTTACGATAGAAGGCTTACAGAAAGAATATTATTTTCTGCATATTACGGATACCCATGCCGGGCGCGAAAGCCTGACAAGGGATGGTATCAGCGCCGCAGAAAGGCTGAAGGAGTATGTGGAATATGCCAATGAGAAGCGGCTCTCGGGAGTACTTCTCACAGGAGACATTATTGACAATCCGTCCCCGGAAAATCTGACTTTGCTGAAAATGCAGCTGGAGGCGCTGCAGGTGCCTTATCTGTATATTCCGGGAAATCATGACTGGGCGTTTGCGGACGATTACCATACGGATGCCGCAATCCGCAGGGACTGGCCGCTTTTGCAGCCTTTTTGCCGGGGCGAGGAGACTTTTCAGGTGAAAAAGATCGGAGAGATCACCTGGATCGGCATCGACAATTCCATGGATATGTACTGGCCCGGAACGGTAGTGAAACTGCAGAAGGCACTGGCGGAGAGGCAGAATGACAACGTGATTATTTTGCAGCATATTCCGTTTGACTGTGGGACTCTGGCACAGGCGAGCCTGCATAGATGGGGGAAAGTGCTGACCCTGGGAAGAAATCTGCCGGAGCAGGGAACCCGAAAAGAGGCAGATACCGACAGAAGTGCGGATATAAAAGAGATAATAATTCAAGCGGGAAATGTGAAGGCTCTCATCTGCGGACACCTACATACAGATCACAAAGACATGCTTTCGGAGAGAATTCCACAGTATGTGTCAAACGAGTCATGTTTTGGAGAAGTGACGGTATTCCGGATTCATGGATAAATAGTGTGAACAGCCTGCTTTTCATGGTTTTTTCACATTTGTGCTATTGATTTATCCTCGCGTTATCTCTATAATAAAATAGATTGTAACTATTCAGAGCCATGTAAAACTGCGTTCTGCAAATGGGGCTAAATAGTTACAATAAATTTATTGTCTCGGAATATGAGAATATTAAATATAGAAAAAATAGAGACAATAGAATAAAGTAGAAAATGGAGATGACATGAGAATATTATCTGAATCATATAATAACGGCTATGGTCCCGGTAACGGCGGCAATGGCAACGGTGCTCCCGGCAATGGAAACAATGGAAGCAATGGCAATAACGGTAACGGAGGCGGGAACCGTCCTCCGAAGAGACCCAGCACGCTGATGATGATCCTGTCGGCGCTCATTACCATTATTTTCGCACTGATGCTGTACAACGCTGTCTTCGGCACAGATAAGAGCACGGAGGTGCCCTATACCGAATTCCTGAAGGATCTGGAAGCGGACAAGGTGGAAGCGGTAAATGTCAATAAGGAAAACGGCGTGATCACTGTGCGGCTGAAGCAGGAGGCAACACCGACACCGGAGCCGGACAGCTATATTAATTTCTATGGAATCACGCAGAAGGCAATGCAGTCTTCCCAGACCGTGTATTACACAATGCTGATGGAGGATTTGGATACTTTGACAGCGAGACTGCAGGAGCACGATGTGCAGGGAACCCGGATCAGTAGCGATGTACTGGATACGGTGGTACAGTTCCTGATCACATTTGTACTTCCGTTAGTACTTCTCTGGGTACTGGCAGGCTTCCTGTTCCGCAGAATGGGCGGCAGCGGCGGCCCCATGGGGGTCGGCAAGAGCAATGCCAAAGTATATGTACAGAAGGAGACCGGTGTTACC
>OLGY01001633.1_pt1 | contig 10923 bp, 9 predicted proteins | sample 1605951 | NCBI WGS metagenome assembly OLGY01 (sample SAMN03283280) | human gut metagenome | biome: human-associated habitat; material: feces | host: Homo sapiens | place: Peru | collected 2012
CTGGTGACTTCCGTGGCACCCATCCCCATGGCGACCATGGCAAACCGGGAATGGGGTCAGATGGGACAGAATTATCTGCGCACTCTGTTTGCCCTGGGCTTTCAGGCATTTCTCATTATGGTCTGTGTGGCGATCTACTCGGTGCTGGTGCAGGACATCTCTGTATCCGGGGATATCAGCAAAGCCATCTGGACCTGCATGGGCTACACAGTGCTACTCTGCTTCTGCCTGTTCAAAACCAGCAGCTTGGCCCGCTCCGTATTCAATGCCCACTAAGGAGGTAAAAAATGCCCTATGTAACCGTCCCCAAAGACCTTACCAAAGTCAAAAGCAAGATTCTTTTTAATCTGACCAAGCGGCAGCTGATCTGCTTCAGCCTTGGTCTGCTCATTGGTGTCCCCCTGTATTTTGCAACCAAGGAGCCGCTGGGCAATTCCTCTGCCGCCATGCTCATGATCCTCACCATGCTGCCCGCCTTCCTGTTCGCTCTGTACGAAAAGAACGGGCAGCATCTGGAGGTCATTATCCGCAACATGATTCGGGTGCTGGTGCTTCGCCCCAAAAAGCGCCCCTACAAAACCAACAATTTCTATGCCGTCATTGAGCGGCAAAACCAGTTAGACAAGGAGGTTTATCGGATTGTCCACCCAAAGAAAGCTGTCCCGCACTCAGCAAAAAGAGATAAAGGCCGCAATCGCAAGGGCAAATCGGACAGATAAGAAGGAACTGTCCGCACAGGACAGTATTCCCTACCTGCAAATTCGTGTAGACGGGATTTGTCAGGTCACGCCCACCCATTTCACAAAAACCATTCAGTTCCGGGACATCAACTATCAGCTCTCGGACAACGAGGACAAGCAGGCCATCTTCGACGGCTGGTGTGATTTCCTCAACTACTTTGACAGCTCTATCAAATTCCAGTTTTCCTTTGTGAATCTGGCTGCCCTGCAGGAATCCTTTGCCCGGCCAATCCCGCTGCGCTCTGACCAGTTTGAAAGCATCCAGCGGGAGCTGTCTAAAATTATTGAGGTGCAGCAGGCAAAGGGAAACAACGGCATCGTGAAAACCAAGTATCTCACCTTTGGTATTGATGCCGACAACATCCGCTCTGCCAAGCCCCGCTTAGAGCGCATTGAAACGGACATCCTCAACAACTTCAAACGGCTGGGTGTCAGCGCCGAGGTGCTGAACGGGCAGGAACGGCTCCGGGTTCTCCATGACATTCTCCGCATGGATACACCGGAGTCTTTTGCTTTCCGGTGGGAAGATCTGCCCCGCTCCGGGCTGTCCACCAAGGATTACATTTCCCCCAGCTCTTTCCTCTTTAACCGGGCGAAGGATTTCCGTATGGGGAAGAAGTTCGCTTCCGTCAGCTTCCTGCAGATTCTGGCCCCGGAGCTGAGTGACCGGATTCTCAAGGACTTTATGGATATTGAAAGTAACATTGTGGTCAACATCCATGTGCAGTCCGTGGATCAGGTCAGCGCCATCAAGACCATCAAGCGCACCATCACCGATCTGGACAAGAGCAAGATTGAGGAGCAGAAAAAGGCTGTCCGTGCCGGATATGACATGGACATCATTCCCTCCGACCTTGCCACCTATGGTGCGGAAGCAAAAAAGCTGCTGTCCGATCTGCAAAGCCGGAACCAGCGTATGTTCCTTGTGACATTCCCGATTCTCAACACCGCCGACACCAAGCGGCAACTGGACAACAATGTGTTTCAGACAAATTCCATTGCCCAGAAATATAATTGCAGCATTACGGCACTGGACTATCAGCAGGAGGAAGGCATGGTCAGCAGCCTGCCTCTGGGACTGAACCAGATTGAGATTCAGCGGGGTCTGACCTCCTCCGGCGTGGGAATCTTCGTTCCCTTTACCACCCAGGAGCTGTATCAGGACAGCCCGGAGGCACTGTACTATGGCATCAACGCCCTAAGTAACAACATCATTATGGTGGATCGGAAGCTGCTGAAAAATCCCAACGGTCTGATTCTCGGCACCCCCGGTTCCGGCAAGTCTTTCTCCGCCAAACGGGAAATTGCCAATGTTTTTCTGGTGACAAACGACGATATTATGATCTGCGATCCCGAGGGAGAATACTTCCCCCTGGTGCAGCGTCTGGAGGGACAGGTCATCAAAATTTCGCCCACCTCCAAGCACCACATCAACCCAATGGACATCAACCTCAACTACAGCGACGAAGAAAACCCGCTTTCTTTGAAATCGGACTTTATCCTTTCCCTGTGTGAGCTGATTGTGGGCGGCAAGGACGGCTTGAAGCCCGTAGAGAAAACCATTATTGACCGCTGTGTGCGGATGGTGTATCAGGACTACCTCAACGATCCCAAGCCGGAGAATATGCCCATCCTTGGTGATCTGTATGACTGTCTGCGCAAGCAGGAGGAAAAGGAAGCGCAGTTTGTTGCCACGGCTCTGGAAATCTATGTCACCGGTTCTCTGAATGTGTTCAATCACCGGACCGATGTGGATGTGAGCAACCGGGTGGTGTGCTACGACATCAAGGAGCTGGGCAAGCAGCTCAAGAAAATCGGCATGCTGATTGTCCAGGATCAGGTCTGGAACCGTGTCACCATCAACCGGGAAGCCAGCAAAGCCACCCGGTACTACATCGACGAGTTTCACCTGCTGCTGAAGGAGGAGCAGACCGCCGCCTACTCCGTAGAAATCTGGAAGCGGTTCCGAAAATGGGGTGGAATCCCCACCGGCATCACCCAAAATGTCAAAGATTTGCTGGCTTCCAGAGAAGTTGAGAACATTTTTGAGAATTCTGACTTCATCTATATGCTCAACCAAGCCGCCGGTGACCGGAAGATTCTCGCCCAGCAGCTGGGCATTTCTCCTCACCAGCTTTCCTATGTGACCCACTCCAACGCCGGTGAAGGTCTGCTGTTCTACGGCGATACCATCGTGCCCTTCGTGGACAACTTCCCCAAGGATACGGAGCTGTACCGCCTTATGACGACTCGCCCTAATGAAAAGTTTTGAATAATGGAAAGAAATGCGAAGAACGGCTGAGTTTCAGCCGTTCTTACCCAAATATCTTTCGATAAAATTTTCTGTTTCGTTGTCATAGCGATTGTAGCCAGGATAACAGACTTTGGTCTTTCTGCCAACTTGTTTGGGATTCAGCTGGAAGATCGAGATTTGCTGTTTCCAATGCCTTGCGCTTCATTTCTGCATCCGCACGGGCGTAAACCTCGGTCGTTTCAATCTGCACATGTCCAAGAAAATCTCGAATGTAATGAAGATCAACATCCGCACGGAGCAGGTGCATTGCTTTGGAATGGCGGATAATATGCGGAGTAATCCCTTTTTTGCCCTCCATCCAAGAAACTTGAGCCATGTATTTATTTAGAATATAAGTGACTCCGGGTCGGGTCAGTCGCTTTCCTTGGTGGTTGACAAACACTGGATCATCTGGTTTCCGCGCAGCGTCCAAATGCCACATATTCAGATACTTTTGCAATATGGTTGCCGTCTGTGACATAAGCGGAACGACACGCACTTTTCTTCCTTTGCCATAGAGCCGGATCGTTGCTGGTGTTTCCAGACGAATATCTAACAAGGAGAGATCAATCAGTTCTTGAACTCTTGCACCAGAGTCATAGAGCAAACACAGCAGCGCCGTATCTCGTATCCCATATTTTTTCGTCTGGTCTGGAAGTGAAAGCAGCTCTCTCAACGCCTGTTCCGGCAGGTATTCCACAAACCTCTTTTCTGTTTCTTTCATCGGAATTGCAAGAATACGCTGGCAATGCAGCAGCATTTCTGGGTTTTGGAACTGCACATACCGAAAAAACGCATGGATCGCAGCTAACCGCACATTCCTCGTCGAAGCACTATTCCCGCGGTTTACTTCCAGCCAATCCAAAAAGTGAATAACCAAGTCGGCATCAATATCAACCAAGCAAATCCTGTCTATCTTTTTGTTCATCTCCTTCATAAATAATAAAAGCAGGCAAAAGGTGTCCCTGTATGATTTTATGGTATTGGAGCTAAGATTTCTTGTGCCTGCCAAGTGTTTTGTAAGGTAGCTGGAAATACAGATAGCGAAATCAGATGGATGTTTCATTTGAGTTGTCCTCCAACGGTATTAAATTGCCAAACAAAGCTTCGGATTGCTTCAGGATAGCTGGAAAACTTTCGGCGGAAAGGTGAATATACTGGCTGGTTGCCTGCACGGTTCTGTGCCCCATATATGTCATCAGCAGCGGGAGTACTGCATAAGGGTCTTCGCCATGCGCTGTCAGCTTTTGCAGACTGTGTACGCAAAATGTGTGTCTCAAGTCATGCAGCCGCGGCCCTTTTCCCTTGCCGCGGTATGGAATGCCAGCCCTGAAAAGAATGTCCCTAAATGTTGTGTCCATTGTTGCAAGACTGTATCTGGAACCATCCGGTGAGGGAAAAAAGTATTCATCTTTCCTGAGAAACCCCATCTGTTCACTGTACGCCATAAAGCGTGCCCTCAAATTGTCATCCAGCGGAATGAGGCGATCCAGACTTGTTTTTGTGTTTCGCAGGAGAAAGAAACCATCCTCGAAATGAACATCACCCACAGTTAGATTCAACGCCTCAGAAATGCGGAGTCCGCAAAAGCATAGGACACGGAACAACAAAGGATAGACGATATGGCGTTTCGGGCTGCACTTGTTGAACCGAAACCCATCAACGACTGCCAAGATTCGCGCAATCTCATCATAGGTAAAAATATAAGGAACAAAGTCATGCACTTTTCTTGGAATCAGTTCAGATGGAATTCGATACGCGGAAAAACCGTTGCGGTTCAAAAAATCTGCAAGGCGTTGCATGATATAGATGCGGTGTTCAATCGTTGCGGATTTTTGGTGCGCTTTCGGCGCTATCCATTCGAGCATAAGTTCTTTACTCAAGGAATTTTTGCAGTCTCTCCCCAGAAGAAAGGTATCGAAGCTCTTCAAATATGCTTCAATGCTGTTGTATTTGAATCCGAATCGCTGTTTTTCTGCAACGAATGCAGACAGCAGCGGAGCAAGATCACTTTCGAAAACTGCTGTTTTAGGTGGTGACTGCATAATTTTCACCCTCCACTAAGGTGCAGCACCGCAGCTGCTCCGTATCTGCGCGTAAATATTGCATAGTGGTCTCCAGACTTTTGTGACCGAGAATCTCCGAAATAACCGGAAGCGGAATCTCTTTCCTTAGAAGTTCGTTGGCCAGGCTGTGTCGAAGTGTGTGCATCCCGTGATTTTTCTCCGGCGTGACTTCAATGCCCGCCTTATACAGATACTTGTTAAACATACCGTAGAGGTGATTGTTGTCACTGAATTTTTGAAATGGCGGTTTATGTGTAATAAACACCAGCTTCAAATCAGATGCGGGACGCCCATTCTTCACATAGTCAATAATTGCCTGTCCGACATCTTCAAACAAAGGAAGAACCAATGGCTCATTTGTCTTGTACTGCGAGATCTGAATACAATTCTTTTCCCACTTTATATTGCCAAATTCCAATCGAATCACATCGCTGACCCTAATTCCAAGCCGGGCAACCAGCAGAATGATTGCGTAATCCCGTTTACCGACGGGACTGGCTAAATCAATGCAAGCCAGGATTTTATCAATATCTTCTCTGGTCCAAGTAGACGGAATGTGTTTCCGCTTCAGCAGTACGTTGGACTTTGGAATAAAAAGAGACAAGTCATCCTTTGTAAATTCATTTAGGTAGAGATACCGAAAGAAGACACGCAGATGGCAAAGCGTGGCGCGAAGATTTCTGACAAGATCCGGAATAGATGTAGATAAAAAAGATGAGATATGCTCTGGCGTCATATCTCTAAAAGAATCCACTCCTACGCTATGCAGATGGTTGGTGATACGTTTTAGTGTACGTTCGTAATTGACAATGGTTTCTGGCTTGCTGTTCTGACTCCGCAGATGCGAGATGAAATCTTCTGTTATAGCTCGGAAAGACTCAACCCACGGCAAATCCTTGAACCACGGTGTATGATAGTTTCTGATTTTTCCATAACGGCGATATTCCAGCAAGTTGCGAAGCGCGGCTCTTACCTCATACTGCCGTTTGGAAACATTGATATTCCCACTCTGAATATCGTAGTTTTTCAGCAGAAACTCATCCATTGACGCTTCATCAATGTCGAGACTTCCATGGAAAAAGCAATACTCTTTCCAGTAGCGTTGACGCAGCCCGATGGTGCTGTCAGTGTACCCCAAATCACGTAATGCATCTGAAATACCCCGAAGCTCTTTGTTGAAATTGTTTGTAATCATAGACACACTCTCCTTTCAAGGTGGTGTGTCTATTGTCGTTGAAAGGAGACATCCATGCAATTATTATCGCAAGTTTTTTTCATAAAAATGCTTTATAGACAGCTAATTACAATCACTCTTTCCATTTATAAAAACTTTTCATTAGGGCGTTTATGCAAAGCTTTGCATAAGCGCCCGTCAGACAAGAAGGAGGATGCGGAAGAATGAGGAATCTTCATACTCCGGTAGGTGATATTTTTGCGTGAATCCCGGCTGAAATTCACCGATAAAGAGCGGCTTGACCCGGTTATGGGCAAAGCGGTTCAGAAAGCGGAAAAAGCTGCTGACAAAGCAGAGAAAGCTCACACAAAAATTCCCACCAAAAAGGTTATCAAGCGGGAGCTGATGACCGACAACAGCAATGGCAAGATCAAGGTAAAGCTCCATTTTGAGGATATGGAGAAAAAGCCGCCCTCCCAGCTCAAAGTTACCGACGCCCCCACCGCCGCAGTCCGCAGGCAGATTCGCCGGGAAATCCGGGAATCCGAGGATGACAATGTGGGTGTGGAAGCTGCTGGGTATGCCGCAGATGCCGTGGATTCTTCTGCCCATCTGCTTCAGGAAGCACACCATTCCGCCCAGCTCCAGCCCTACCGTTCTGCTGCCCGTTCGGAAAAGCAACTGGAGAAAGCCAATATCCATGCCCTGCAAAAGAAAGCGGAAGTGGAACACCCCACCAGCAACCCTCTGTCCCGTTGGCGGCAGAAGCAGGCAATCAAGCGCCAGTATGCTGCCCAGAAAGCCGGACGCAGTACCGTGGAGAGCAGCGCAAGGGCTGCAAAGGAAGCCACAAAAAAGACGGAACAGGCAGCAACCTTCGTGGTGCGGCACCGAAAAGGGTTTGCCGCCGTTCTCGGCATCCTACTGATTCTGGCATTCCTCCTGAATGCTGTGTCCTCCTGTTCCATGATGGTGGAGGGCATCGGTGCGGGAATCGCTGCCGGCAGCTATGCCGCCGCAGATGATGACATTGTGGGTGCGGAAGCTGCCTACTGCGCCATGGAACAGGCATTGCAGCGGCAGCTTGATCGGTACGAGCAGACCCATGACTACGACGAATACCACTATGAACTGGACGATATTGGGCATGACCCCTATGTGCTGACGGCGATTCTGTCCGCCATGCACCCCGGCGAGTGGACATTGCAGGAAGTCACGGGAACGCTGGATATGCTCTTTGACAAGCAGTACATCCTCACGGAAACCGTGGCGAGTGAAACCCGCTATCGGACGGAAACCGTCACCGGGGAACGCCATGCCCGTGATCCCGTCACCGGGGTCTATCTGTTTGACCAGTGGGGCTATCCCATTATGGCCATTATGGAGGAATACGAGTATGAAACCCAGGTTCCCTATACCTACAGGAGGGTCACCGTCAAGCTGGAAAACTTCGATCTCAGCCATGTCCCCGTGTATGTGATGAACGAGGAAACCCTGGGTCGTTACGCCATCTATATGGCGACCCTGGGCAACCGCCCCGACCTATTTCCGGATTCTGACTACATCCGGCAGATGCTGATTGAGGGTTACACCAAGTATGACCTTCCACCGGAGGCTCTGGAAAACACCCGGTTCGCCGCCATGATAAGGGAAGCGGAAAAGTATCTGGGCTACCCCTATGTCTGGGGCGGCAGCAGTCCCAGCACTTCCTTTGACTGTTCCGGGTATGTGTGCTGGGTTCTCAATCACAGTGGGTGGCGTGTCGGACGCACCAGCGCCCAAGGGCTTTACAATCTCTGTACCCCGGTGTCTCGAAGCAACGCCCGTCCCGGCGATCTGGTGTTCTTCAAGGGCACCTACAAGACAAATGGTGTTTCCCATGTGGGCATTTATGTGGGCGAAAACCGAATGATTCACTGCGGAAATCCCATTTCTTACACAAATATCAACACCCAATACTGGCAGTCCCATTTCTTTACTTTTGGGCGTCTGCCCTGATAAGGAGCGTGATTTTATGAATTCAAAACTGCAAAAACTCCGTGCCGAACTTGAGAAAAACACGGAGAAAATCGAAAAACTCCAGTCCCGAAACACAGAGCTGAAAAAGCAGATTCAGGAGCTGGAGAACATCGACATCATCTACATGGTGCGCGAGTGCGGCCTGACGCCGGAAGCCCTGTCCGGCCTGCTGGCAAAAGTCCAGGCTGCGCCCAATGCCGCCGAAACCAAGGAAAAGGAGGATGCTTCCATTGAGACTTAATCGCCGCGTTTTCACCCTGTTGACGGTGCTGATGCTGTGTATGTCCTTTCTGACCATTACGGCATCCGCCGAGGCCAATCCCCCCAAGGACGATGTAATTATCTACACCGCCGACCCCACGGAACCCAAACCTACGGAGGCTGCACCGAAGCCCACAACGCCGAAACCCACCACACCGCCGGAAACGGAGCCGCCTGCCACCACAGCTCCAACCACGCCCACCGCGGTGAAACCGGTGGAACCCTTCACGGAGGGAAATGCCATTGCGAAAGATCTCCAGTTCCATGCGGACACCAACAAGCAGTTCATTACCATTGAAACCCGTAGCGGGGAGATTTTCTACATCATCATCGACTACGATGCCCCTGTGGATGAAAAAAGTGAGCAGTTCAGCACCTATTTCCTGAACAAGGTGGATGACGCTGATTTGCAGGCGCTGCTGGAGGACGGCGAGAAAGTGGAAGTCTGCGGCTGCATTGACCGTTGCTACGCCGGTCATGTGAACACGACCTGCCCGATCTGCGCCAAAAACATGACCGAGTGCGTGGGCAGAGAGCCGGAACCCTCTGAGGAACCCACCGTCCCCGCGACAGAGCCGGTGAAGGAGCCGGAAAAGAAATCCAATTCCGGCGCTGTTCTGGCTGTGCTGCTAATGATTGTCATGGTCGGCGTCGTGGGCTGGTACTTCCTGAAAAATAAGATGCCCAACCCCAAAACCAAGGGTGACACCGATCTGGATGACTATGACTACGGCATTGACGAGGATGACGAGGACTATGCCGACTTTGAACCCTATGAAGAAAAGGAGGAAGCGGAATCCAAATGAGTTACTTCACCACCGGGAAGTCCCGGTTCTATGAAAAGGTGATGACCAGCAAGCCCCATCCCCAGCGGGAGGACAGAAAACCTGTCCTCCCCACAGATCACCTTTGCTATGGCTGTCAGCGCTACGGCGAAGGCTGCGTTCACCCCTGCCACCGTGAGGTGCGCAGGGGTGCTTCTCTGGAGGTGACAGTATGCAGCTTGTGATTGCTGAGAAACCCTCGGTCGCACAGAGCTTGTCCAGGATTCTGGGCGTTACTACTAGAAAGGACGGCTATCTGGAAGGAAACGGCTTTCTGGTATCTTGGTGTTTTGGCCATCTGGCGGGGCTTGCCGATGCCAGCGTGTATGACGAATGCTACGCCAAATGGAAAATGGAGGATCTGCCCATTTTGCCGTGTCCTTTCCAATTTAGCATCGCCCCGGATAAGCGCAAGCAGTTTTCTGTGTTGCAAAGTCTTATGCTCCGGGAAGATGTGACCGAGGTTATCAACGCCTGTGATGCCGGACGGGAGGGCGAGCTGATCTTCCGAACGGTCTACGATCTGGCGGACTGCCAGAAACCTATGAAACGGCTGTGGATTTCCTCAATGGAGGACGAAGCCATCCGGGAGGGCTTCCAGAACCTGCGTCCCGGCTCTGATTTTGATGGGCTGTACGAAAGTGCCCTTTGCCGTGCCAAGGCAGACTGGCTGGTGGGCATCAACGCCACCCGGTATTTTTCCCTTCTGTACGGCACCAAGCTGAATGTGGGGCGGGTCATGTCTCCCACGCTGTCCCTGCTGGTGCAGCGGGAATCGGAAATCTCCGCTTTTGTTCCCGAAGATTTCTTCACCGTGAATCTGGCCTTCCCGGATTTCACCGTTTCCGGCAAAAAATTCTCAGATAAAACGGAAGCCCAGCAGCTTGCGAAAAAATGCCAGAACCAGAATGCTGTGGTTTCCGACATTCGACACTCTGACAAGGAAGAAAAGGCTCCGGCACTCTACGACCTGACCACCCTCCAGCGGGATGCCAACCGGCTTTTGGGTTACACCGCCCAGCAGACCCTGGACTATCTGCAAGCGCTCTATGAAAAGAAGCTGTGTACCTATCCCAGAACGGACAGCCGCTATCTGACGGACGATATGCTGGGAAGTATCCCGGCAATCGTTCTGTGCGCTGCCGGAATCTGCGGACTGGATGCTCCCAGCGATATTCTGGCGCAGCAGGTGTGCAACTCCAAAAAGGTATCCGATCACCATGCCATCCTGCCCACCATGGCGGCGGGAGAACTGGATTTGTCCACACTTCCTACGGCGGAGCAGAACATCCTGAAGCTGATCTCCCGGCAGGTGCTGATGGCGGTCAGCGGAGCCTATCGCTACCGGGAAGCAGAAATCTCCATCACCTGCGGGGAAACCTTCAAGACCACCATGAAGATGCTGCTGGATGCTGGGTGGAAGAAATACTGTCAGAAAAGCATCCCACAGAAGTGGTTTTCCGGTCTGGAAGTTGGGCAGGTTCTGACCCCCAACAAGGTATCTGTGAAGGATGGCAAAACCCAGCCGCCCAAGCACTTTACAGAA
>OLGY01001636.1_pt1 | contig 10883 bp, 7 predicted proteins | sample 1605951 | NCBI WGS metagenome assembly OLGY01 (sample SAMN03283280) | human gut metagenome | biome: human-associated habitat; material: feces | host: Homo sapiens | place: Peru | collected 2012
ATAATTTTAGCAAGGTGATTTAGAAACTGTTAGTATCAACTGACATAGACTAAGTAACAATAAAGCAAAATTAGAAATAATAAAGGCGGTGAGAAGTCTGGTATATAGATTTCTCATCGCTTTTATGGTATAAAAGTATATAAGTTGACAGATATAACTTTAAAAGCAGATAATACATTAGGAAGCTATGGGAGATGAAATATATGGGAAAATATAATAAAAAGTGAAAGCAGGTGAATTAATGACTTTACAACAGTTGAGATATGCCGTAATAGTGGCAGAAATGGGAACGATTACAGAGGCAGCAGATAAACTCTATATATCACAGCCAAGCCTTACTAATGCAATTCGTGAACTGGAAAAGGAAATGAATATACAGATATTTAACAGAACTAACAAGGGGATTAGTATTTCTAAAGAAGGTGAAGATTTCTTAGGATATGCAAGGCAGGTATTAGAGCAGGCAGCTATTCTTGAGGATAAATATAAAGGAAGAGATGGAGGAAAGAAGCAATTCTGTATCTCGACACAGCACTATTCATTTGCAGTAAATGCATTTGTAGATTTGATTAAAGAATATGGACAGGATGAATATGATTTTTCTATTCGTGAAACACAGACATATGAGATTATTGATGATGTGGCTCAGATGAGAAGTGAGATAGGTATCTTGTTTCTAAATGATTTTAACGAAACAGTAATAAGAAAGATACTTAAATCTCATGAATTGGAATTTCATGAGTTGTTTGTGGCAAAACCGCATGTATTTATAAGTAGAAACCATCCGCTTGCGAATGAAACGATGATTACTAACGAACAGCTTACACCATATCCGTATCTCTCATTTGAACAGGGTGAGCATAATTCATTCTATTTTTCGGAAGAGATATTCTCGACCTCAGAACGAAAGAAAAATATAAGAGTGCGTGACAGAGCAACTTTGTTTAATCTGTTGATTGGATTAAATGGATATACGGTATGTAGTGGTGTAATTGATAAGAAACTGAATGGTAAAGATATCATCTCTGTTCCGCTTGCAGAAGAAAGTGATATGCATATTGGCTATATTACCCACAAAAAGGGTATGGTCAGCCGGCTTGGCAATACATATCTAGAGGCACTGAAGAAATATGTAAGCCAGCCGAGAAGGAAGTTAGAACACAGGGGCAGGTTTAATGAATTAGGTAAAAATTGTGAAATGAATTGTGATACAGAGAATATTATAAAAAATCATATCAAAAAAATAAAATAATCTATGAAATATGGATTGGATATAGCTTTAAACTATATCCAATCCATATTTTTATATATTATCCAAAACATATAGGAATGATTATAATAATGGATAAATGAGAAAGGAGCAATATAAAACGATAACCGGATAAGAAAATATAGAAATATATTATAAGAAATGGAGAGAAAAATATGAGTAAATTACAGACACCTTTTAGATATGATTTTGTAGGAAGCTTTTTAAGACCACAGGCACTTAAAGATGCTAAAACAGCTTATCAGAATGGAAAAATAAGTAAAGAGGAATTAGATAAGATAACAGATGAAGAGATTACAAAGGTAGTAGCTAAACAAAAAGAATTAGGATTTCATGTAATAACAGATGGTGAGTTCAGAAGAAACTTCTGGCATCTTGATTTTATGTGGGGGCTTGATGGGGTTGCTCATGAGAATACAGGAAATGGTGTGAAATTTGATGCAGAACTTGCAGTGCTTGATGATACATACCTTGTAGGTAAGATTAAAGCAAAAGCACACCCATTTGTAGAATATTTTAAATTCTTAAAACAGTTTGAAGATGAGAATACAGTAGCTAAATATACAATTCCTGCACCGGCGCAGACTTTCCAGCAGATGATTGTTCCAGCTAACTTTGAAAGTACAAGAAAGTTCTATCCTACAAATGAAGAATTAATTCATGATATTGGCATAGCATATCAGAATGTTATTAAGCAGTTTTATGATGCGGGCTGCCGTAATCTTCAGTTTGATGATTGTACATGGGGTGCAATTGTGGGTGATGCTGCTAAACAGAGATATAAATTACTTGGTATAGATCTGGAAGAAGTAAAATCACAGCTTCTTGCTGTAAATAATCTTGCATTAGAGGCTAAACCTGATGATATGGTAATTACATCACACATTTGCAGAGGTAACTATCATTCAACATTCTTTGCAAGTGGAGCATATGATTCAGTAGCAGATTATGTATTTGCTAAAGAAAATGTTGATGCACTCTTCCTTGAATATGATGATGAGAGATCAGGCGGTTTTGCACCACTTGAAAAAGTGTCAGATGATAAGAAAGTTGTACTTGGACTTATAACTACTAAATCACCTGTATTAGAAGAAAAGAATAAGGTTATCGCAAGAATACACGAAGCTGCTAAGTATATTCCACTTGACAGATTATGCTTAAGTCCACAGTGTGGTTTTGCTTCATGTGAAATTGGAAATAAGCTTACAGAAGACGAACAGTGGGCTAAACTTAAGTTAGTGAAAGAGATTGCAGAGGAAGTCTGGGGAAAATAATAAGACAACTACATAAGATACATAGAGATTTGTATAGATAATAATTAATAATATTAAAGGACTGTTAACGTATTTTAACTGGTATGTTAATGGTCCTTGTCTGTTATATAAGATTACGCTGCTAAAAGAATAATTTAGACTAAAGTTTGACTTGAATTATTTGTTAATCCCGTTAAAATATATTATGAATAACATTGATTTAAAGGAGAATTAGAAACATGGCATGGTATGACGAGGCAATATTTTATCACATTTATCCGTTAGGATTAGCAAATGCTCCAAAACAGAACGAATATAAGGAGCCGGAACATAGATTAAATGATTTGATTCCATGGATTAAACATATCAGGGAAATTGGATGTAATGCATTGTATATAGGACCTCTTTTTGAATCAGTTGGACATGGTTATGAGACAACGGATTATAAGAAGTTAGATTCAAGACTTGGAACAAATGAAGACTTAAAAAAATATGTTAAGGAATGTCATAAACAGGGCATAAGAGTAATATTTGATGGTGTATTTAACCACACAGGAAGAGATTTTTTCGCATTTAAAGACATTCAGAAGAATAGAGAAAATTCACAATATAAAGATTGGTATTGTAACGTGAACTTCTATGGAAATAATGAATATAATGACGGATTCTCCTATGATAACTGGGGAGGATATAACCTTCTCGTTAAATTGAATCAGAGAAATCCTGCCGTTCAGGATTATATCTGTGATGTAATCAGATACTGGGTATCAGAATTTGATGTTGATGGTATAAGATTAGATGCGGCAGATGTACTAGATTTTGGATTTATGCAGCAACTTAGAAGGGTTGCAAATGAGGTAAAACCTGAATTCTGGTTGATGGGCGAAGTAATTCATGGAGATTATAACAGATGGGTTAATGAAGGAACACTTCATTCAGTAACTAACTACCAGTTACATAAAGCTCTTTTTTCGGGACATAATGACCATAACTATTTCGAGATTGCGCATACAGTAAGACGTTTATATAGTATGGGTGGAAACAGCCCAGAGGGACTTAAATTATATAATTTTGTAGATAATCATGATGTTGAGAGAATATATACAAAGCTTAATAATAAGGCACAGTTTTCGCCTGTACATGTTCTTCTGTATACACTTCCAGGTATTCCATCAATTTATTATGGTTCAGAATTCGGAATTGAAGGACGTAAAGAGAAGTCTTCTGATGATTCATTGAGGCCGGCAATTAATCTGGATGATTATAAAGATGCAATTAAGAAAAACAGTTGTACAAGTCTTGTTGCAGCACTTGGTAAAATAAGACAGAATGTAAAGGCATTATCATATGGTGATTATCAGGAGAGACTGCTTACAAATGAACAGTATGCATTTGCAAGAAACCTGGATGGAGACACAGTTGTGATAACAGTTAATAATGCAGACCATGAGGCGAATATTACAGTTGGTGCAGGCAATGCTGATGAGTATTATGGTGCACTTACAGGCCAGAGAGTTAAAGTCGAGAATGGTTGTATTAATATTAAACTCGAAGCTAATTCAGGGGAAATATGGCTTCCGGATTATATGAAGATAGCCGACCTCAAACCTGTAGCTGTAAAGACTGCTAAGAAGGTGGCTGTAAAGAAGTCAGAAGGCAAGCAGGAGTCTGAATCAGAGAATAAGAATTACACAAAGCCAGACGTTAAGCCAGATTATGAGTCAGATAATAATACTAAGTCAGAGAATAAAGTATATAACAAAAGTAACGAACAACCAGTTAAGATGAATAAAGATAAGACAGAAGCAGACTCTGGTAATCTGAATTCTAATAAGATTGATGTTGTAGAAGTTGATATGAGCAAGCCTTATGAAGATATGACAGTAACAGAACTTCAGAATGTCATTTTAGGTAAATTAGCAAGTAATGGTCCGGTAACAGATCAGATGAAGAAGGATGTTGCAGAAAATATTTATCATGATTCATTGGTTAACTGGGCTAAGAGTTTTAGATAAAGATATGGATATAAGTGAGATTAATCAGAACGTTAAATAGCTTATTGACTATGGATTTAGCTTAAAGGTGATTATTAAAAATAGTTTGGCAAAATATGAAATAATTAGAGATTATTGGCACCAGATATGGTATAATTAAATAAGTTGAATTGGAACGAAATCAGACTGAACTATATCATTAAAGAGAGGTGCTTATATGGTAAAACGAAAGTATTTTAAGCGATTTTTTGCAATAACCCTGGCAACAATGACATTTATGTCGACAGTTAATTTTCAGGGTATGATTGTGAAGGCAACAGACGATGATAATGAATATGTAACTTATGATAAAGCATATGGTTACATAGACAATGGTTATGTTGCACCAAGATTAGATGTCACAGAAAGCAATGAAGGACTATGTCAGGCGGCAGCTATTCCTGCTAAATATGATTCAAGGGATTATGGATATGTAACTCCTGTAAGGAATCAAGGCAAATGGGGGACATGCTGGGCTTTTGCGGCAATTGCAGCCATGGAATCAACAGCATTAAGCCATGGTGTAGCTGATAATAAAGCCACACTTGATATGTCAGAATATAATGTTGCATATATGGCATTTGATGACAGAACATTTGCTGACCCATTGGGTGGAACGGATGGCGATAATACATATACTGATGATATGACTGAAGCATTAAGCAGAGGTGGTAATCAGACTATGGTATTCAGAGCCATGAGTAAGTGGGCAGGTATGGTAAATGAAAGCGACTGTGCTTATCCGGATGCAACAGCTACAAGATATAGTTATGATGCATCAAAATTGCAATATATATTAACCGGTGTCAGACAGATAAACATGCAGGACAGAGATTACGTTAAGAAAGCTGTTATGGAAAATGGTGCAGCAAGTATGTATTATTATGATTCTGACATTTATGCTAATAACGAATATTATTATAATTATAAGATTAAATCTACCAATCATGCAGTAACGATTGTGGGTTGGGACGATACAATCAGCAGGGATAATTTCAAATCTACAGATTCTGATGGGACAGAGTATGTGCCTGAGGGAGATGGCGCATGGCTGATTAAGAATAGCTGGGGTTCAAGTAATTACAGAACAAATGGCGGATATATGTGGATATCTTACTATGATTTAAGCGCGAACTCAGGAAATGCAACATATTATGAAGTCGCTAAGAAGGATTCATATGATTATAATTACCAGTATGATGGTAATACAGAAATTGGCTATGGTCTTATAGGGTCTACAGGAGCAGATTTTATATTAGCCAATAAATATGCAAATGTATTTACTGTAAAGAAGGGCACAGGAACACAGAAACTTGATGCTGTAGCATTTGGCGTTAAGGATGCTAATACATCTTATTCAATTCAGATTTATAAGAATCCTGCACTTAATATTGAAGATGCGAATGGTACAATAACAGGAAACACAGATAATCCTGAGAGTGGAACACCGTTACTTGATACACCGGTTACAGGAAAGACAACATTTGCAGGTTATTACACAGTAAATATGCCTAGCACAGTTAAACTGGATGAGGGTGATACATTTGCTGTCGTGATTACATTTGATGATGAGACATCAATGGATTACTCATATATATTTTCTGATACTGCTGGAAGTACCAGTGTATCACGTAATAATGAAAGTTATTATGCACCATCAGGAAAATTAGTGGATATGTATGAAACATATTTGAAAAAATACAGCATAAATATGTGCATAAAGGCATTCACAAGCAAAGTATCAGACAAATTATCTGTGCCACAGATAACTAAAGCTGAATCAACGGATAATAACGGTGCAAGGCTTGAATGGCAGAATGTAGATGGAGCAGAAGGATATGAACTGTTCAGAAGTACTGCGGCAAATGGAACATACAATATGTTAGGAAGCTTTACTGACAATTCATATGTGGACAATTCGGTCAGATGCGGAAAAAAATACTATTATAAAGTAAGAGCATACAAGACTTTTTCAGGTGAAAGAATTTATTCTGATTATTCAACAGTACAGGTTGTAGTTGTCGAAATTCCAATAGCAACAGTTACAGGTAATATTAATGATAATGTTGTTACACTTAACTGGAATAAGGTAGATGGAGCAGATAGGTATAACATTTACAAAAAAACAGATACAGGTAGTGAATTTAAGAAAATTAAGACAATCACAGACGCAACTTATACAGAAAGTGTTGAATTTAATACAGAAGCATATTACTATGTGACTGTGGAGATGACGATAGATGGTGTAGTTACAGAGTCAATGAAATCTAACACATTTGAAGCAGTTGTTAAAACAAAAGCGCCAGCAATTATGGCGGATACATCATCTTATGGCAAGGTAAAATTGTCATGGAAGCCTACAAGTGGTACCCAGATATACAGAGTATTTGCATATAATGAAGAAATGGATAAATATGATATTCTAAAGGATGTCAAATCTACTGATAAGATGGAATATATAGATGACAATTTAAAGAGTAAAGAAGGTACTACTAGAAAATATATGATTACCACTTATACAGTTAAAGATGGTGAAATGATAAATGGTAATACATCATTTGCTAATGCATTTGTAAGACATCCGGCACTTAAGAATCTGTCATATACACTTGATAATGGAACATTAAATTTGAGGTGGGATAGCTATGATGGAATTATTGGAAGATATGGATACTATTCGATATATTCATCTGATACTGCCGATGGTGAATATAAACTATTAGTAAATAGAGCTAATAATACATACTCAATATATGATTATGATGATTCTAAGGACTTGTATATTAAAGTGGTTGCGTATGGTTCAATTACAGGAAAAGATGCGCAATATAGTGCCAGCTATTCGTTGATTACAGCTATGCAGGAGACACCTTTATGTATTAAAGGTAAGACGGTTATTAAAGGATGGCAGAAAATAAATAATGTATGGTATTATTATAATTCAAATGGTGAGCTGCAGACTTCAAAGTGGATTAAATCCGGTGCAAAATGGTATTATGTGGACCAGACTGGAGCAATGCAGACTTCTAAATGGGTTAAAATCAGTACAAAATATTATTATTTTGATAAATCCGGAGTGATGCAGACATCAAAGTGGATAGGCAGCAGATATTATGTAAAAGCTGATGGAAGTATGGCAACATCTGAGATAGTAGATAATGGCAGATACTATGTTGATGGCAAGGGTATCTGGGTAAAGGATACTAAATGGCTGAAATTATCAGGAAAATGGTACTATCTTAAGAACGGAACAGTACAGACTTCAAAATGGCTTAAGATAGGAAATAAAAGTTATTATTTTGATAAAAAAGGAGTAATGCTGACATCTAGGTGGATAAAAACCGATGGTAAATGGTATTATGTAAATGCCGATGGAATAATGCAGGTTTCAAAATGGCTTAAAATTGGAAGCAAATGGTATTATGTAAATGCTGATGGAATAATGCAGACATCAAAATGGATAAGTGGTACATATTACGTAAAGGCAGATGGAACAATGGCGATTTCTGAATGGGTAGATGGTGGAAAGTATTACGTTGGCTCAGATGGAAAATGGATTAAAAATTATAAAAAATAATAATTCAAAGTATATAAATAGCAATTGATGTATACATAAATAGGAAAGGCTTATTGATAATCGTTTATCAATAAGCCTTTCGATAAATTCTATAACAGGCTAATTTCTTTGAAAAATAAGCAAATTCAGCAATTTAGTAATAATCTTTTGATACTTGACAAATACTGTAAGTGGATATATGATATTTCATATCATAGTAATACAATATGAAATACTGTAAAAGTAGGTATAAGCCTAAGAAGTTCATATTATTTACTAGTCTTTGAATTCTTATACTTCAGAATGGAGGTTTATTTTATTATGGATAAAAAAATTATTTATATGGATAATGCAGCAACTACACCTGTTAAACCAGAAGTTTTAGATGCAATGTTACCTTATTTTACAGAGAAATTTGGTAATCCATCAAGTATTTACAGTATATCTTCACAGAATAAGAAGGATATTACTACAGCCAGAGAGACAATTGCGAAAGCAATTAATACAGATACAGCAAACATTTACTTTACAGCGGGCGGTTCAGAGAGTGATAACTGGGCTTTGAAAGCAACTGCTGAGGCTTATGCTAATAAAGGCCGCCATATTATTACATCGAAGATTGAACATCATGCAATTCTTCATACATGTGATTATCTTGAGAAACGTGGATATGAGATAACATATATTGATGTAGATGAGAATGGTATCGTTGATTTGAAACAATTAGAAGAAGCTATCAGACCTGATACAATTCTTATTTCAATAATGTTTGCAAATAATGAGATAGGAACAATTGAGCCTATAGCAGAAATTGGCAAGATTGCTAAAGAGCATGGCGTGTTATTCCACACAGATGCAGTCCAGGCATTTACACAGGTTCCAATTGATGTAGAAGAAATGAACATAGATATGTTATCAGTAAGCGGTCATAAGATAAACGGACCAAAGGGAATAGGTTTTCTTTATATAAGAAAAGGTGTTAAGATAAGGTCATTTGTCCATGGCGGCGCACAGGAGAGAAGCAGAAGAGCCGGAACAGAAAATGTACCTGGAATAATCGGTCTCGCTAAAGCAACTGAAATTGCAGTTGGAAATATGAAAGAGAGAACAGCAAAGGAAATAGAAGTAAGAAATCATATTATCGAAAGAGTAATGAATGAGATACCTTACACAAGACTTAATGGAGACAGAGAAAGACGTCTGCCTAATAATATTAACTTCAGTTTTCAGTTTATTGAGGGAGAATCAATGCTTATAATGTTAGATTCTTTTGGAATATGTGCATCAAGTGGTTCAGCCTGCACATCAGGAGCATTAGATCCGTCGCATGTATTACTTGCAATCGGACTTCCTCATGAAATAGCACATGGTTCATTAAGACTTACAATTTCTGAGGATACTACTATGGAAGATGCAGATTTTGTAGTGGACAAGTTAAAAGGAATCGTGGAGAGACTTAGAAGTATGTCACCTCTTTACGAAGATTTTGTAAAGAAACAGGCAAAATAACAGATAAAATAAGAAGAAAGAAGGATAGAATATGTATAGCGAAAAGGTTATGGATCATTTTCAACACCCAAGAAATGTAGGTGAGATAGAGAATGCAAGTGGTGTCGGTACAGTTGGTAATGCAAAATGTGGTGACATTATGAGAATATATTTAGATATTGATGAAAATCAAATTATAAGAGATTGTAAATTCAAAACATTTGGTTGTGGTGCAGCAGTAGCAACAAGTAGTATGGCAACAGAGCTTGTTAAAGGTAAAAATATTAATGAAGCATTACAGATAACTAATAAAGCTGTAATGGAGGCTCTTGATGGACTTCCACCTGTAAAGGTGCATTGTTCACTCTTAGCTGAAGAAGCAATTCATGCAGCACTCTGGGATTACGCAGAGAAAAATAATATTAAAATAGAGGGACTTGAGAAGCCTAAGACAGATATTAGCGAGGGCGAAGAGGAAGAAGATTATTAAAAGCTTTAGAAATGAGGAATAGTGTGAAAAATAATGTCGATACATTATTTTTCACGTTGCTATTTGTTTCTGAGCGAAAACAAATAGCCTTTATGGCAGATGAGAAATCACATACGCGAATTTCTCATCGCCTTTTTGCGACAAGTCGCTCAGAAATGAGGATAATATGAAGATTTCAACAAGAGGAAGATATGCGCTGAGGCTTATGCTTCAATTAGCGCTTTGTGAACCAAACAAACCAATAAGTATAAAAGATATAGCTGAAAAACAGAATATATCAGGTAAATATCTTGAACAGATTATATCAGTATTAAATAAAGCCGGCTTTGTGAAGAGTGAAAGAGGTCCACAGGGTGGATATTCATTAAAAATGAAACCTGAGAAGTACACAGTTGGCATGATTCTTAGACTTACAGAGGGAAGTCTTTCACCGGTAGCCTGTCTTGATGATGAGAATGGTGTATGTGAGAGAGAACCCCAATGTGCGACATTAGAGGTATGGAAGAAATTAAATGATGCGATTAACAGTGTGGTTGATGGAATAACACTTGCAGATTTAGTGGAGATACAGAAGAAAAAGAACGGAGATGTTGAGTATTATATATAACTAAATATATAATAAAGTAAGGTAACACCTGCATAATACATATTTTTAAAATATTTGAGGATATTTTGGAAAGAGTGTTGGCAGGTGTTTTTTAGTATAGCGATTTATAAGGTGTAAAAAATTAAATAAATGGTTGAATGAAAAGTTAAATTCCACTTGTAAACTTAAATTCCATACGGAAGACTA